>Ga0194059_1000090_pt1 | contig 45208 bp, 44 predicted proteins | sample SepL6211m_MetaG_FD_163426 | JGI IMG/M metagenome (GOLD analysis project Ga0194059, IMG submission 163426) | Anoxic zone freshwater microbial communities from boreal shield lake in IISD Experimental Lakes Area, Ontario, Canada - Sep2016-L626-11m | ecosystem: Environmental > Aquatic > Freshwater >...
CGCCAATACCGCCCACGTAGTAATCGGCGCCATGGCATTTCGGCAAATCAAAGTTTGGGCTTATACCTTCTTTTAGCTTTCGCGATCGCAATCCAAATTAGTTATCCCTTGGTTTCTGGTGATGCACTTCGATATGTAACCATCTTTACCGTCATAACTGGAGCGCTACTGATGTTGGCGCATTCGCTATTGTCATATGGATTCCGATATTTCGCTACCTTCGCCTCGGTTACATTTCTATTTGCATTACTTGTTGAAATTTTAGGAAGTAAAACTGGATGGCCTTTTGGTAATTATGTTTACGATGCTTCACTTGGTATCAAAATTGCTGGAGTTCCGGTGATAGTTCCATTCGCTTGGATCATGATGGCCCACCCTGTTCTAATTGCTGCGCGCAAAACTGTTCCAGGTTGGGCATTTATATATGGTGGCGCCGGACTTATGGTTTGGGATTTATTCCTAGATCCACAAATGGTTGCTGCTAATCGATGGACCTGGGATGTGGTTGGACCGCATGTTCCATTTCAACCCGAAATCCCACTTTCAAATACCGCAGGTTGGTTATTTGCCGGTATGGGATTGATTGCCCTGCTTAATATAATTCTTCCGAAAGAGCGCCGTAAAGCTGGAGTGAATTCAACAATTCCAGATATTTTCTTAGGTTGGACTCTTTTCTCCGGAGTCGTCGGCAATTTATTCTTCTTTGACCGTTCTGGAATTGCGCTTCTTGGTGGGGTTGCATTTACTCTTTGGATTGCGCCTTATCTCTTTGTAATTTCATTTGGCAAGCCAGATTTACTTAAGTAAATGCTTGAATTTTGGATCTGCGCCCTAGCGCTAATCATCACCGTTGCAAATGTAATCAATATGCGGGTTGTCAGGTTAAATGGTGCTGCCAGCGTTTATGAATCGGTAGATATCTTAATTCCGATGCGCAATGAAGAAGCGAATGTAGAAGCCTGTCTTAAAGCAGTACTAAATTCAGAGCTACTTGAATCCAGCAAGGTCTACGTCTTGGATGATGCATCGGAAGATCAAACTTCGGATCTGATCAGCAGTTTTAAGGTGCATAAATTGCAAGGCAGTGCGCTGCCTGCGGGCTGGCTTGGCAAGAATTGGGCTTGTTACAACTTAGCCAAATCCAGCAATGGTGATTACTTAGTATTTTTAGATGCAGATGTCCGCCTGCATCCATATGCAATTTCATCGGCGCTTACCAAGATGAACGCCCTTAATTGGGATTACATCTCGCCATATCCAAAGCAACTTGCGGGCACCTTCATCGAAAAACTTATCCAGCCACTTTTGCAATGGTCTTGGCTTGCAAGTGTGCCGTTGCGAATCGTCGAAAAATATCCGAACCGTTCGATGACAATTGCGAATGGTCAATTTCTTATCATTAAGCGAAGTGCTTACGAACAAATCGGTGGCCACAGCGCAATTGCAAATGAAGTTCTAGATGATTTAGAGATTGCAAGGCTATTAATTGCTAGTGGTTTTAAAGGCGGAGTAGCCGATGGCAGTTCTGTCGCGAGTTGTCGGATGTATAAAACTAGCGAGGAACTAATTAATGGTTACACCAAATCTCTCTGGAAGGCATTTGGGGGAACTACTGGAACTATTGCTGCGCTAATTTTGTTGGTGATGACGGGAGTAATTCCATACTTGGGTTTCGGAGCCCCCGCGCTATTTATCTTTTTGTCGCGAGTCCTTGCGGCAATAAAAACTAAATCCAATCCCGGGTATGCACTCCTCCATCCCATTGCCATCCTTGTTCTGTTGTATTTAATTGTCTTATCTTCAGTCAGAAAATCTCGAGGCACCTTGCAATGGCGTGGTCGGGTAATTTCCTGATGGCGAAGATAATTGTTATCGGTGCTGGTATTGGCGGAATGTCTTCTGCAGCGCGCCTAGCAAAAGCTGGACACGAAGTAACTGTCTTTGAAGGCAGCGAACGCACCGGCGGAAAATGCCAAACTAAATGGGTTGGTGATTATGCTTTCGATACCGGGCCTTCATTACTAACTTTGCCCGCTGTTTACCGTGATTTGTTTCTAAAGACTGGTAAACGAATCGAACACATCTTAAATATTGAACCCGTTGATCCCGCCTTCGAATATAACTTTGCTGATGGAACCAAGATTACTTTTCCAAATTTATCGCTCAAGGCTATTTGCGATTCAATTGAATCAGTTTTGGGCAAGAAGGCTGCAGATCAATGGCATAACTTGATGCAGCGGGCTGAACATATGTGGGATGTTTCGCGTGGGCCATTTGTTGAATCTGAACTTAAATCAATAAGAAGTTTGGTTAGAAGAAAGGGTTTCTTATCCGATCTGAAGACAATTTCACCGTTGATATCACTTCGTAAGTTAACTGCGAAATACACAGATGATCCCTATCTCTCAAAGATTGTTGATAGATATGCAACTTATTCGGGATCTGATCCGCGCAAAGTTCCTGGTGTATTGCTAACAATTGCCTTTGTCGAATCTTCATTTGGCGCCTGGCATATCAAAGGTGGAATTGGTCAGCTCTCGGTCGCGCTTGAAAATCGATGTCATGAACTCGGTGTGAAATTTGAGCTGAATTCTCCAGTAACAAAAATTACCTACCAAAATTCACTTGCGACCGGGGTCGAAGTTAGTGGCAAAAGTATTTCCGCAGATTTCATCGTTGCCAATGCTGATGCCGAACTTGTTTATAACAAATTGTTGCCCTCGGATTTAAACCAAGTTAAATCAGAGCGAAGAAAATTGGCTAAGGCGACAAAATCACTTGCTGGCTTCTCGCTATTGCTTGGCTTGGATAACAGCAAGATTAAGGGCGATGTCCCAAAGATGGCGCATCATTCAATCTATTTTCCAGAGGATTACGATGCAGAATTTGATGATATTTTCGTGAAGAAGATTCCGGTAGATGATCCGACTATTTATATATGTGCGCCAAAAGATCCAACGATGGTGAAGGGTGAAAATAAAGAAGCGTGGTCGGTATTAATTAATGCACCAAGGCACGAGCCAGGTACAGGCTGGGATTGGAATCAAGGATCCGCGCTTTATGCCGCAAAAATAATTGCCAAGCTCGATGCACTTGGTCTGCGAGTTAGCGAGCGGTTGGATGTTGTTGAATTTCAAACACCCGCTGATTTAGAGAGCAGTGTTAGTGCACCAGGTGGATCTATTTACGGAACATCAAGTAATGGCGCTCGTTCAGCTTTCTTGCGAGCTAGTAATACATCTCCCCTTAAGAATTTATATTGCGTTGGTGGATCTGCTCATCCAGGTGGCGGACTTCCACTGGTTGGAATCAGCGCCGAAATAGTTGCTGATGCAATTGGTAGGGCTAAATAGAGAGTCGCTTGTAAGAACTTATCGTTATTTGAATTAGCGCTGTCATCTGCATAGCAACCCAAATTGCAGAAATGATTGTTGTAATTTCCAGATTCAGAACGTTTGAAATTATTGCAATAAAAATCAGGCTGGCCCTAACTGGCCGTTCACAGATAGTTACAAGCCCAAGTTCATTATGACCAAGTCCACCAGCTCTGGCCCGTAAGTATTCTTGAGTGAAAGCTGCCAATAAAGCGATAAAAACTAAGAGCGCTGGGGCGCCAATTTTATAGAGCGCGAGTGCCCAGAAAACTTCGGCCAATCGATCTACAAATGAATCAGTGAACGCACCAAATTTGGAAGTTGCCCTAGAAATTATCGCGAGCGACCCATCTATTCCATCGAAAAATAACGAGAGCACTAAAAATAGCGCCGCTGGCCAACTGTTTGGATATTGCCAGAGCGCTATAGCGAAAGCTAGGCCGGCTAGAGTCAAGATATTTGGGGTAATTTTTATTTTATAAAGTGGTTTTACTACGGCATATGAAATCTGTAGCCAACTCTTAACAACGCCTTCAATTTTTGCCCCGCCATGCAGCTCCGACCAAGTTGCGAAAAATTCTTGCTTATCCACGGTTTGTTAACCCGAGGTTGTTGCAGATTTCTAAGGTAGCCAATGAATTATTCATTGTATAAAAATGTAAACCTGGAACTTTCAGGGCTATTAACTCTTCACAAAATTTTGTCGCAAGCTCGATACCAACTTTTCTTACCGATTCTGGGTCATCTGCAATTCCGGTGAAGGCTTTAGAAATAATTTCTGGGATTGGAGTGCCGTTAAGTTCTGCCATGCGCTGCAATTGTTTTACATTAGTAATTGGCAAGATTCCTGCGATAACTGGCAGTTTTGAACCACGTGCCGCTAATTTCGTAACCAAGGTCTGCCATTTTGAACTTTCAAAGAAGAATTGAGTTGTAGCGAAAGTTGCGCCAAGTTGCTCTTTGCGAATAAGAACATCAATATCTTTCGTAATATTTCCACCGCTTGCTGGATGCCCATCTGGGAATGCTGCAACCCCAACTTCAAATCCACCTTGCGAGATTGCAAGTTCAACCAACTGGTCTGAATAATCAAAGCCACCTGGTGCCGTAACCCAATTTGCTGTTGGTCCACCAACGGGATCGCCACGCAAAGCCAAAATTGTTTTTATACCAGCGTTCTTATATTGGTCAAGAATTTGAATGAGCTCATCTTTAGTTGAACCAACACAAGTTAAATGGGCGACCGTGCTTCGCCCCGTGCGTTTCGTTATCTCTTTAGTGATTTGAATTGTGCGATCGCGGGTACTTCCGCCAGCACCATAAGTTACCGAAATAAAATCAGGGGAAATCGATTCAAGTGCAGAACTAGCCTCCCAAAGACGGGCTTCACCAGCGTCATCCTTCGGTGGAAAGAACTCAACCGAAACCGTCATGCGTTCCATAGCGGGTCAGGCTACCCTTACGACGTGAATTTTTCCGCTACCTCCGACCTTAAAGAGATTCGTAGCGCGGTAAATCAAGAGCTGCTTAATTTTGTGGCGATAGAAAATAAGTATTTAAATGAAATCGGCTCCGAATTGGCACCGGTGGCGCAAGCTATGGAACGTTTCTTATTGGATAGTGGAAAACGACTTCGCCCACTCTTTGCATATATTGGATTTCTTGGCACCGGAACAGAACCAACTCCACAAATTTTGCGTGCTTGCGCCGCTCTCGAATTAGTACATGTGTGCGCACTTATGCACGACGATGTAATGGATGCATCTGACATAAGACGCGGCGCCCCTTCTATTCATAAAGCATTTGAAGCAATGCACAGCGCGGAAAAGTTGAGTGGGTCTAGCGCGCAATTTGGAATTTCTGCAGCAATCTTGCTTGGGGATTTAGCACTTGTCTGGTCCGCAAAGATGTTGCACCAATCTGGAATCGATGGCGAAACTTTAATTAGGGCGCTTCCGATGTACGACGAGATGCGAGTCGAATTAATGGCTGGACAATATTTAGATGTGTACGAGCAAGCGCTAGCATCAGAATCAGTTGAAAGATCGCTAAAAGTCGCGCGATATAAATCTGGAAAATACACAATCGAGCGTCCGCTACATTTTGGCGCAGCACTTGGTGGCGCTAATCAGGATTTGATGAAGACCTATTCAAATTATGGTCTGCCCCTTGGTGAGGCCTTCCAACTTCGCGATGATGTACTCGGAATATTCGGCAATCCCGAAGAGACTGGAAAACCAGCTGGCGATGATTTGCGTGAAGGAAAACGTACAGTTTTACTAGCGAAAACTATGGAGCTTGCAGATGAGAAATCTAAAGCTGAAATTAAGGGCGCACTTGGAAATCCAGATTTGACTATTACTACTGTTGCGAAGATTCGCGAAATAATTATTTATTCCGGCGCATTGACCGAGGTCGAAGAGTTAATTGCCACCTTAACTTCCAGCGCGCAATCCGCTCTTGAACATGGTGAAATTGACCCATTGGCAAAAGTTGCACTGGAGCGACTTCTTACGATTGTCACCCAACGAACCCTTTAAGTATTGGATGTTAAATGTCGGCACGCGTTAAAGGTCCAACTGATCACGTTGTAATCGTTGGCGCCGGGCTGGGTGGACTAAGTGCCGCACTTCGACTTGCTGGCGCTGGCCGCAAAGTTACAGTTATCGAACGCGAAAGCTTTCCTGGTGGCCGCAATGGTTTACTGAACAAAGATGGATATGCCTTTGATACTGGGCCAACTGTTTTAACCATGCCAGATTTAATTCAGGATGCGCTCTCCTGTGTTGGTGAAAAGCTTGAAGATTGGATGGAACTACTTCCCTTAAAGCCGTTGTATCGCGCTTTCTATCATGATGGTTCAACCCTTGATGTTCATGCCGAAACCGGCCGGATGCAAGAAGAAATCCGCAATGTAATCGGTCCTGATGAAGCCGCTGGTTATGGCAAATATGTGGATTTCGTAACCAAACTTTATAAGTATGAGATGAAAGATTTCATTGATCGCAATATTGATTCACCGCTAAATCTTTTAACTCCTAACTTAGCAAGGCTTGTAGCACTTGGCGGATTCCGCAAACTTGCACCAAAGGTAAATGATTTCTTGAAAGATCCTCGCACTCAGAAGGTTTACTCATTCCAAGCAATGTACGCAGGTGTAAGCCCACAACAAGCGCTAGCTATTTATGCCGTTATTGCCTATATGGATTCGGTAAATGGTGTCTTCTTTCCAAAAGGTGGAATGCATGCACTTCCTCGAGCACTTGCAGGGGCGGCGGCAAAACATGGTGTGGAATTTAAATACAACCAGACCGTTACCTCGGTTGAACATTCAGGTGGCCGAGCGCGCGCAGTCATCACCGCAAATGGTGACCGAATTGCATGCGATGCTCTGATTTTAAATCCAGATCTGCCTGTGGCTTGGCGCGAACTTTTAGGACGTACCCCGCCATCAGTTAAACGACTTACCTACTCGCCTTCTTGTGTGACCTTATTAGTAGGTTCAAATAAGAGTTATGACCGCCTGGCACACCACAATATTCACTTTGGTAAATCTTGGGATGGCGTCTTCGATGAACTAATTAAGAAGAAAACCTTAATGACCGATCCAAGTTTGCTTGTAACTGTGCCGACACATGATGATAAAGATTTGGCACCTGCCGGCAAGAATTCATATTACATACTCTTTCCTACACCAAACTTGTCTGCAGATATTGATTGGAAAGTACAGGGATCAAAATATCGCGATCAAATGCTGCGCACTATGGAAGAACGTGGCTATGACGGTTTTGCTGATTCGATTGAAGTTGAACAGATGACAACTCCGCTTGATTGGCAAGCACAAGGAATGGAACAAGGTGCACCTTTTGCAAGTGCACATACTTTCTTCCAGACCGGCCCATTTCGTCCAAGAAATATGGCGAAAGGTTTTGAGAATGTGGTCTTTGCTGGATCTGGAACTCAACCAGGTGTCGGTGTTCCGATGGTTCTAATTTCTGGACGCCTTGCTGCCGAACGAATAGTAGGGCCTGTTAAATAAATGGATGAGCTAACTGCAGCAGGAATAATTGGCCCAGAACTTCGGGCATCTTATGCCGAATGCAAACGGCTTAATTCACTTCACGGAAAAACTTATTACTTAGCAACTCTTCTATTGCCCCCGGCTAAACGCCCTTTTGTGCATGCGCTCTATGGTTTCGCCAGATATGCCGACGAAATAGTCGATGATTTAAATTCAACGTTAACTGATGAAGAGAAGGCAATTGAACTCACAACATGGGGCAATCAAGTATTGCAAGATATCAAAGATGGAACCAGCAAAGATCACATCGGGCGCGCACTTGTCGACACCGTTAAACGCTTTGCAATTCCGATCGCGCATTTTGAAGCATTCTTGCATTCGATGACTATGGATTTAGCGGTTAGCGAATATCAGACCTTCGATGACTTGATGGAATATGTTTATGGATCTGCATCTGTAATTGGTTTACAGATGGTTCCAATTCTTGGAGCGACTTCTTCTGAAGCGTTTGTCGCCGCTGAAAAACTTGGCACTGCATTTCAACTCGCAAACTTTATTCGCGATGTTGGTGAAGATCTCGATCGGGGCCGCATCTATCTGCCAATAGAAGAACTAAAGGCTCATGGAGTAACTCATGAAATGTTAGATGAGCGAATTCTTACTCCGCAAATTAAGGCAGCACTACAAGAGCAGATTGAAAGAGTGAGACGGTTGCAGCGAGAAGCAGCCCCCGGAATTGCCTTACTTGCACCAGAATCTAGGGCCTGCATCGAGGCTGCATCCGAGTTGTATTGTGGAATAGTTGATGAGGTTGAAAAGATTGGCTATCAAATCTTTGATAAGCGCGCGAAGACTTCTACTTGGCGCCGAATAAAAGTTGCATTTCCAGCGCTACTTAGGGCGCGGAGGGCGCGTTAGTTTGCTAACGTAAGTGCCGACGGGAGCCGAGAGATTGGCTGAGAGGATCTGAAATTCAGATCGACCGTAGTACCAGTTCGGTAATGCGAATTGGAAAGGGGTTAATCGATGAATTTAATGGTTACGGTTTTTACTGCATGGGGATATCAACTTTCACTTCTCGAGTTATTAGCATTTATGACTTCTGTTGTCGGAGTCTGGCTCGGAGTTTATGGTCCACGAAAGACCTGGCCATGGTGGAGCTTAAGTTCATTGCTTTACGCCGCGCTCTTTTTCCAATGGAAATACTATGCAAGTGGCTTCTTGCAATTCATCTTTATCGCTGGCGCAATTGCAGGATGGTTTGGTTGGGGGCCAAAAGGTGCAAGACCACAGCGCCTTAGGAGAAAAGAAATTTGGATATGGAGCGCCGCCTATTTAATCTCTTGGATTGCACTTTATCCAGTGCTCAAGAGAATTGGTGCCGCCGCTTCCTTTACTGATGCCTTTGGTTTTGTTGGAAGTTGTATTGCGCAATTGCTTATGGTCTTACAAAGATTTGAAAACTGGATCATCTGGTTCGTGGTTGATGCCGTTTATACCTACCAATATTGGCATGGTAAGCAATATTTAACGGCAATCCTCTACTTTATATTTGTCTTAATCGCTGTAGGCGGTTGGAAGCGTTGGCTACGTGAAACAAAATCTAGATTTAATTAAGCAAGCTATCCCAACACTCATTCCTAAGTGTGGGAGTTGCATAGTTATAACAATTGATGGGCCGGCGGGTTCTGGTAAAACTACCTTGGCACAAGAGCTTGCCCTTGTGCTTGGTGCAACTTACACAGTTCATATGGATGATCTGTACGAAGGCTGGAATTCAACTCTTACCTCGAAGTTGACTAATAAAATGCAAAATTTATTAGGAAACTTAAGTGAAAAATCTGAGATTGTTTTTACCCCATTCGACTGGCACACCAATACTTTTGCAGGTGAAATTCGTATGCCCGCGCCAAAGTATTTAATCATCGAAGGTGTGGGGTCAGCTCAAAGCGCTATTCGTAACTTCATCTCCTTGGCTCTTTGGATCGAGGTCCCGGCCGAGGAGGGATTGGCTCGCGTTATTAAACGTGATGGGCCAATGGTCGTGGATTACATGCCCGCATTTCTTGTGGCGCAAAACTCTCATTTTGCGAAAGAAGAGAGCAAGAAGAGCGCGGATTACCGCTTAAGTGGGCAGGGCACTGTCTAAGATTTAAGCGTGTCCGACTTAACCGGCGAAATAATCGATAACCGCTACCAGCTCAAGCATGTGGTGGCGGCTGGCGGTATGGCCACAATTTATTACGCCTTAGATCTTCGCCTGGATCGCCCAGTTGCCGTAAAAATAATGCATCCCCATTTAGCAAACGATGAAGATTTTGTCGCGCGCTTTATCCGTGAAGCAAAAGCTGCAGCAGCACTTGCTCATCCAAATATTGTTGCAATTCAAGATCAAGGTTGGAATGAAGGCGGCGTTCCTGCGGTCTTTATTGTTATGGAATACATCGAAGGATTCACTCTTCGAGATGTCATTGCAGATCAAGGCGCTCTGGGCGTAACTGATAGTTTGCGATATTTCGCGCCAGTTGTCTCTGCGATGGCTGCCGCACATAAAGTAGGAATTTTGCACCGAGATATTAAGCCAGAAAATATTTTAATTTCTAAAGATGGTCGGGTAAAGATCGCAGATTTTGGTCTGGCTAAAGGGCCTGAACTTGGTGCCACGCTTACTGTTGAATCGAGTGTGATTTTAGGCAGCGTCTCCTACTTATCCCCCGAGCAAGTGCAACGTGGAGTTTCAGATATGCGAAGTGATGTTTATTCACTCGGCATTGTGCTCTTTGAAATGTTAACCGGCAAAAAGCCATTTGATGGTGAGAGCCCGATTCAAATTGCATATATGCATGTGAATGAAAATATCCCGATACCTTCAACGTTAAATCCAAGTATCTCTCCAGAGTTAGATGCGATTGTTCTCAAAGCTGCGGCGAATAATTCGGATAAACGTTATAAAGATGCCGGCGCATTGCAGGAGGAAATTCTCGCTTTGCAAGCGAAATTAGATCCGAAACGTCGTCAGATGAGCCTTGAACTTGATATCCCAATTCCGAAGGCAAAAGTTGATAAGAAGAAACGTAGCAAGATGGAAATACTAAAAAGTGTTACTACCCAGATAGATCTAAAGAGGGGCAATGTCATGCGCGAAAATACTAATTCATCTAGTAAAAGAAGTACCACTGCGCAGACGAAGCGTAAGCGCAAAACTTCAGGCCGCGTCAAACGCAATCGTGCCATTGCTTTATTTATAGTATTGCTAATAATCGCTGCAAGTTGGTACAAAATTTCTGGACCAGGTAACAAAATTGCAATCCCTTCACTTGCGGGAATGACACAATCTCAAGCAGCAAAAGCGGTTGCTGAACTTGGGTTGAAAATAGATGTCACCGAAAAAATCTTTAGTGAAGATGTCGCGATGGGGAAAGTTATTAAATCTGATCCTGCCGGTGGCGGCCAAGTTGCAGTTGCAGGAACCGTTCATCTAATCCTTTCTAAAGGAAAAGAACGAATCCAAGTTCCAGAACTGGTTGGTTTAACAATCGAGGAAGCCACGGCTGCGCTGGAAGCAGCGAAACTTAAAGTAGGACGGGTAACTGAAAAATTCAGTGCTACCCAAGAAGCTGGCTTGCTCGTGGATGGCAGCCCAACAAGTGGTTCAGATGTTCGTAAAGACAGCACCGTCGATTTAATTGTAAGCAAGGGAATCGAGCAAGTTGCTCTGACTAATTTCCAAGGGAAGACAAGTGATGAAGCCCTAAATGAATTAACTGCTGCTGGTCTTGTTGTAAGCAGCAAATATGAATATAGCGATACCGTTCCAATCGGAACTGTTATTTCACAAACACCAAGTGATGTGACTGCAGTTGCAAAGGGCGAGAAAATTATCTTAGCTATTTCAAAGGGACCTTCGAAAATATTTGTTCCGAATGTATATTCATTATCGAAATTGGCAGCAGCAAAAATTCTGGAAGATCTCGGATTCAAAGTTGACTTTAAATATATTGGAAAGAAGAAATCTGTCACCAATATTTCTCCGAAATCAGGCACTGCGGTAACTCCTGGCTCGACTGTCACAATCACTTTGGGCTAATAATTTCCCTACTATGAGTTAGGGTTTGCCAATGGCCAGCCCAAGGAAACTCCCAAGATTGGGCGCACACACCCCAACTTCTGGTGGCATGGCAAAACGATCTATTGCATATGCCCAAGAAGTTGCCGCCGAGGCAATTCAAGTTTTTGCATCCAATCCACGTGGTTGGGCGATGCCAGATGCCAATGTTGAAGCGGATAAATTATTTCGCGATAGAGCTCTTGAGTTAGATATTGAAACTTATGTCCATGCACCTTTTCTAATTAACTTAGGATCTCCAACCGTAGCAACATATGAAAACTCCGTTGCCTCCACTGCTTATTCACTTAAACGTGGTCGCGAGATCGGTTCAAAGGGCGTAGTTATTCACACCGGTTCCGCTGTTGATGTAAACCATGTCGAGAAAGCTTGGAAGCAGATTAAAAAAGGCATGATGCCGGTATTGAATAAGTTAACTGATGAAGATCCTTGGCTATTGCTCGAACCAACTGCTGGACAGGGTCAATCACTTGTAAAGAAATTGGATGATCTGCTTCACTATTTCGAAGCACTTGAATGGCATCCAAAAGTTGGTGTTTGCTTAGATACCTGCCATGTATTTGCTGCGGGGCATGACATTGCCAAAAAAGGCGGAATGACTGAGACCTTGGATCTACTTGTGAAGTTGGTCGGCATTGAACGTATTCAATTAATTCACGCAAATGATTCGATGGATGTTTGCGGCGCACTTAAAGATCGCCACCAAAACTTAGGCGATGGCGAAATTGGTATTAAACCCTTTGAAGAGTTACTGGCCCATCCGGTCGCACAGAACGCTCCCCTAATTCTTGAAACTCCTGGCATGGAAGAGAAGCACGGCGAAGAAATAGCGCTTCTTACAAAGATGCGGGCAAAGATTAAGTGAAAGAGAACAAGTTCTTTTCTAGCTTCATGTTAACAGCGGTCGCGGCTATTTGGGGCGGTGCTTTCACCTCGATGAAGGGCACGCTCGAACGTTTAGATGTGAACTCTTTTCTTGCCTGGCGCTTCACGATCGCAACAATCGTATTAATTCTGATTAAACCCTCGGTATTGCGCAGATTTAATAAAGAATTTATTAAGAAGGGTGCGCTAGTTGGCTTCTTCTTGGGTAGCGGATATATCTTCCAATCATTTGGATTAACTTTGACCACCGTTTCAAATACCGGATTTATTACCGGCCTCTATGTAGTTCTGACCCCGATAGTCGCAGCCCTAATTTTGAAGAAGAACATTACGCGCATTGAATGGTTCGCAGTCTTCATGGCTACCGTTGGTTTGGCCCTGCTTTCACTAAATGGATTGAGCTTTGGACTTGGTGAATTCTTAGTATTAGTAAGCGCACTTTTCTTCGCTCTTCACATTGTCGGCCTTGGTGAATGGTCAAAAGGTTTGGATACTTATGCGCTTACTGTGCTGCAACTTGGAACATGCGCTCTTCTAACTTTCGCTGCAAGTTTAAAGAGTGGCTTCAAAGTTCCGCCTGATGCCGGAGTTTGGTGGTCAATTATTTATACCGCGCTCTTCGCAACTGCACTGGCATTTATCGTACAAACTTGGGCGCAATCATTTATCAAACCATCCAGTGTTGCAGTTATCTTGGCAATGGAAGTTGTCTTCGCTGCTGCATTTGGAATCTGGTTACTTTCCGAACCACTCACAATTCGTATCGCACTCGGCGGACTACTAGTCATCGCTGCGATGTATTTAATTATTTTGTTGGATCAACGCAAAACCGAGAAGGTTTAAAGCGCACCTTCGTGTTCCAATAACCATTCTTTAACTTCAAGTCCATAACCATAATTCCCGAGCGCCCCACCAGTCTTCACAACTCGATGACACGGGATAATCGGTGCAATTAAATTGCGAGCACAAGCAGTACCAGCCGCACGAACTGCGCTAGGTGAACCAGCGCGTTGCGCTAAATCTGCATATGACCAAGTTTTGCCCGCAGGTATTTTGCGCATTGCCTTCCAAGCAGCCTGCGAAAAATCAGCGCCTGGTTGGCGAACTTTGATTCCACCTAATGAATTCAAATCGCCAGCAAAGTAATCTGTAACCAAATCACTAATTATTGGAATATTTTTCACACTTTTTACTTCTCGTGATGAATCAGAAACATCCATCCGTGCAAAGAGATCTTTAAAATTTCGGAATCCTGCGGCTAGCAAAATATGTTCATCACTCACAAGGAAGAGATCCCCAACTGGGGTCCTATGAGTAGCTTGGAAAAGCATTCGATAAGGCTAATCCGAATTCAAATAAAATCTAGTGATCGCGTAACATCTCTGCGACTAAAAATGCGAGCTCCAAGGATTGGGTGTGGTTCAACCGAGGGTCGCATGCGCTCTCATAACGGGTGGCTAAGTCAGATTCCAAGATTTGTTCGCCGCCGCCAACGCATTCGGTGACGTCATCGCCAGTCAATTCAATATGGATTCCACCTGGATGGGTGCCTAGAGCCTTGTGGACTTCGAAGAAACCACGGACTTCATCTAGTACATCATCAAATTTACGAGTCTTGTATCCACTTGGCGCTTCATATGTATTTCCATGCATTGGATCGCAGACCCAGAGAACTTTTGCACCCGAATCAGTTACGGCTTTAACCAGAGCAGGAAGTTTTTCACGAATTAATCCAGCACCCATACGCGTTATAAATGTTAGGCGACCTGGTTCGTTACTTGGATTTAATTTCTTAATCATTGCAAGCGCATCTTCGACAGTGCTCTTTGGTCCAAGTTTGATACCAATTGGATTTTGAATCTTTGACGCGAAATCCATATGTGCACCATCTAGTTGACGAGTACGTTCGCCGATCCAGACAAAGTGCGCCGAAACATCGTAAGGAAGATCTGTCCGTGAATCAATTCGAGTAAGCGCCTTTTCGTACTCTAAAATTAGCGCTTCATGTGATGAATAAAAATCAACGGTCTTAAATGATGAAGGATCTACGCCAGCTGATTCCATGAAATCAAGTGAGCGTCCAATTTCATTTGCCATTTGTTCGTAGCGCGCACCAAAGCGTGGATCGTTAGCGAAACCCTTGTTCCATTCGTGAACTCGACGAATATCGGCAAATCCACCTTGTGTGAAGGCGCGCACTAAGTTCAAGGTTGAAGAAGAGGTGTTGTAAACCTGAACTAAGCGATCTGGATTTGGAGTACGAGCTTCAAGTGTGAAAGCTAAATCATTTACTGCATCTCCACGATATGCCGGAAGTGTTACATCTCCGCGAGTTTCATTATCGCTGCTGCGGGGCTTGGCAAATTGACCAGCCATGCGCCCAACTTTGATAACCGGAAGGCTTGCGAAATATTGGAGTACTGCAGCCATTTGCAGAATAGTTTTGATGCGATTTCGAATTGAATCGGCGGTTGCTGCTTCAAATGTTTCAGCACAGTCGCCACCTTGTAGCCAAAATGCTTTACCTTCTTGCGCAATTGCAATTTTCTCTTTAAGGGTGTCGCATTCACCTGCGAATACAAGTGGTGGCGCCTTGCGAAGTGTTTCTACTGCCTTGGTAACTTGGGGACCATTAACACCGCCAGGCCATTGTGGTTGTTGGGCTGCCACAAGACCTGGTGTAAATAGTGAATCGATATTCATCATGTCCTTAAGTTTAGAGAAGTAGGGGAAGTTGGTGCGTCCTAATTAACCGAAGAAGACTTCTGCTTCAGCGTATAGGTCTGGGGTAACCAACTTAAGTTGGGTGGTTGCAGAAGCCAATGGCACTCGAGCAATTTTGGTTCCGTGAAGTGCGACCATCTTGCCAAAGTCACCTTCGTGAATCGCGGTAATTGCATGCAGGCCAAAACGTGTAGCGAGTACACGATCGAATGCAGTTGGGGTACCACCGCGTTGGATATGACCAAGAACTGAAGTGCGTGCTTCCTTGCCGGTCTTCTCTTCAATCTGGCCAGCAAGCCATTCGCCAATTCCGGAGAGCTTCACATGGCCGAAAGAATCAAGTGTCTGATCCTTAACAATCATGTCGCCATCTTGTGGAATTGCGCCTTCGGCAATAACAATAATCGGTGCATATGAAGATTCGAAGCGCGAGTTAACCCAATCACAGACCTTATCAACCGAGAACTTAACTTCTGGAATCAAAATACAAGAAGCGCCACCGGCGATACCAGCGTGAAGTGCGATCCAACCTGCATGGCGTCCCATAACTTCAACGATTAAAGCGCGGTGATGCGATTCTGCTGTTGTGTGAAGGCGATCGATTGCTTCAACTGCAATATTTACTGAGGTATCAAATCCGAATGTGTAATCGGTGTTATTTAAATCGTTATCGATTGTCTTTGGGACTCCAACGACCTTCACGCCAAGAGAATCAAGCTTTGTTGCCACACCAAGTGTGTCTTCGCCACCGATAGCTACAAGCGCATCGATATTCATCTTCGCGAGATTTTCCTTAATGCGTTCAACACCATTTTCAATTTTGAATGGGTTGGTACGTGATGAGCCAAGAATTGTTCCGCCACGAGGCAAAATGCCACGAGTTGAATCTAAATCCAAAGGCATTGTTAAACCTTCAAGCGGGCCTTTCCAGCCATCGCGGAAACCTACAAATTCATAGCCATACTCTTTTACGCCTTTACGAACAACAGCACGAATAACAGCATTTAATCCGGGGCAATCTCCGCCACCTGTTAGAACACCAATACGCATCTTTACTCCTGATTTAATAATTAATAGCGCTATAAAAACTATTTGGGCTGGTCAACTTTGACTGGGGAAGTCTACCCTCCGCATAGAGGTGGTTAAATCATCTCCTAGAGTCTTGATTAAAAGTCTGGAGCCCAAATGAACCCGAAAGTGCAACTAGTGGCTGGCATCGACACCTCAACTCAGTCGGTCAAGGTAGTAATTCGCGACGCCCAGAGCGGTCAAGTTATTCGCGAAGGGCGCGCTGCGCACCCAGATGGCAGTGAAGTTGATCCTGCAAAATGGTGGAGCGCTACGGAAGATGCAATCAAAATGGCTGGCGGTCTTGATGACGTTTCTGCGATTGCAGTTGCCGGTCAACAACATGGAATGGTCGCACTAGATAAAGATGGAAAAGTTATTCGCCCTGCCTTACTTTGGAATGACACAAGATCTGCTGCTGAAGCCGAAGAGTTAAATGTCGAAATGGGTGGCGGCGCAGGAATTGCTGGCGCAGTTGGTTCCGCTTTAGTTGCATCTTTCACCGCAAGCAAAGTTCGTTGGCTAGCGAAGAACGAAAAAGAAAATGCCGCGCAAGTCGCGATAATTGCACTGCCCCATGATTGGATTTCATGGAAGATTTCCGGAAGCGCATCTATCGCAGATATTTTTACTGATCGCGGAGATGCGAGCGGCACCGGATATTTTGATAGCGTTAAAAATGAATACCGCGAAGATATTTTTACGAAGGCAATTGGTTCGAATCAAGAGATAACCTTCCCTCGAATTGTTGAGCCAAGAACTTTTGCCGCAAAGACAGAGAGTGGAATTCCAATCGCTGCCGGCACTGGTGACAATGCTGCAGCCGCGATTGGCGTAGGGGCAGAGCCAGGTGATGTCGTAGTTTCACTTGGAACAAGCGGTACAGCATTTGCAGTTTCAAAAACCCCAACACATGATGCAACAGGTGAAGTTGCTGGATTTGCAGATGGCACCGGACATTTCCTTCCACTTGTCTGCACCTTAAATGCGGCTCGCATCTTGGATGCGGCCACTCGCATTCTTGGCGTGAATCACGAAGAGCTTGGTGAACTCGCACTCAAAGCTAAACCTGGCGCAAATGGTTTAACACTTCTTCCATATTTCGAAGGTGAGCGCACACCAAATCGCCCTGATGCAACAGGTGTTTTCTCCGGAATGAATCTAAACAACTCAAGCCGCGAAGATTTTGCGCGCGCAATGATTGAGGGAATGTTATGCGGGATGGCTGATGCTGTTGCATCGCTTGAAAAATTAGGTGTAGAAGTCAAACGAATTCTCTTAGTAGGTGGCGCTGCAAAAAATCCAGCGGTTGGAAAGATTGCGTCTGCGCTCTTTGGGCGCGAAGTTCTCGTTCCCCCCCCAGGTGAATACGTTGCGATCGGTGCTGCGAAATTAGCAGCTTGGGCCTTGCTTGGTACAGATCGACCACCGCAATGGAATTTGGGTGAGGTTACAAGTATTAAAGAGAGCCCAACACCAGAAGTTTTAATTAAATATCGCAAACTTCGCGACCAGACCGAGGGTTGGTAAATATGGGACTCAAGCCAGAACTAATTGCATATCTTGAAGCTCGCGCTGCAAGTGGTCTGCCTGAAGTTTGGCAGGCTCCGGTAGAAACTATTCGGAAAAACTTAGAGAACCGCGCTGTTCAATCGGGTGAGCCAGAGAATATTTATGAAGTTATTCACCGTTATATCCCCGGCCCAACTTCTGATTTACCGTTGCGCATTTATCGTCCAATTAAGGGCGCGGTTTTACCTGCACTCGTCTTCTTTCATGGTGGTGGTTGGGTTTTAAATAACTTAGATAGCTATGAACAAGCTATGCGTTCGCTGGCTAATAAAGGACAGTTTGTTGTTATCGCTGTTAATTATCAGAAGGCGCCTGAATTACCTTTCCCAGTCCCATTCGATGACTGCTATGCAACCCTGTTATGGGTTGCTCAGAACGCGGAAAAATTAGGGATAAATCCAGATCAAATTGGCGTGGGTGGTGACAGCGCCGGTGCAAACTTGGCCGCAGGTGTTGCAATCAAAGCCCGAGATACTGGCGATATTAATCTGGCATTTCAATTACTTATCTATCCTTGCAATGATGTTGAAATGAAATATGACTCTGCCTATAACAACGGTGTTGGTTATGGCTTAAGCACGCAAGCAATGGAATGGTTCTGGGAACAATATTTATCCAAGAAATCTGATGCCAAGAACCCTTATGCAGTTCCTGCGTCCGCAAAAGATTTCCGTGGCGTTGCACCTGCAATTATTACTACCGCTGAATTCGATCCGCTACTTGATGATGGATATAACTACGCAGATTTATTGCGTAAAGCAGGAGTCCCAACTGTTTATCGCGAATATGAAGGCGTAATCCATGGCTATTTCACTCTGGCCGGTATCACTCCAGAAGCTAACGTCTTACATAATTTTGTTGCTGATGAGATAAACGCCATACTTACCTGATGTCGCGGCGAAACTGGGTTCTATTCTTTTTAGTCGGACTTATCTGGGGTATTCCTTATCTTCTTATTAAAGTAGCGGTCGAAGAACTTTCGCCACCAGTAATTGTTTTTTCTCGAGTTGCAATCGGAGCTGCAATTTTGATTCCGATGGCCATGAAACGTGGATCGTTGATGCCGGCAATCAAAGCCTGGAAATATGTAATTCCTTATGCCCTTGGCGAGATGGTTGGACCGTGGATTTTAATTACCGCCGCCGAGCAGAAGATGAGTTCTGGGCTTGCCGGGTTACTCGTTGCGACAGTGCCAATTTGGTCGACGATCTTGGCCTCGTTTCATGGTGATAAAACCGTTTGGCACCATAAGCGTTTGTTTGGAATCCTGATTGGATTTATTGGAATTGTTCTAGTCGTCGGAATCGAAAGTTTCTCTGGGCGCCAATCCATTGTTGCAATCTTTATGATTCTAATTTCCGCAATGGGTTATGCCTGGGCGGTCACGATGGTTAACTCCAAAATTCCTCACATTGAACCAATTTCGATTAACGGCCTTGCGATGCTATTTACTGCGATTGTTTATCTGCCACTTGTGATTCTTAATGCTCCTGATCAAATGCCTTCGACCAAGGTTCTCGGTTCAGTTCTTGCACTAGGTATTTTTCCTACCGCTCTTGCATTCTTCTTATTCTTCAAACTTATCAAGGAAATCGGAACCGCCCGTGGGTCATTAGTGACTTATTTAAATACCGCATTTGCAGTAGTGCTTGGGGTAATTATCTTGAACGAACCATTTACCTTAGGCATCGCGCTTGGTCTGCCACTTGTATTAATCGGCTCATATTTTGCTGGCCGAAAAACTGTTACTTCCGCTCAATAAATCCAAGCTTTGTAAGCGCTTTGGCATCGCGCTGCCATTCCTTGCTAACTTTTACATGCAAGCCCAGAAAAATCTTGGCACCTAGAAATGTTTCAACCGAACCACGAGCCCGCATCCCAATATCTTTTAGCCTTGATCCTTGCGGTCCGATAACAATTGATTTCTGACTATCCCGTTCAACATGAAGAGTCGCGTGAATATCGTAAAAATCTTTGCCTTCGCGCTTTTCCATCTCATCGATTGTGACAACGATCGAATGTGGAACTTCCTCATATAAATTCTCGATTGCTGCTTCCCGAATCAATTCAGTAATTGTCATTTCAGTGGCTTGATCAGTCGTTATATCTTCGGGGTAAAGCGATGGTGAAACAGGAAGTTTTTCTGCCAACAAACTTAGAAGCAGATCTGTTTGATCCTCATTCTTTGCAGATATCGGAACTATCTCCGCCACATTTAATCCGACCCGAGCCGCAAACGCCCCTACTTCGATTAGCTTTGCGAGCAACGTTTCTTGTTTAACGCTATCGGTCTTAGTTACCGCAATTAGGACTCGACGTTGATTTGCGACTTGGCGGGCAATGAATTCATCGCCTTGACCAATCTCTTCATCAGCTGGCAGGCAAATAAGTACGGCATCGACTGATTCTAAATTTTCAGAGACCATGGCATTTAACCTTGAGCCAAGAAGAGTCTTTGGTTTATGAATACCGGGGGTGTCAACAACAATCATTTGGAAATCCGGCTTTGAGATAATTCCGCGAATTGGATTACGAGTCGTATTCGGATGTTTCGAAGTAATTACAATTTTGCGACCAACAAGTGCATTTACGAGAGTGGATTTACCAACGTTTGGTCGCCCAATGATGGCAACGAAACCAGCTTTATGTTCAACACTCTCAACAGTCATGTCCTAATTCTCTCACTTAATGCTTATTGGCTTCACCAATTCCATCACTTCAGATACCGATGAAACTAATTCTGCTACTCGTTCCGCTATCAATCGATGACAGCCTTCACTAGTCGGTGAATTTATCGGGCCAGGTACCGCCATTACCGGGCGAAATATCTCTGCGGCATCACGAGCGGTTCGAAGTGATCCGCTCCTAAAAGCTGCCTCCACAACAACAGTTGCTTTAGAAAGTGCCGCAATCAATCGGTTGCGAGTCAAGAATCTATGTGGGATCGCTGGAACATCTGGCATAACTTCCGATATCAATAATCCGCTCTCACTTATTTCAGCGAAGAGTTTTTCATGCACTGCAGGATAATTTTTATTGAATCCCCCACCAAGTATCGCAACTGTTACACCTTCGCCAACAAGACAACCACGATGCGCTGCTGCATCTATACCAATTGCACCGCCACTTATCACCGCCCATTCATGATCAGCGACACCGACGCCGAAATCCCCAGCAATTCTTACTCCATATGGCGTTGGATTTCTGGTTCCAACAATAGAAATCGAGTTAATTAGATTAGGCAAATATTCGCGTTGCCCTTTAATCAATAACGCAATTGGTGGCGCCGCTAAATCATTTAAGGAAACCGGCCAATCGATATCTTCTGGGGTGAGAATATATGCGCCTGCTTTGGTAATTTCAGAGATAACTTCCTCTCCTGTTGTCTGCTTGATTCGCTCTGTAATTTTCGAAGCTGCGCTGTAATCACAAGCAAAAAGTCGATCTCGAACTTCGACGGCACCCAATTTTGAAATCTCTTCATACCAATAAACAGAACCGCCTTCGATGGCGGCAAATAGTTGGGCTCTGGCCAAAGTATTAATCACGCAAGCATCTCCATTCCTTCACGCAATCTGAAAGCGGACTCAACGTCATCTCTGCTCGGAATTGAGTGGCCATTTGAATCGGCGATGCTCCAAGAAATTCGCAATACCTTATGAAATCCCCGCGCACTCAATCGTTCATTATCTAGCTCGGTATGCAGGAAATTCATCCCCAATTTTTCAGCGCGAAATCTCTTGCGTAATTCGCTTGGCGGAATTTGTGAATTCAATTTCCAAGGGCTCTCACTAAACCTGGCATCTGCAATCGCTCGAGCATTTACTACCCGCTCTCTAACTGTTGCACTTGATTCGCCAAGTTGATCACTTGCCATCTCGATTCGACTTGGTGAATCTACGAAAACTCGAATATCTATTCGATCTAAAAGTGGTCCGGAAAGTCGTTGCAGATAGCGACGAATTGCTACTTGAGTACAAGTGCAACTTCTTCCGCGCCCACTGAAGCGACCACACGGGCAAGGATTTGCGGCAAGTACCAACATAAATCTTGCAGGATAAGTTACTGAACCAACTGCGCGAGAAATTGTTACATTCCCCGATTCGAGTGGTTGCCGAAGTGAATCCAAAACTCCACGTGCGCACTCTGGTGCTTCATCGATAAAGAGAACACCCTGGTGGGCTAGTGATGTGGCACCGGGGCGAATTGCATGGGCGCCGCCACCGATCATTGCTGGAGCAGTTGTTGTGTGATGAGGTGCGACAAATGGTGGCAACTTCGAAAGCAGTTCTCGATCTAGAAGAGTCCCTGCGATTGAATGTATGGCAGTAACCTCCAAAATAGATTCTTCATTAAGCGGTGGCAGTATTGAAGGAATTCGTTCTGCCAGCATTGTTTTGCCAGTTCCAGGAGGACCAATAAATAAAAGATGATGGCCACCGATTGCTGCAATTTCTAAAGCCTTTCGAGCGCCAACTTGTCCCGCAACATCACATAGATCTAGGAAGTAATCCGAATCTGATGTTGCAATCTGTTCTGGTGAATCTGGAATTTCCCCACTTCGCAAGTAATGCAGGGCATCGCGAAGTGATTGAATTGCAATTACTTCGATTCCAGAAACACATTTGGCTTCCGCATAGTTCCTAAAGGGAACCAGCGCCTTTATAAATCCTGATTTCTTAGCGGCAAGGATTGATGGCAACACTCCGCGAACTTCTCGAACTTGGCCATCTAAAGAAAGTTCACCTAAATAAATACAACTTCCTGGTTCATCTTTCGGGACTGCGCCTTGTGCCATCAAAAGCGTAATTGCAATTGGTAAATCGAAAGCAGATCCGCTCTTAGGCAACCAAGCTGGTGAGAGTGAAACTGTAACTTTCTTATTAGGCCAAGCTTCACCACTGTTAACAATTGCAGCACGGACTCGGTCCTTCGATTCATTTAAGGCCGCATCTGGCAAACCCAAAAGTATGTACCCCGGAAGTCCATCAGAAATATCTACCTCAACATCAATTAGGTTTCCAGTAAGTCCGGTCAAAGAAACACTTGAGGTAAGTGCCAAAGCCACTAGAGAACTGCGATTCGATAATCAATTTCGAATTTTTCGCCTTTAGAAATTAGAACGGCTGCGGCATCAATGCGATATTCAAATCCCCATCGGTGGTGAACTGTCAGCCAGGCAAGTGCCAAACGTTGAAGTCGGTAAGCCTTATCTCTTGTTATTGCCTCTAGCGGATGGCCGAAGGTGATACTTGTCCGAGTTTTAACCTCGATAAAAACTACTACCCCATTCTCTGAAATTGCGACTAAATCAATTTCTCCCTCCTTAATCCGCCAATTTCGATCCAAGATTTCATAATTCTTGCTTACTAAATACTTGGCTACAAAATCTTCACCAAGTGCACCGATTAATTGTTTTGTTCCCATAGAAGGGCGAGGTTAAAGCAGAGTAAAAGTTATTGTCTTTAAGAACTACTTGAATGTGAAGTATTGCTACCTGTTAATAAGTGCTGCAATATTTGCAAAAGATTTACGATGAATCTCGGTTACCCCTAATTCACTCAAAGCCTTGGTATGTGCCGCAGTTATGTAGCCCTTATGTTTGGCAAGGCCATATCCCGGATATTGCGTATCCAACTTAATCATTATGCGATCACGATAAACCTTGGCGAGAATCGATGCCGCGCTAATTGAAACTGCAACTTGATCGCCTTTCCAGACTGCAAGGTTTGGAATGGCCAACCCTTGGATTGGGTAGCCATCGGTTAGAACATAGTCGGGGGTTATTTCAAGTGAATTTACAGCTCGACGCATTCCCTCGAGGTTTGATTTATGCAATCCAAATTGATCAATCTCTTCTACTGAAATATCAATTATTGAATAACTTAAAGCTTGTTCGATTACTACATCAAAGAGTTCCTCGCGCAATTTTTCAGAAAGTTCTTTGGAATCGCGTACCTTAGAAAGTTCTGGTGCAAATGGATCTTTGAGAATTACAGCTGCTACAACGAGTGGACCAGCACATGGGCCACGCCCTGCCTCATCTACGCCTGCAATCTGTTTGATACCAGATGCAATCAGTGTTGATTCAATTCTTACAATATCTTTCATTACTTACTTCGTTTTGTTTACGACAACCTTAGATAAATCGCTGCCAACACTTAGGAATTTAATATGGTTGAAGGGCCAGACAACAAATGTTGCGCGCCCAACGACTGAAGAGGTTGGGACTAAACCTTTATGGATGTCATCAGTATGGAATCTTGAATCAGCACTTGCACCACGGTGATCGCCCATTACCCAGATGAAGCCCTTTGGGACTGTTACTTTGAAATCGCTATCACTTGGTTTATTGCCAGCAAAAATATATGGCTCTTTAACTGAAACACCGTTTACCGTTAAAAATCCCTTGGCATCGCAACACGTGACAACATCGCCGCCGACACCGATTGTGCGCTTAATTAAATATTGTTTAGCAGGATCTGGAAGTACCCCAACAGTTACTAAGCCGCTCTTAACTTTTTGAATAACTTTCGAATCTGTACTTGTAGCGGGAGCACCTAACCAGCCAGCAGGATCACGGAATACGACTACTTCCCCACGTTTGATTTCGCTGAAATAACTTGCAAGTTTATTCACGCCAATGCGATCGCCAACTTGAAGGGTATTCTCCATCGAGCCAGAGGGAATGAAGAAGAAGTGAACGAAGAAAGTCTTAACCAATACCGATACGACTAATGCCGAAACGATGATTATTGGAAGTTCGCGAAGAAGCGAACCCTTCTTTGGGGCGCGCATTTAGATAAAACGCACTTTTAAATTAATTACGCTTCTGGAGTTGTTTCAACAGCTGCTTCAGTTGTTTCAACAGCAACTTCAGTTGTTTCAACAACTTCAACTACCTCAGCCACTGGCGCTTCAACTACCTCAGCCACTGGCGCTACTTCTGCGACCTTAACTGGCGCTGCGATTACCTCTTCAACAATAAATTCGCCGCCGATTCCACGACGCTCTTTAATCTTTGAAGCCTTACCGCGAAGTTCGCGTAGGTAATAAAGCTTGGCGCGACGAACATCTCCGCGACGAACCATCTCGTACTTTTCAATAACAGGTGTGTGAACTGGGAAGGTTCGTTCTACTCCGACGCCGTATGAAAGCTTACGGATTGTGAAAGTTTCGCGAACACCGGCGCCTTGGCGACGGATTACTAATCCTTGGAAAACCTGAATACGGCTCTTGCTACCTTCGATAACACGAACGTGAATCTTGATTTCATCTCCGGAACGGAAGGTTGGGACATCGGAGCGAAGTGATGCGGCATCTACCGCGTCTAACACGTTCATGGCATTTCCTTTTCTTTAGGACAGAAGAGGTATCTTGCCACAGCCACCCCCATCCGACCAATTCGGGATATTTAGCCAATCTCCTTAACGAGCTTTGCGTGGAGATGTGGCCCTGCTGCGATAACCATCTCCTTGCCTGCTGGACCGCCATTTCTGCCGGTAAGTAGCGCCCCGGCTTCGGTAGCGACTAATCCACCAGCAGCAATATCCCACTCATTTAAGCCGAGTTCATAAAATGCATCGAGCCGCCCCATTGCTACCAAACAAAGATCTGCGGCACCTGCACCAATTCGACGGATGTCTCGAATTTCTAGAAGTAATTTCGAAACAATTCTTGCTTGATCTGCGCGGTCTTTAACATCGTAAGAGAAACCGGTTCCGACTAATGCGCGATTAAATTCAACTGGATCATTACATTTAATAGCTTTGCCATTGCAAGTTGCACCGCCGCCTTTTGTTGCGCTCCATAAGGAATTTATCGAAGGTGCATAAACAACTCCGACTTGCACACCTTCACTATCTTTTGCAGCGATACTTACATTCCAACCAGCAATTCCATAGAAATAATTCACGGTTCCATCGAGCGGATCGATTACCCAGGTAACGCCAGACTTTGATGGGATTGCAGAACCTTCTTCGCCAATAATTCCATCATCAGGGCGGGCTTCAAGTATTTTGCTGACGATTAATTTCTCACTTGCTAAATCCATCTGGGTCGCGAAGTCGATTGCCGTGGATTTGGTCTCGAGATCAAAGACATCTGGCCTAGCCATTAATAACTCACCAGCCGATTTCGCGATGGTTATAGCTAGTTCCAGCAGTTCGGCTTTAATTTCGCTCTTCACTGGAGCATTTAACCACTCGTTGCTACCCACTTTTTCGCACCCCCTATGGCAGAGTTACGCCCGTGAATGATGAGACGACTAGCAAGCCAGCCGAGCTAAAACTCGTTGGCCGTGCTGCCGATGGTTCGACAATTGAGTTAACAGATAGTTCTGGCGCAAAGTTCTCATTGCCGATTACTGACACTCTTAAATCAACGATTACTCAACCACGGTTGGTCTCGGTTGCTCCTATTGATGAACGTCCAAATTTTGGTGTCAAGGAAATTCAGGCCCGACTACGTGGTGGCGAAAGTCTTGGTTCGATTTCAAGAACAACAGATTGGTCAGTAGAGAAGATTGAAAAATTCGCGGGACCTATTCTGCAAGAACGAGCCTTTGTAATTGAAGCGGCCCTTAAATCCAATCTGCGTCGCGAGATTTCTTCACCAACTTTAGAAGAAGCAACTTTCATTCAACTTTCTAACCATGGCGTGGATATGGAGATGGTGGAATGGAATACCCATCGAAATGCTGATGGCACCTGGAACATTGTTGTTCACTATCCAAATATTGATGGGACTGCTGAAGCTAATTGGAATTTCGAATTAGGAAATCGCATTCTCACCGCCCAAGATGATTCAGCAAGATGGATTGCTGGCGATGTACGGGAAACTCGTCCTAGAACTCAAACTCATGGCTTTATTAATTCGGCAGATCCAACGCCATTTGCACCAACAACTCCAACTCCGCCAGCTCCGCGACTCGTTGCAGTTCGTGAAGAAATGACCGTTACTGAAATATTTGATGATGGTAGTCAGGATGAAGAATACTTCGCAGAAGAGCTAGATATTGAAGTTGTTGATGAATCAGATTCTAAAAAAGATGGTGTCGTGAAACGTCCAAAACTTCCATCTTGGGATGACATCATGTTCGGTGGTTCAAAGACTGAGGATGAATAACTTTTAATACTGATTAGTTTTGATGTGTTAGTAGCGGAATTGCTACTTCAATATCTTCCATTCCGCCGTGATGCCCAATCATTTTGCTCTCTTCTTTAACACGGCTTGGGTCAATTAATACCATTTCGCTCTTTGCGATTGCTACTAAATCTCCCATTCGTTCGCTGCTATCTAGCGAGGTCTCTGCTCCAAATAACTTTGCCGCAATAACTTCATCGCGACTAAATACATCCGCCTTCTCCCCCAAGAATTCTCGCCAAGTTGCAACCGTTTCAGGTATTGAACCTTCGCGAAGATAGATGTGTCGGGCCCGGGGTTCACCACCAACCAGAGTTACATTAGTCATTAGTTCATTGTCTTGTCCCATAATAATTTTTTCCCCCACATTAATCATTCCGTGGTCGGCGGTAATCCAGAGCCTGGTTCCCTTAGGTAGGCGATCTCGAAGTCCGGTAATTAATTCTGCAACAACCGATAAGGCAATTAGCCATTTCTCAGAACCGACACCATCATCATGCCCGGCAGCATCTAAGTTATTTATATAAACATATGAAAATGCTGGTGAAGATTTCATTGCATTGACGGTGTTTTCGATAATTTCTGCAATCTGATTTGCACCAAGATATTGCGCGCCACGAAGTGCTGCTTGCGTAAAGCCCGAGCCTTCGTATCGCTTTGCTGCGATATGTGAAACTTGAATTCCTTGTGCTGCCGCACGTTCAAAAAGAGTTGGAACGCTCTGCCAAATAATTGGGTCGACACGTTCATCCCACTTAAGCGAATTTAATAATCGACCGGGCTCGCCACTTCGTGGAACTCGGACTGTGTAGCCAAGCATTCCGTGGATACCAGGAAGAGTTCCGGTGCCAAGTGAAGAGAGGTTTGTCGCTGTTGTAGATGGGAAATGTGAATTTAATTTAGGGAGAACTGTTAGTTCGTTAAAGATTGGAAAAGCTGCGCCATATTGCTTCAAAAGTTCTGCGCCCATTCCATCAATTAATAGAAGACATTCGCGGGCACCGGGATTGATTTCTAAATCAAGATCATTTGTGGCGCCCGAGACTTGAAGCGATGCGAAAATGGAATTTGATAACGCTGCCAAATTCCGGGATTTCATGGCTGTATCTTGCCCTAACTTTGCGCTACCTATTTAGTCAGCCCATACCGCCTTGATGTAATGTGCTCTGGTGATTAAATATTCGAAGGAAGTAACCGCCGCCAAGAACCAAGGACGGCCCATCGTTGCCCTCGAATCAACAATTATTTCTCATGGCCTGCCTCGTCCAACTAATCTCGATGTTGCCAATGAGGTAGAAGAAATTGTCCGCAGCCAAGGTGCGGTTCCGGCGACAATCGCAATAATTGATGGCGAAATATTTGTCGGGCTGGAAGCAGATCAACTTGTACGAATTGCAAATGATGACAACATCGTTAAAGCTTCGACACGAGATCTTGCAATTATCTGTGCGACCGGCAAGAGCGCAGCCACAACAGTTGCTGCAACTTCTCATATTGCCAATCTTGCGGGTATCGATGTCTTTGCTACTGGTGGACTTGGCGGTGTGCACCGCGGCCATCAATATGACGAATCTGCGGACTTAATAGAACTAGCTAAGACAAAAATCATCATTGTTTGCGCCGGAGTGAAATCTATTTTGGATGTCGCTGGCACTTTGGAGCGTCTGGAAACCTTTGCAATTCCAGTCCTTGGCTACAAGACAAATAATTTTCCTGGCTTCTATTTAACAGACTCTGGATTTTCAATTGAACACCGAGTCGAAAGTCCATCTGAGATTGCAAAGATTTGGAACTTGCGTCACAACTTAAACACTGATGACACCGCAATAATTGTTGCCAATCCAGTCAAGAATCAGATGGATTTAAAACTACATAATGAAATTCTAGAAACTGGTTTGGCTGCTGCCACTTCTGCTCATATAACCGGCAAAGAGGTAACGCCCTTCTTGCTCGAATATTTCCACAGCACAAGTAAGGGTGAATCACTTCGGGTAAATATTGAAATAATTAAAGCCAATTCCAAATTGGCCGCTGAAATTGCCTGCGCGCTCTAGGTAGATATGCCGGATATCAAAATTCTCTGCATTGGTGACATCATGCTGGATGTAACCGTTCTTCTTAATCGACCAATCGTTGAAGGCCTTGAAACTCGCGCAAAGATTTCGACCCAAGGTGGCGGAGCCGCCGCCAATGTTGCGTCCTGGCTTGCCTTCAATAAAACCCCGTCATATCTAGTAACTCGCGTTGGAGATGACTCTGCCGGCCAAACTCTGCTTGCCGAATTAGATACATATGGCGTCGAACACTCTTCACTAATAATTCCAAATATGAATACGGGTGTTGTTGTTGTGATTGTTGGACGCGAAGGTGAGCGCACAATGTTTCCAGATTCTGGGGCTAATGCCGGCCTTGGTTTATCTGACCTGCCCGATCTTTCACAATTTAGCGCAGTTTATCTCTCGGCTTATTCACTAATTAATACCCAGTCACGTGCCGGAGTTCTACAAATCATCGAAGCAATAAGAACCGCAGGGCTTCGCATAATTCTCGATCCTGCAACTGTTGGGGTGCTTATGGAAGTTGGCGTTAGCGCTGCAAACGAATGGCTTAATTTTATTGACACAATTATTTTAAATGAAGAGGAATCACATTTCTTAACTGGAAAAGATAATCCGATTGATGCCGCCGCAAAATTATTAGAACATGTAAATACTGTGGTGATAAAACGTGGATCAAATGGTGCGCTGGCCCAATCTCGCGGCGATCAGCTAATTCAAGTTGAAGCGCAGAAGACAACCGTAATAAACACAACCGGAGCCGGCGATGCCTTTGCTGCTGGATTCATAAAGGTTTGGGCCGATAACGGGCCATTAATTGACGCTTTAGAATCAGGATCCAACCTTGCAGCCCAATGCGTTGCGCTAGTTGGCGCAAGACCACTGATTTAGATTATTTAAATTTGCGTAACCGAGTCGCTACCAACTAATCACGCACTTCATTGGCAAGATACGCCCCATGGCAAAAACACCCAAAGCCGTTCTCCCTAAACCAGGTGAGAACCCAGGTCGAATAATTGATATCGATGTCTCACAAGAGATGTCAGAATCTTTTCTCGAATATGCATATTCCGTTATTTATTCTCGTGCGCTTCCAGATGCGCGTGATGGCTTAAAACCAGTTCAACGTCGCATCCTGCACCAGATGTCAGAGATGGGACTTCGCCCAGATAAAGGCCACGTTAAATGTGCACGTGCCGTTGGTGAAGTTATGGGTAAGTTGCACCCGCACGGTGATGGCGCAATTTATGATGCGATGGTTCGTATGGCACAAAGTTTCTCAATGCGTCTTCCACTTATTGATGGCCACGGAAACTTCGGTTCACTAGATTCTGGTCCAGCAGCAATGCGTTATACCGAATCAAGACTCGCAGCAGCCGCAATGGCGATGGTTGATGAATCTGATGAGAACACTGTTGATTTTGGATCCAACTACGACGGTCAATTAATGGAGCCACAGGTACTACCTGCTGCCTATCCAAACCTTTTAGTAAATGGTGCAACTGGAATTGCAGTGGGTATGGCGACAAATATGGCGCCTCACAACTTGGGCGAGGTTATCGCCGCAACAAAACATCTAATTGATAATCCAAAGGCAACTCTTAAGGCGTTGATGAAATTTGTTCCTGCGCCAGATTTCCCAACTGGAGGCGAAATCGTTGGCAAAGAGGGAATCGCTGAAGCTTATGAATCCGGACGTGGCTCATTCAAGGTGCGCGCGACTGTTGCCATTGAAAAAGTTACCGCCAGAAAGCAAGGTCTGGTTATTACCGAGCTGCCATACAACATTGGCCCCGAGAAAATTGTTGAAAAAATTGCAGATTTGGTAAAAGCTAAGAAGATTCAGGGAATTTCGGACATCGTTGATTTATCTGATGGCCAGCAAGGCACCAAGGTTGTTGTTGAACTTAAGAATGGTTTTGAACCTGAAGATGTTCTGGCCAACCTCTTTAAGTTAACTCCTATGGAGGATCAATTCTCAATAAATGCCGTTGCTCTAGTTGGTGGAAAGCCACTTACCCTTGGCTTAAAAGAGCTGCTACAAGTATTTATTGATCACCGTATCGAAGTTATTCGTCGTCGATCAGAATTCCGAAAAGCTAAAGCCGAAAGCCGCTTAAATCTTGTTGATGGTCTGCTTAAAGCCATTATCGATATCGACAAGGTAATTAAATTGATTCGCGCTGCCGAAGATGCACCGGAAGCAAAGGCTGCGCTGATTAAGGCATACAAATTATCTGACGAACAAGCTACTTACATCCTTGATATGCCACTTCGCCGCTTAACAAAGTTAAGCAAATTGGAACTTGAAACAGAACAGAAAGATCTTAAAGCGATTGTGACAAAACTAAAGGCGCTTCTTGCTTCCGAGGATGCAATCAAAGCCCAAGTTTCACTCGAACTTGATGAAGTTTCAAAGAATTTTGCGACCCCACGTCGCACCCGTATTGCTTAACTACTAAATGAAAGCAATTGTTATTACCCAAGTTGGTAGCCCTGATGTTCTGCAATTGCACGAAATCCAACGCCCAGCTCCGGATAGCGATCAAGTTCTAATTGATGTCACTGTTGCCGGCGTAAATTTCATAGATATTTATCACCGTCTTGGAAAGTATCCAGTAAAGCTGCCCTACATTCCGGGTGTTGAAGGCGTTGGAACAATCGCCGAACTCGGTTCAAATGCACCTGCAGATTTAAAGATCGGCATGCGAGTTGGCTGGGTTATGGCAAGTGGTGGATACAGCGAATCTGTAGTTATTCCGGCAAAGACATTGATACCAATTCCAGATGATATTAAAGATGAAGATGCAGTTGCCCTTTTACTTCAGGGAATGACTGCGCATTATTTGGCTCGCAATACTTATGAAATACAACCTGGAGATACAGCAGTAGTTCATTCTGGCGCTGGTGGTGTTGGACTTCTTTTGACTCGATACATCAAATCACTTGGTGGAAAAGTTATTGCAACTGCTTCAACCCCAGAGAAACAAGCACTCGTAACGGCTGCAGGTGCCGATCTAGGGATTGATTATGAAGGCTTTGCACAAAAGGTTAAGGAGTTCACAGCTGGCCAAGGTGCGCATGTTATTTATGATGGCGTCGGTAAAGATACTTTCGATGAAGGACTTCAAGCACTTCGTCGCAGAGGAACTTTGGCAGTATTCGGAGCTGCGAGTGGTCAAGTTCCACCGATTGAAATCATGAAAATTTCATCAGGTTCAATCTATTTAACAAGACCAACACTGGCAGATTATGTGGTCGAACGAAGTGAATTACTTTGGCGGGCCAACGAAGTTTTCGAGGCTTTTCGAAAAGGCCATATGCAGGTAACAATTGGTGGCCGCTATCCCCTGGCCGATGCGCCATCAGCCCACAAAGATTTGGAAAGCCGTAAATCCACCGGGAAATTAATTCTTCAAGTTCGCTAATCTTTTCCAATGCCGCCTAAGGATCCCAGCAGAGAAGCCCACTTCCCTTCCATCGAGAAAAAGTATGGCGAGAAAATGTCATATTGGTTCAAAGTTATGGCCGATCTTGAAGGCAAGAAATATCCAGAACAAATTGCGCATCTGCGTGAGAACTTTGGTTTTTCCCAAGCCCACGCAAACGCTCTAGTCATGTATTCGCGTGGATCTATTTCGGCTAAACGATTTGATACGCCAACCGCCTTTTATAAAACGGTAACTCCAGCACAAGCCAAAACTATGCGCAAGATTTTCAAAATTATTCTAGATAAATACCCAAAAGCAGAACTTGTAATTGCCTGGAATCAGCCAATGATTCGCATTAATGAAAGCTATGTATTCGGAGCTACTACATCTAGCAAGCGTATTTTGATGTCGCCCTGGAGCGCTGATGTGATTTCAGATTTCGCACCAAAAATGAGTGATTTAGTAGTTTTAAAGAAAACCATTGGTGTCCCCAATGATTGGGAAGTCGATTCGAAACTAATCTTGGCACTTGTGAAAGCTAGGATTGCAGAAACCAAGTAATTAGCACACCACTTTTTGTTCGGATTTTTTGTTCGGATTTTTTGTTCGGATTTATTGGCCCGAACAATTAGAACGCGGTCGGACTCTTTAAAAATTAATGAACCCCCAACCAAATACTGGCCAGGGGTTCACAAATTACTTAGGTATTAAGGAAGAACTTTCTTCCCCCAAGCATCATTTATTAATGCTTTTGCTGTGAGGTATAAAGCGACTACAGATGTAACTATGCCGGTCCAGCCACCAAACTTAACTGCACCTGCGTGGCCACCGCCCCAGTTTCCATAAGATAAAGCCAATAAGGTAACGGCTAATAGGAAAAATAGAAGATTTAGCTGTGCGCCGAGTTTGATAGCAACGATCCACATCACTATTGATGCAAGACCAAATGCAAAGAGGAAGACTCCTAGTGAACCTGGTGCTTGAACTTCTTTATGAGTTAGCCAATACCAAGCTGACATCCAGAAGCCACCGAATGCGCTAAATACTGTTGCAGTAAAAGTATTTCCTCGAAAGAATTCAAGTAATCCAACGAGAGTGAGGGTTATTCCTCCTAGAAATAGAGCTGTACCAACAACTGCCCCGCCACCGGCGCCGCCCCAAAGACCGGCATTTGCGCTACTAAGCATTAGAAGTGTGATTCCGAAAGAGGCCAGTCCTAGTGGAACAGGATCGGCAATCTTGTTATCAGCCATATTAACTTCCCCTTACAACTATGGGACCGTCAACGTTGGCGGTCAATTATTTAGTATCCGCTTTAGTCCTCTTATAAATGCGCTGCACCACAAGAATTCTTTACTTGGGGTACCCGCAATCGAGCCTGTGATTTTGCTAATTAGTGCTGGCACTCACCGAAGTAGAAGTTACTTAAGCATCAATTCGATCGCGGGCGATATCTGCTGTTGAAATAAATTCTTTACGAGGTGCAACTTCATTGCCCATAAGAAGCTCGAACATCGCTTCTGCGGCGTTTGCATCCTTCATTGTGATTCGACGCAAGGTGCGGTGAGCTGGATCCATCGTGGTTTCGCGTAGTTGATCAGCATCCATCTCGCCCAAACCTTTGTAACGTTGAATAGGTTCTTTCCAACGCTTTCCTGCCTTAGTTAAATCAGCTGTCATCTTCTTCATCTCATCATCAGAATATGTGTAATGAACTTCTCCACGCTTTCCGCCTACGACTTCAATGCGATGCAGAGGTGGCATTGCGGCAAATACGCGGCCATCTTCGATCAATGGACGCATATAACGTGAGAGCAAAGTAAGAAGTAAACAACGAATGTGTGCGCCATCAACATCAGCATCGGACATCAGAATAATTCGACCATATCGAGTGTCATCTAGTGCGAAGGAGCGACCAGAGCCGGCGCCGATAACCTGAATGATTGAGGCACATTCATTGTTCTCAAGCATCTGAGAAAGTGAGGCTTTCTGAACGTTCAAAATCTTGCCGCGAATTGGCAGGATTGCTTGGAATTCTGAGTTACGCGCTGCCTTTGCTGTGCCAAGAGCTGAGTCGCCCTCGACGATGTAAAGCTCGGTGCGATCAGTGTCATCAGATCGGCAATCTGAAAGTTTGGTAGGAAGGGAAGAACTTTCAAGTGCATTCTTGCGGCGCTGGATATCTTTATGGGCACGGGCTGAGATACGCGTCCTAGATGCCCCGGCAACTTTCTCCAGAATCATTTTGCCAGTGGCTTTATCAATTCGCTTTGTTGTTGCAAAGAACTTCTTCATCTCTTCTGCAACTACTGCCGCGACAATCTTTGTGGCTGCTGCAGTTCCAAGAACTTCTTTGGTCTGGCCTTCGAATTGTGGCTCAGACATGCGGACCGTTACAACCGAAGTAAGTCCCTCAAGGACGTCATCTTTGATTACATCAGCCTCGTTGTTCTTCAATGTCTTTGTGGCACGAAGAGCGTCGTTAAATGCTTTAGTAATTGAACGCTCGAAACCTTGTACGTGAGTTCCACCCTTTGGGGTTGAAATAATATTTACAAAACTAGAAAGCGTATTCTCATATCCATTGCCCCACTGCAGCGCAATGTCGACGCCCATCTCGCGATTAACTTCAGTCGGCATCATGTGCCCTTTTTCATCCAACACTGGAACAGTCTCCGTGTATTCGCCGGAACCAGTAAGGCGAATTACTTCACCGATTGGATCATCCGGGCGAAGGAAAGAACAGAACTCGGAAATTCCACCTTTATGGAAGAACTTCTCTGTTGTCTTTGTCTTGGTGCGATTGTCATTAACGATAAGAGTTAAACCTGGCACTAAATAAGAAGTTTGACGTGCTCGAGCGTAAATATCTTCGATTGCAAGCTCTGCCTCTTTTAAGAAAATCTGACGATCAGCCCACCACTTAATTCTGGTGCCCGTAACTTTTGCACTAACTTTTCCAATAACTCGAAGTCCAGAACTTTCGCTAAATGGCGCCTTCGGTCCATCGCCATCAAAAATTCCAGCGTTACCGCGTTGGAATGACATCCAATAAATTTTTCCGTTACGGTCGACTTCTACATCAAGACGTGATGCAAGTGCGTTAACAACTGATGCACCAACACCATGCAGGCCACCAGATGCGGCATATGAACCACCACCGAATTTTCCACCGGCATGCAACTTTGTCATAACAACTTCAACACCAGTAAGTCCAGTTTTTGGTTCCTTGTCGACAGGAATTCCGCGACCATCATCATGTACTTCGACTGAACCATCAGATTCCAAATTAATTTCAATGTTCTTGCAATGGCCGGCAAGTGATTCATCTACCGAGTTATCAATAATTTCCCAGAGACAATGCATAAGTCCGCGAGAATCTGTTGTACCGATATACATTCCGGGACGTTTGCGAACTGCATCGAGGCCTTCTAAAACAGCGAGATCTTTGGCGTTATAGCCATTATCTGTTGTTGATGCGAGATCGTCGGTAGCCACGGAGATGAAGGTTATCTTGTGAAGGGCGAAAATCTTGGTTGATTGCAACCTCTTTGCAAGAAAATATTGATTCAGGGCATTTACAGGAAATTATCTGGTATTTATGACACGCCCGAGCGTGAATTTAGATATTTTAACGAGCGGGGAATAAACCTTTCGTGGTTTGATGTTCCCCTACACAAGAGACAGAAGCTAGCAATTACTTCAACCATAAGGAGCGAAATGACCGAGCAATTGATTCTCGAAACCACACCGCTCAATGCTGTCGATCGTTGCGATCGCTGCGGAGCCCAAGCATACGTTCGTGCAGTATTGCTAAATGGTGGCGAGCTCTTGTTCTGCGGACATCACGCTAAAGAATATGCTGAAAAGCTAAAGCCAGTTGTAAAAGAGATTCAAGATGAAACTGCAAAGTTAACTGCAGTCTCTTCTGACGCTAACTAATTAATTAGTTACCTAAACCCTCTGCTGCTTCAAAATTACCTTTGTGCGATCCATCGCAAAACGGCTTCTCTTTTGATAACCCACAACGGCATAATGAAAAATCAGATTTAGTTTCAATCACATTCCCATCAGCATCAATTATTTCAACGGTTCCCTTCACGCGAATGGAACCGTTTTCTTTAATCCTGATTTGAACTTTATCGCTCATTTTTTATTCTCGCTCTTAATCTAAATAATCGCGAAGAACTTGAGAGCGTGAAGGGTGACGAAGTTTAGACATCGTCTTTGATTCAATTTGGCGGATCCGCTCACGTGTAACGCTGTAAACCTTGCCAATTTCATCCAAAGTTTTAGGCTGGCCATCGGTCAAGCCAAAGCGCATCTTTACTACGCCGGCTTCGCGTTCTGACAATGTGCCCAGAACTGAGTGGAGTTGCTCTTGTAACAATGTGAATGAAACAGCATCTGCAGGAACGATTGCTTCAGAGTCTTCAATCAAATCACCGAATTCAGAATCTCCTTCTTCACCAAGTGGAGTATGAAGTGAGATTGGTTCGCGGCCATACTTCTGAACTTCAACGACCTTTTCCGGAGTCATATCAAGTTCTTTAGCAAGCTCTTCTGGTGTCGGTTCGCGACCAAGATCTTGAAGCATCTGGCGTTGAACACGTGCAAGTTTGTTGATTACTTCAACCATGTGAACAGGAATACGAATAGTTCTTGCCTGGTCTGCCATAGCGCGGGTGATTGCCTGGCGAATCCACCAAGTTGCATATGTCGAGAACTTGTAACCCTTTGTGTAGTCAAACTTCTCAACTGCGCGAATCAAACCAAGGTTTCCTTCTTGAATTAGATCCAAGAACAACATGCCACGGCCGGTGTAACGCTTGGCAAGAGAGACCACAAGGCGAAGGTTTGCTTCAAGCAAATGGTTCTTAGCGCGCTTTCCATCAAGAACTAATTGCTCAAGTTCGCGCTTGTATTTCTTATCAATCTTCTTCTCGTGCTTAATGATCTCTTCTGCGAAAAGTCCAGCTTCAACGCGAAGCGAGAGGTCTACTTCCATCTCAGCATTTAGAAGCGGCACGCGGCCAATCAGCTTCAAATAATCCTTAACTGGATCGGCTGTCGCGCCCGCTGTTAGAACTGTTTGAACTGGAGCATCATCTTCTTCGGAATCTTTAATCGTGAAAGCGTTTGCTTCATTCTGAGATTCTTCCGCAACGTTTACAACGCGGATCTCACTCTCTTTCTCTTCTTCGATAATCTCTTTAACTTCTTCAACAAGTGTGTCGAGATCTTCTAACTCAATATCTTCTAACTCAACTTCTTCACCATCAATTTTTGTGACAATTGGCTTGCCTGGCTTGCCTGCAACTGGAGCTTTCACGCCGAGAGCTGCAAGACGCTTTGCTTCTAGTTCTGCTTTTGTTGGGAAAAGTTTCTTGCCAGATTTCGCAGGTGCTGCTTTCTTTGCACCTTTACTAGCTGCCGCTAATTTTTGTGCCTCGAGCTCTGCTTTCGTAGGAAAGCGGCGAGGACCGGCTGACTTCTTAACAATCTTTTTTGTTGCAGCTTTCTTTGTAGTTTTCTTTACAGCGCTTTTCTTCGCAACAACTTTTTTCGTCACGGCTTTTTTCACTGTCTTCTTACTACTGGCGCCATTTTTTTGCGCACGAATTCCAGCCACAATTCATCCTTTGGTATGCGTTTCATTGCTGAGCCTCTGATCGGACCAGCGAAACTTGCTTGGCTATATTATAAATTGTCCACAGGTGTTTATGCACATCAGAGAACGCGAAACGCGGCAAAACTATTCCAATTGACCCAAATTTTCTGGAATTATCTGGCGGAATTTCCTTTTAGCCCGATGGCGAGCGCATCCCGGAGCACATTCCCAACGGTTTCGACCTCAATAAGGAAGCCATCGTGGCCAAATGGCGAAGAAATCGTGACAAGGGGCAGCGCGGTCGGAGTTAATTCAACTATTTCCTCTTGTAGCCGTGGCCAGAAAAGGCGATCTGAATCAATAGATATGACTACCACTGGAATCTTTATTGTGGCCAAAGCTTCGGCCACACCCCCACGATCTCGACCAACATCATGTGAGTTCATCGCTTCGGTTAGCGCGATGTAGGTATTGGCATCAAACCTCTTAGCCAACTTTGCTGCCTGATGATCCAAATATGACTCGACGGCATAACGCCCAGTGTCATCACCTTGAAGTTCGCGACCGAAGCGCACATCCATCTCGGTTTCAGTTCGATATGTCAGGTGAGCAATTCGACGGGCGATTCCCATGCCCTCTGTCGGACCTTGCTCTTGGTCGTAATAATCCCCACCGTTGTAATGCGGATCGGATTTAATTGCGCGAATTTGAATTGATGCCGAACCAATTTGATCGCCGGTTGCAACAGCAGAAGAACCAATCGTGCAAATTGCATTAACGCGGTCTGGATGTTGGATTGCCCATTCAAGTGCGCGCATGCCGCCGAGTGATGGACCTACCGCCAAGATGTAATGCGAAATACCTAGCGCATTTGTTAGCGCAAGTTCGCCGGCAACCATGTCACGAATAGACACTGTTGGAAATCTAGAGCCCCAACGTTTTCCATCTGGTGCAATCCAAGATGGACCAGTGCTCCCCTGACATCCACCAATTACATTTGGGCAGATAATAAAATATTTTTCGGTATCAAGTGGCAACCCAGGGCCGACCATCGAAGGCCACCAACCTGGAACATCAGACCAGCCAGTCATTGCATGATTTACTAAAACTGCATTATCGCCAGCTTCATTTAACTTGCCCCAAGTTTGATAGGCAATTGTTGTATCGAGAAGTTTTTCACCTGACTCAAGTTCTAGGTCACCGATTTTTAGGAATCGCCGATCACCAGGGTCGTGGGAATCAAGCCACGCCCCGGTGATATGACAATTACAGTCGCTTTCCATCTTGGTCACGAGCCTAGTTTCGCAGATTATTTATTTTGCTGCGGCGAAACCATCGGTGATATCAGCTTTAATATCTTCGATGTTTTCGATTCCAACAGAGAGGCGAATCAAGCCAGGTGTAACACCCGCGGTTAGCTGCTCTGCTGGGGATAGTTGTGAGTGAGTTGTTGAAGCTGGGTGGATAACCAGCGAACGCACATCGCCAATATTTGCAACGTGTGAGTGCAGCTTCAAGGCCTCTACGAACTTCTTACCTGCTTCGATTCCGCCCTTGATTTCAAATGAGAGAACTGAACCAGAACCAGTTGGCGCATACTTTGTTGCCAACTTGTGCCAAGGTGAAGATGGAAGTGATGCGTAGTTAACCTTTTCAACTTGTGGCTGCTTCTCGAGCCAGGCAGCGAGTGTTTTTGCATTAGATACATGGCGCTCGATACGAAGTGAAAGTGTTTCAAGACCTTGTGCCAATAACCAAGCATTGAATGGGCTAACTGCTGCGCCGATATCACGGAGCAGGGTTAAGCGAATCTTGAAGATGTAAGAAAGGTTTGCCCCAAATGCAGAGCCAACGCCAAGTGCATCGGCGTAAACCAAGCCGTTGTAACTTGGGTCTGGTTGGTTAAAACCTGGGAAGCGATCTTTATGCTGGGCATAATCGAAAGTTCCAGCATCAACAATTGCACCAACAACCGAGTTTCCGTGACCAGATAAGAACTTGGTAGCAGAGTGAATTACGACATCTGCGCCATGTTCAATTGGGCGAATTGTGTAAGGAGTCGCAACGGTGTTGTCAACAATAAGTGGCACGCCATTCTTATGAGCAACCTTTGCAATTGCTTCAATATCTAGAACATCATTCTTTGGATTAGCAATAGTCTCACCGAAGAAAGCTTTGGTATTTGGCTTAACTGCTGCCTGCCAAGAAGCAGGATCATCTGGATTATCAACGAAGGTAACTTCGATACCGAACTTTGGAAGTGTGTAGTGGAACAAGTTATAAGTTCCGCCGTAAAGACTTGGTGAAGAGACAATATGATCGCCGGCCTCGGCAACGTTCAATACTGCAAAAGAAGTTGCGGCAGAACCTGATGCAACTAGTAGTGCTGCAACTCCACCTTCGAGTGATGCAATACGTTGTTCAACTGCATCTTGAGTTGGATTCATGATGCGGGTATAAATATTTCCTAGCTCTGCAAGAGAAAAAAGATCGGCTGCATGCTTGGTATCGCGGAATTGATATGCAGTTGTTTGATACAACGGAAGCGCGCGTGCACCAGTTGTTGGATCGGGAACTTGTCCGGCATGGACCTGGCGAGTTTCAAATGAAGCTTTATCTAATGAAAATGACATTACAGACCTCCCAGAAATTAAGGGGGTAGCGTTTTTTATTCGTTACCCACGCTTGCCAATTGCAATTTGCAACTGACCTGGTCTTCACCCGGAGCACCCCACCGTGGTGGAGGGTTGCCGTCCAGTAAGCCGGGGCTAAAACCTGGAACTCGTGACCTAGCGAAATTGTAAATAACTAAAGTTTGATTGTCTAATTGCTAATTACTTGCAATTGCTGCAATAAACCCAGCAAACACGCTTGAATATTCGTCAAATCTTGGGCCAGGATTTAATTTTCCATCTACCAAGAGATCGGCTCGGTTCTCGAGCATGATTGATTGAACTCTTGACTCGATCCCATAAAAGCTAAGCGGAACATAGGTACCTGCGTATGGCTGATCTAAAACGGTTTCGCCAAATATTGCGAACTTGTCTTGCGCTAACTTGATAAGTGCTTGTGGTGTATGAAAAGAATCGGTGCCGATGCAAACTGGCGGCCTAGCCTGGCCATGGTTAACGGCATTTACATGTTGTTCGGCTCGGTACGAATGGAAATCAATTAGCAATACCCGGCCGTGTTCATTCAGTTTCTCGGAAACCAAATCGGTAATCGCTTTTGCGTATGGTTCAAAGTATTTTGATATTAATTCCGCATTAGCAAAATCCGGCTTGCGCAGGTTTTCCCCGGTCGAAGTTTTTTGATAAACCGCACCCATACCGACCTTATTCATAATCTCGCGCTCATCAGGAAAACGTTCAGGATCTATCACAAGCCTGGAATACTTATTAATAAATAGAGTTGGTGGTACTTCAAGATTTGCGGTTGCATGCAGAACCAATTCAGCGGTAAGTGAGTCGGTCATCTGATCTAATTCAGATTCAAGTTGTGAATCGCTTAACAAAATATCTTTACGAACGTCATCCGGAATATATCGTGCCGAATGTGGAACATGGATAATTACATGAGAACTTGGGTGGCCGGCAATTATCTCGAAATTACTTGCCACTAAAGGCGACCAGCCTCGTGCACTCGTTGTAGGAACTCCTTGGTTTCTGGTTGCTTCGGAGATTCCAGAATCTGTTCTGGTGTCCCCCACTCCAGAATCTTTCCGTGATGCAAAAAGCAAACCTCATCGGCAACTTGCTTAGCAAATCCCATTTCATGAGTTGCAAGGACCATCGTCATTCCTTCAATTTTTAAATCTCTAACCGTAGAAAGCACTTCATTGACCAAAACTGGATCCAACGCGGAAGTGATTTCATCGAGCAATAAAAGCCTTGGAGCCACAGCAATAGATCTAATGATCGCAACTCGTTGTTGTTGGCCGCCACTTAATCGATCTGGATAATCTTCGGCCTTATCGTGCAAGCCAAAGCGATCCAACAATTTATAGGCGCTCTCTCGGGCAACTTCTTTTGAAATCCCCTGCACTTTCATCGGCGCTAATGTGATGTTATCTATTACCTTCATATGCGGAAATAGGTTGAAAGATTGAAAAACAATGCCAAGTTTGCGACGGACCTTATCTACATCAGCATCTACCGCAGTTATGTCTTCGCCATCTAATTCAATCGAGCCATCATCGATTTGATCCAAGAGATTTATGCAGCGCAGCAACGTTGACTTTCCAGAACCAGAAGATCCAATAAATACCGTTGCAGTATGGACGGGAACACTAAATGAAATATCTTCAAGAACTACTTCGGAGCCATAAGACTTACGTAATTGCTTAACTTCTAGTACTGGCTGGGTCATGCCACACCTGTCGCATTCTGACGTTCAATCGAACGACGAAGTGTGCGATCAGTAAATCTGGTCAGCGGAATAGTTACCAACAAAAATACGATTGCTGCCATTACATATGGGGTGTAATTAAAGCTGCGGCTGCTGGCAATCTGAGCGGCACGTACGGCATCTGTTACTCCAAGAATTGAAACCAAGCCCGTGTCCTTAATTAAGGCAACCAAGTCATTTAGAAGTGGTGGAGTTACGCGGCGAAAGGCTTGTGGCAAAACTACATAACGAAGGCTTTGGAAGTGGCTTAAGCCGAGGGATCTAGCAGCGGCTCTCTGGCTTGGATGAATTGTTAAAATTCCACTGCGAATAACTTCTGCTACATATGCGGTGTAGGTAATTACAACAGCCAAGGTGCCCAGGATTAAAACGTTATTTGTAAGTCCTTGAATTCGTAGCGCCGGGATTCCAAAACCAACTAATAAAATAACAAGCAACATCGGGATTCCGCGAAATACGTCAACATAAAGCGTCGCCAATATCCGAAACGGCGCCAAAGCCGGTGATCTCGAAGTTCGTATCAGCGCAATGCTCAAGCCAAGAGTTGCAACGCAAGATGAAGCAATTAAGGTCAATGCGACGTTTGTTCCAAAGCCCAGAATAATTTTTGGTAAAACTTCGACGCCATAAGCCCAGGCGAAAAATGTATCGGACAAAGATTTCCATCCAGGCGAAGTGACAGCGATAAGGATTAATCCGCCAATAACTACAACGCTAGATGAAATAGCGATTAAGGCATTTCTGCGATTTCGGGATTTACGTGCCGCCCTGCGATTAATTTCCAGCGGGCTTGGAATCCAGGTGCCACCAAAGTCATAGGGCGTCTTCCCCGAATCAGATTCGGATGGACGCCCCATGTCATTACTCATATTAGGTTGGAGATTACTTTAAGAAAGGAGCTCCTGCACCAGTAAGCCACTTATTAGTAATCGTTTCTAGCTCGCCACTCTTGCGAACTGCCTCAAGGGCGTTAGTCACGCAAGCTGTAATTGGGTTGTCCTTGGCAAGTAGAAGTCCGGCGCCTTCATCGGCGGAACTTGAATTTTCAAGTTGCCCAACAATGATTCCGTCTTTGATTTCAGCGTCTCTTAGATAGAACGCAGTTGGAAGATCAACCACGAAGCCATCGATCTGTCCATTCTTCAGTGCGGCAACACCAGCAGCATTGTCATTGAAAACTTGAGGCTTTAGGCCAAGAACGTTTTCAACTGCATCAAGTGATGTTGTTCCGACAGCGGCACCAATCTTTGCATTAGCAGCCTTGATATCAGCGATTGATTTTGCGCCAGCAATCTTGCTTCCCTTGAAGGAGACGATTGATTGGTTTGACTTGTAGTAAGACGTTGAGAAGTCAACAACCTTCGCGCGTTCAGCTGTAATCGAATATTGCTGAATATTGAAATCGAAAGTCTTTGGCCCTGGTGCGATTGCACCATCAAATGTTGTGCGAACCCACTTCACGTTCTCTTTCTTATAGCCAAGTTCCTTTGAGATTGCATAAGCAACGGCTGCTTCAAAACCTTCGCCAGATTCTGGCTTGTCATTTAGAACCCATGGTGAATATGCAGGTTCGCCAGTTGCGATAGTTAAAACATCTGGTGTCACAGTTGAAAGTGCGCCAGCTTTGCAATCTGCAGAAGCAGTTGCTGACTTGCTGTCTCCTGAAGAACCGCAGCTTGTAAGCAACAACGCAACGATAGCTAGAGGTGCAAATATCTTAAGTTTTTTCATTCTTTTGCCTTTCACTTCCACGTTTGTTAAAACATTGGGATTCCCCGATTCGGGAATTCTAAAGAGGCTTACTTATTAATGTCTAGTTGCTAAATGTTTGCAGCTAATTAATTATGTTCACGCCACGCTGAAGTGATTGGCAATCTGCGATCTTTGCCAAATGCACGCTTAGAAATCTTGGTGCCAGGCGGATATTGGCGTCGTTTATATTCAGCAGCATCGACCATTCGAATCACTTTGGTCGCCAACTCTAAATCGAACCCAGCCGCCAAAACGCCTGCGAGGCCTAAATCTTGATCAATATAAATATGCAAAATCTGATCAAGAAGCAAATAATCTGGAAGTGAATCAGTGTCCTTCTGACCAGGGCGGAGTTCGGCGCTTGGCTCTTTCGTAATTGAATTTAGGGGAATTGGTGGAATATGCCCATTCTTCTTTGCTTGATCATTGCGCCACTTAGAGAGCGCCCAAACTTCAGATTTAAACAAATCTTTAATAGGCGCATATCCCCCGACCGCATCGCCATACATTGTTGAATAACCAACAGCTAGCTCTGACTTATTACCAGTGGCCAAAACTAAATGTCCCTCTTGATTTGAAAGACCCATCAAAGTTGTTCCGCGAACTCGGGCTTGAACATTCTCTTCAGCAAGTCCGGTTAGCCCAAGTTGGGTTAGGAAGGTAGCGACCATTGGTTCAATCTCAATTACCCGATAATTAACTCCGATATTTTTAGCAAGCTCCGCGGCATCAGTTAAAGAGTGATCAGATGAATATCGACTTGGAAGCCCAACACCAAATACTCGATGGGCACCGATTGCATCAGCAGCGATAGTGGCAACAAGCGCAGAATCAATTCCACCAGATAGGCCAAGAATTACGCTCTTAAACTTATTCTTTTCAACATAGTCGCGAAGTCCAATAACCAGTGCTTGCCAGGTCTGGGAAAAATCGTTCATTGGGTGGGCGATGCCATGAGTTATTTTTTCATACACCGGCAGGGGCGCATCAGAAATAACTACATCCGGGGTTGAAGTTCTAAGTTGCAGATCTAAAT
>Ga0194059_1000093_pt1 | contig 44609 bp, 36 predicted proteins | sample SepL6211m_MetaG_FD_163426 | JGI IMG/M metagenome (GOLD analysis project Ga0194059, IMG submission 163426) | Anoxic zone freshwater microbial communities from boreal shield lake in IISD Experimental Lakes Area, Ontario, Canada - Sep2016-L626-11m | ecosystem: Environmental > Aquatic > Freshwater >...
TAACTATAAAATCAAACAAGCCACTGTGTGGACAGGCGCGGGAAGGCTTTTCCTTGAAGAGATTGATCGCTCTCGGGCGCTTTCCATTTGAACATCCCGGTCTTTCATGAAATTTTTGACACTATCGAATTCATTACAGAGTTGTACGTCCACGTTGCTGCTTTGAACACTCATCAAACAGTTGCATACAGAACAGTTTCTCCAATGAAGGAAGTATAGTTCCTCAGATAAAAACGGTAGCCGAGCCCCAAGCCGTCAAGGTACAGCGGAATTTCCCACAGGTGATGCGGAGAATGGTACAGGCAGATCGCCAGATCCGGTCGATTATTCCTGATGGTATTTTCGGCACCCTTGAGAGCTTCGAGCTCGGCACCTTCAATATCCATGATGATATAGGTCGGGTCAAAGCCGGGCAGAACGTGGTCAATTGTGACCGTTTGAATCCACGAATCGGCCCGCGGCGTGATTCGCGATCCAAAACTGGTGTCGGAGTATGTAAAGGGTTCAATTGCATCATGGCTGTACACCGCACAGGGGATTGCAGTGACCCGCTCGGCGATATTTTTTTGCTTCTGATTGAGGTACTCTGCGGTCAAGCGGTACTGGTTCGGATCCGGTTCAAAGCAGACCAACTCCTCTAGTTTTCCGGTACGGCTAAAAACGCTCACCATCTCACCGACACTTACTCCGCAGTAGATAAAACGGGAGTAGCCTTTTGCAAGTTGAATACCTTGTGGCGTGTACTGCTCATGACGGGGACTCATGGGGACCGGAACCGGTTTCCGCTGTAGATGAGTTTGAAGGCAGCGGATGTAGACTTCCCTGCTCGTGTCATCTGCCATAAGATCCAGACATGATATGATGCGCTCTCGTTGCTCCAGATAATACTTAAAACCCTCACTCTCCAACTCTGGCGGCAGGTTAAAGGGGTTGTGAATTTCATAAATGTCCATCAAGCAAATGATGTGGCGGAATCCCATCTGTTGAAGGGTTTTGACAACATCATCAAGGTAGCCTTGGTTGCCGAGGCAGACGACGACGATGGCGTTTTGTATGTCGTCGGGAGAAGGATGGAATTCATGGGGAGGAAATGCCGGTATTCCCTCGAAGCGATCGCCGGCAGAGAACCTCCTGTCCAGTACGACCGTAGGAATATAACCATACTGGCGCATGACCACTTCTTTGAAATAGTGGAACGATTCGCCTGCTCCGTAAACGATTATGTTGCGACCCTTGAAAGCTTTGTGAATGAAAAAAGCATCTCCCGGGAAGGAACCATTATTAAACAAGCGGGAAAGAATAGCATTGTAATCGATTTTCACACGGATCATCCCGGTACCGCAAAAAGAACTGTCTCTGAAAACGTCGTGCAGTAGTGGCGTAGATACAGTTTGTATTCCGGGCAGAAGTTGTGCAGCAATAGGGGGATTTTGAAGATGTCATCACGTTTGTGATAGAGGCTGATAGCCAGCTTGGGCTTGTTGCGGGTGATGGTGTGTAGCGCACCAATAAGAGCCTTCAGTTCGGCGCCTTCGATGTCCATCTTGATAAACGTAACATTCGTGTCAGGGATCAATTCGTCCATGTTGGCAACATCAACTTCAATGCCGCCGGTACTGCTCAAACTTCCGGGTGTACCGGCATTAACCGGGTCAGGATTGTCAAATCGCAGTCGGTCGCGGTGTGACCACAGGCCAAATGGCAGCCAGCGTACATTGGCGAGGTGATTTGTGTTCAGCACAAGCTGTCTGAAATTATTTGGATCAGGTTCAAAGTTGATGATTTCCTTGTAGGTAAGGCCTTTCGCTCTGCATGCTTCGGCAAATTCAAGAGCACAATCGCCAACCAGTGCGCCCACATTGGCAAAAACCTCGTTTTCTTTCAGAGGGCAGAAGTCGCTGTTGAAATAAAAATAGTTCTCATCATAGCGAGGGTTGGAAAAAAGATTGTCACCGGCTGGAGCAAGCAGGTCGGCACAACTGGTAATAAAATGCTTGAACGATGCGTAATCGAAGGCACTGGCAAAGAGAGCAATGCGCTGAACAAATATCTCTTTTGACTTCTGATCAGCCAACAGGTCGTAGACATCCTGCAATTGCGGTTCATACATATATAAATCAGCAACCGGCCAGCTATACTGGTTAACAATGTTGGTGTAATAGAGCAGCGGTTCGGTCGGCGGAATAAGAATTCTGTCCGCAGGAAAACCAACTCCAAGCAATTGGGCATGAATGTGCAGTGCATTTTTCTGAGATGTGGAGATGACGATCAGGCTATCCCGATGCCTGATTAAAAGTTCTTCAACAGAAATTACCGGGAAATCAGCAACAATAGTACCTACGATTTCAGGGTTATTGTCACAGAAAGCAGCAATGGCAACAAAATGAATCTCCAGAGCATTACGCAGATAAACTCCTGCGGAGCCTGCTCCAAAAAGCACTACCGGGATGGTGCCGTTTTTAACTTCCTGGCAATATGTGCCCAAAATATTTGGCAGAAAATCGGCCTCTTCGCACGACTTCGATAATTCGCTGATTCTTTGCAGCACCTGATTCATCGTTTTTTTCTCCTTCCGCATTAAATGCGACTCCCATGTCATCCTAAACCCGGCGCCTGCCGGTAAGAACCATGAGATATGCTGAATCAACAGACAGAACCGCAATCTCCTTCAACCGCACCAGTTCGTATTCTCGATTATAAAATTTCATGCCTGAAACACATCATACCTTTTTGTATCATACAGAATTGTATCATCTATGCGCGCCAAACTTTGAATTACCAGAAATACCTCATCGATATTAGCACTACCGGGATGGTGCCGTTTTTTACTTCCTGACAATGTACACCCAGAATATTTGGCAGAAAATCGGCCTCTTCGCACGACTTCGATAATTCGCTGATTTTATGCAGCACCTGTTTCATCGGTTTTACACCTGCAGATAAATATGAACTCGACATTATTTTGGAATGGCAAAAAGTACCATATCAAATACGGTATAGCCGTAATGCCTCAGATAGAATTTGTAGCTCGGATACAGTTCATTTATTAGCAATGGCAATTCCCAAATATGACTATGCTTATGATAGGCACTGATCCCGAGTTTAGGGTGACAACGTCTAATAACCGCTGCTGCGCCTCTAATCGCTTCAATTTCGGCACCCTCTATGTCCATTTTGATATAGGTGATTTCTTCATCGGGAAATTGCTCGTCGATGCTGATTGTCTTCACTTCGGTTCTTGTGGCGTTTGAGCTAACTGGTTTATCGCTGCAAGCCTCAATTACTGCACCGGGATCACATTCTGTGGCACTCAGAAATGTCAGGGTGGTCGCATGAGACCATAACCCTTTCTGCATACAGTTGACGTCGTGAAGTTTAGCGGTATTGTTTTTTAGGACATTGAAGTTGTCAGCATCCGGTTCAAAACAGAATACTTTACGGTATGCCAGTTTTTTATTTTCACAAGTTTTAGCGAACGTGGCGGCGGAAAGACCGTTGTACGAACCACCGTCAACCACTATTTCTGCATCTTCAAGGCAAAACACATCATTGTTGAAATAACCATAGTCCTCTGGTGACACATAGAAGGGAAACGAGTCTCGCTCTTGTTCATTCAGCTCCGAATATTTTGTGATATAGCTGGAAAATCGCGAAAAATCCATTTCAGAAGTAAAGAGCGCTAATCTGGCAATAAAAATATCTTTGGATTTCTGATCGGCCATAAGATTGTATGCAGCCGTTATCTCTTCTTGATGGTTTTCCAGATCATCCATAGTTAGCGCATGGCGAGGATTGTTCGAATAGTATCCACAATGACAGTAATATCCTAGTCCAAGCAAAGCCGGTTTGCCCATCGGCGATATCGGAATTAGTTTTTCAGCCGAAAAACCATTTTCAAGTAGTTGTTGGCGGATTTCAGTTTCATATAGACTCGACGCAATGACCACGAGATGATCTTTGTATGATTCTTTTAATTCTGCGAATGAAATGACCTGAACCCCTAAGTAGGAACGACCGATCTGAGACTGGCTGTTATCACAAAAGCAAGCCGGGTCAACTCCGTGCAATTGCAGCACTTGGCACAGATCTTTTCCTACATTCCCCACTCCGAACAGAGCAACCGGAACCGAACCGGAAGTTGCTGCCTGTCGGTGTTCTCCAAACACTATACTGAGAAAATCTTTATTTTCATGTGATTTGCAATAATCATATATTTTTTTGAGCACCTCATTCATATACATGCTCCTGTTGTCTCAACGGTAAGTGCTGTATAGATGTTTTATAAATCGGTAAATTGATTTCGGACAATCTAACAACACGTTTCACCCATGGATATTCTTTTGCGATTTCATCAATAATTTCATCGGTATATTCAATAGAAGTTATTATTACCGTGTCTATCTCATTATTTAAAAGGCGTTCTGGGGGAAATATTTCATGCCCATGAAAGAATTTCCCCTGTTTTTCAATATTATTGTCAATTAAACAAATGTTGTTTTCCATTAGAATATTTCTTTTAAATAAACGGTCCGCAATAGAGCCGCAACCCCATAATGCAATAGTTTTATCGCTCTGCTTTAATATCAGAAATAAATCGTCGAACTCCTTAACACCCCTCTCACATTCATAGTTTCTGTCCAATACTTTAATTAATGATTCAAAAAATGCATCTTTAAAATTGACGATATTTGAATCCATATAGTCGAGTAATTTTGTGAAGTCGGAATAGTTGAAATTGTATTCATCGTTCACACTTAAAGGCTTGCGCTCGTCAAAGAAACCTGAAAAACTTTCATCCAGATAATTATCTAGCAGATATTTATGAATGTTTTTGGAATCGTTATTTATCTTTTCAATTGATTCTGCTGGCAAAATAAACTTTGTACCTTCACTTCCTTTCTCCCATGCCAACAATTGCTTAATTACACAGTCTTCGTATTGTTTCAATGGAAGCTTATTCATCATATCCTTAAAGCATATAGACTCATTATATATTAGTGATTCATTCGTTTTGGTTTCAGTACCGCTAAAATCACTTGTGAGTTCAATGTTGACAACATCCAAAAAATCCGCAAATAAATTATTATTTTTGAAATGCGCCGGGCTGAATTTTCTGAATAGCAGGTTGTCTTTACCTAATTTAGATACCCATAAATCCAACCATTTCAAGTAGTCATGATTAAAACATCTCACGTGATTGTTATATATTGCAGAGAGCCTGTCGTCATTTGAGGCTTCTTGTAATTTAATAATCTGCGAAGCTAAACTTAAGGAAAGTTCACGAATGTCTCTAACGTATATAATTCCCTTTACAGACATCCCTTTGAACAAGGAAAGAAGTTCATCTATTCCGTCCTCATTTAAATAGGGAAAGACCTCTGATGAAATGACGAAAACTTCCTCTTGGGCATTCTTAATTTCATCAATTAAGTCGCTAATAAGTTGGTCTTTTTGTCTAATGTATGGCTCACTCGACAATATATTTAGATATGATTTTAAATATTTATGATAATAAATCCAAGCTAAAGGATGGTGCGACCCATCCCATCGTAATGTGTTTATATAGCGACATCCTTTTTTTGAAAGCACGGTGTCATTAGAACTAAGAAAGTGCTGAATGGCTGATGTCCCTGTTTTAGCAGGTCCTAAATGAATATAAAGTGTTTTTTTCATATTGATGTTTCCCTCCCCGGTGGCAATAACTAGTAAAGTGTGCTCAGATTTTTTTTGACGTACAATATAACATTAATATTAATTTCATTCAGTAGTTATAAATCCTTCCGCATTGAAAATACCGCTAATCAGAAACGTATGTCACGCCGATTATTCCCTGTCCACGAAGCCATGCGGCATGTTTACGTAAAACATTCCTTACTCGACCGACAAAACCATCCGGCGCGGTATCAGCCAATTGCTCAAGGTATTCTGGCCGGGCTGGATCGTAGAGCGAAGCAAGATGAGCTGTGGAGAAGGCCCTGGCACGATTTCCACGCGCTTGCATTATTTTGCTGAACTCGTATAACCCGCCAGCGTGGAATGGGAACAGATGAAGATTTCGCAGGCTGATGCGTTCTGCCTTGTCGATATCACCTGCATCAAGAAGTCCACGTACGTAGTTCGCCTGTTTATCATATTTTTGAGCCCGAGTTGATCGTTTAAAAAGCGGCGGAGCAAATCTCCTGTAGCATTCACGGCAGGCAAGGAAGAACGTGGTGTTACTAGTACAGGGGAGGGCAACAATACGATATTCGGCAGAAGCCCCACAATGAGGACAAACAGCCTTCAGACGGCACAGCTTACCATGAACATTGTCACGCTTGTGCTCCAAAGAGTATTCTGTTATCCGGGAATATAAGCGAATCAGACCACAAATATCTACGCGAACACGCAGTGCCGTAAACTCATCATCACTCATGCTACTGGCATTAACAATTGGACAGCCAGCTTTTATGAAGCCGAGCGGATTTTTGATAATACCGTTACTAACTGCAGTCTCATACATTTCAGATCGCGGATAGAGCGCAATCATAGTAAGATTAATCCCCAAGTGAAGGTTGTTCTCCCAAAACGTCAGAGTTTCTTCAGCGGTCTCCAGAGTTTCAAGTCGATCCCCAAAAATTAAGTTACCCTGCATGTCCAATCGCGACTCGTACGACTGCTGAAGAGTATGTGCAACCACTTCCGACTTATTTTGTTTTTTCATGCTTTTCAATACTATGTCATTCATACTCTCGATACCATATGACAAGCCAACGCAACCGGCTTCCCGCATCATCGCCAGTCTGTTGGAGTTGGACATATTGACATGGCTCTGGCACCACCATTTTACCCCGTACGGCTTAATTCGCTCACAAAACTCAGTCGTGCGAACCGCATCCGGGCTAAAGACTTCATCTAAGATCACGATGAAATTTGCTTTGTATTTCTCGATTCGGTATTCAATTTCTGCAAAAACGTCATCCAGGGCTCGTTCGCTATAGCGTCGTCCTGAGGTATGAAAACAAAACGTACAGGTAAAAGGGCAAGCGCGTGAAGTAATTAAGGGAATCATCCTGGGGCGTTCCAGTACACTTGCAGTAAACACACTAAAGTCGGAAATATTCTGAAACTCATTTATGGTATGTCCGTAATCGAAACCTTCCAGATCGGGCCATGGATACTCATCAAGATCTTTGCACAGCTTTCGATCCGTTGTGCGGATGATCTTCCCAGCGTGATCCCGATAGATTATGCCATCAATATTGGCAAGATCATTGACCGTTGTGACCGGAAAAACCCTCAACAATTCACTTACTGCCAACTCGCCTTCACCGATAACGCCAACATCTGCGCCAGTGTACTCCATAAATAACTCGGGTTCTGACATTACTCCGCTGCCACCGACAAGCCTGACGATATAAGGATCAACTCGTCGCGCCGTAACGAATACAGCTCGAGCGAATTCCAGATAAAGGTACATCCCTCCAGTAGCTACAACATCCGGGGCACAAAGGCACATCGCCTGCCGGATCAGGGATCCATCTCCTCCGAATGATGATTCAGGTTGAGCCAGAAGACTTCATGACCATCTCGCTTCATCTGCGCAGAGATATACGCCAGACCCAATGGGAGAGGGATCACTTTCAGTTCCGTAACCTTTGGCGCAACCATCAGAATTCGCATGGGCTACCTTTGGTAACTAATGAATTAGAGTGTAGCAAACAAATCCGTATCACACAGGTGATACGTATTATGTCGCAGGTACAGTTTATAGTCAGGGCATATCTTGTGGACTAACAGCGGTATCTCGAACATGGACTTCACTGCATGATAGGAACCAAGTGCCAGCTTCGGCTTAAATTGTGCGATGGTCTTGGCTGCACCATGTATTGCTTCCGGAATGACGTTACCACCGGGGTCCATCTTGATAAAGGTCACTTTCTCTCCCTGCAGAAAATCGTCCAGACTGACCACTTTAATCTCAATATTACCTTCATGGCTGATTTCGCCGGCCTGATCGTGAATGCCATTTTCAGAAGTATTGAAGCGAAGGATTTGTGTTTGAGACCAGATTCCGGATTGATGGCAGACAATATTATTATACCCAGCCGTATTCTTTAACAAGGCCTGGTAGCAGTTAGGATCTGGTTCAAAGGCGTAAATTTTTGCGTACGTAACCTGTTTTGTAGTACAGGCCTCTACAAACGTTTTAATCGTGTCACCATCATAAGCGCCGACATCGACATAGACCTCTTCAGGAGACAGCGTCAGGACATCGTTGTTAAAATAGTAATAATCCTCAGGTGTGCCATCATAATTTCCAAAGCCGAATTCAAGCACCGGTTGGCTGTACCTATGAATAAAGTTCTTGAATAATTCAAAGTTACCATTGGAGGCCATTAGAGCCAGCTTGGCAACAAATAGGTCTTTCGAGTGTTGATCAGCTAATATTGTGTATGCATCAAAGATAGATTGCTGGTGTTCCAGATATGTTTCCATAACGGTTCGTCCGCCACATTCCTTGGCATACCCGCCAAATAAACATTGGGTGCCAATCATGGAATACATGAATACTGTCGGTGTTAAAGCATCTGATTTTTTACATAGGACACGATCACTGCTGAAATCGTTTTCCAAGAGCTGATCCGTCAATAGGTCCAGATATTTATGTGATGTAATGACAACCAGGCTGTTTTTATGGGATTCTTTCAACTGTTGAAAAGTGATGACCGGAATATTGCAATAGGCACTGTCTTTTTTGGTATCGTCATTGTCGCAAAAGCAAACTGAATTAACTCCGTGAGTCCGCAAGGTCGAGCACATTTCTGCACCTAATCCACCCGCACCAAACAAAACTACCGGTGCCCCGTTCAAAGCATCTCGTTTATGCTCACCGAACAATATTTCCAGGAAATCCGGTTTTGATTTACTTGATTCGATAAGTTCAACAATTTCCCTGGCAACTGTATTCATAACCTGCCTTTTCAATGCAAATTTTTGTCAGAGTTTTTGTAAGTACGGTACGATGCCATCAACGGTAGTATTGAACGCCGGAATCAGGACATGCTTTACCGAACTGAAATTATTACGAAGGTGAGCATGAATTTCTTCCTTACGACTCAAGGCAGTAATAACAACTGTCGTGATGTTCTGCTCTATAATTAGTTCCGGCGAATTAATCAGTTTTCCACAAATGACCAATCCCTGCTGAGATAGGTTCGCATCTATCAGAATAAACCGTTCTGAAGTAAGCATGGGGTACTTTTGCATGAGTTTGTAGTAAATCCCCCCCGCGCCCCACAGGGCAATCACAAAATCTTGTGGTACGTTGGCAGAGAATACCTCCGGCAGGTGCAAAGCATTTTGAAAGGGATCTATAAAGTTTGTCAGGTTACAGGAGGGACAGCGGACCTCACGCCCAAACCAAAAAGGGACATTGATTCTATTTTGGGAGCTGCACTTTCTGCAGGTATAGAGGATATCGCAAACCCCGCTCGGCTGAATTGATTCAATCCTGAGCGAGCCAACCGGAACATGTGGATGGAAACGGAGCTCCGCAATTTTTGACCTCAAGCCGTGATATTCGATTGCGTCCAACTTTGAAACATTGATAAGCGGGCAACTATCCCGTAAAAACTGCTCCCGATCTTTAATGATGCCATTATCGCAGGCGTATTTATAAAGGAATGATCCAGGAAAAACCGAAATCATGGCCAGGTTCAGGTAATGTGAGTCTGTATGCTGCTGCCAAAAACGTAATGTATTTTCAACCGTTTCTCTGTTTTCGCAGATGTCACCAAAAATGAATCCTCCTTCAATCATTAGGTCGGCTTCAAATGTCATCTTCAGAGCACACTCAATTTGCTCAACCGTGATACCTTTTTGCATGCTTTTAAGAATAGAATTATCAGCACTCTCCAGCCCAAAAACAATGTTGATACAACCGGCCGATTTCATCAATTGCAGCATTTCTGCATCAACATCACAGACGCGAAGACAACAACTCCATGACAAATTATACCTTTTGATCCTGGAACAAAACTCCACAACTCTCTGCTTTGAGGTGGCGAACAGTTCACTGCTCAAGCCGAGGCATTTTACGTAGTAATTCTGCACCTGAAAATCTATTTCCTTGAAAATGTCATCAAAAGTGCGCTGGCGGTATTTCCCCCCGGTAGGATGAAAGCAAAAGGTGCAACGAAATGGACAGGATCTGTCCGTCAGAACGAGGCCAGAACCAGATGAATGCACCCACTGAGCATAACCGAAACCATCGAAATCAGGGAACGGAATGCTGTCGATATCGGCTATTTCAGCCCGTGCTGGTGTTGTCACCAGATTGTTATCAGTATCTTTAAATATCAGACCAGCTATGGAGCCGTATTGCTGACCGCTATCCAGTGCATGGGCAAGTTCACATATAGTTATTTCTCCCTCGCCGATAACACCTATATCTGCGTTTAGCACCCTCATGGCCGGTTCAGGATCAGAGCTGATTATCCCTCCTCCAACCACACAGATAATTTGAGGATTTATCCTGCGGGATACATTAATGACCTCCTTGAGCTTATGGCAATCACGACTGAGGCCACCCGTACAAACAACATCAATGTTATTTTCCGTCAGTAGTTTCTGTAAAACGACGGACGTATCGCCCTCCAGATAATCCATATTGGCGGTAAAAACCTTAAAACCCGCCTTTTTCAGACTCGCTGATATGTAGGCCAACCCGATAGGAAAAATATTGAAGTTGTCAATTGCCCCAAGACTTTTAGGCATCACCAGCAAATAGTTCATGGCGCCTTCCCTTCGTCTTCATTCGGCCTAAATGGTATCAGGATCGGCACAATCCCTTCTGGGGTAATCTTGAATGAGGGAATCATTATCGTTTTCACCGAAGGAAAGCCTTTACGAAGAATTTCACAGATTTCGTCTTTCCGGCTTAATGCGGTGACAATTATAGTTCCGATACTATCATCGGCAATAATCTCCGGGCTATGGACTCTTTTTTTACATATGCTCAACCCCTGCTGTTCGCTATTGGCATCTACCAAAAGAAACCGTTCTGAGAGCAGATCATCATACTGGTGAATGAGCTTGTAATAGATGCCTCCGGCGCCCCACATCGCAATGCGATCATCAGTCGGCAGATTGGCTAGGAATACATCTTTTAAACACGTGGCATCCTGAAATGCGTCTACCTCATTTTTCACACCACATGAGGGACAGTGACAGGTCGCAGTAAACCAAAACCTGGAGCCGGTGATGTTTTTGGCCCCGCACTTTCTGCAGACATATTCGACTATGCACTTTCCATCTTCATGGATTTCAATTATCTTTAATGAATCGGCCGAAACATGAGGATGCATTCTCATTTCAGCAATCAGAGAGGTAAGTTCATGAAATTCAGTACTGCTCAATTTGGAGACGTTTATGATGGGACAGCCATCGCGAAGAAACTGTTCCTTATCGGTAACGATCCCGTGCTTGCAGGCATATTCGTAGAGGTAAGTACCAGGATATGTCTGAATCAGACTTAGATTGATATGTGTCTTGCTGTTGTATCGCCACCAGAATTTCATGGTGTTTGCCACAGTTTCGGCATTTTCATTGATATCGCCGAAGATGAAGTTGGAGGCCTCCGTTGAAATTCCGGCTTCATAATTCAAATCAAGTGCGTGTGCAATCTGATCGACCGTAATCCCCTTACGCATACTCTTCAGAATCGAGTCATCGGCACTCTCCAATCCATAACATATAAGGTTACAGCCGGACTCTTTCATTCGCTTCAGCAGGTCTGCATCGACGTCTGTCACACGCAGACAACAACTCCAGGACAACTTATATTTTATGATTCTGCTGCAGAATTCCAACACCCTTTCTTTGGTCGTTGCAAACAGTTCGCTTGTCAGACCGATACTTCTCAGATTGTACCGCTTCGCCTGAAATTCAATCTCCTCAAAAACATTGTCAAGGGTACGCTGGCGATACTTTTCTCCGGTCGGATGAAAGCAGAACGTGCAACGAAATGGGCAGGACCGATCTGACAACAATACACCTGCCCCACCAAAAAACTTTACCCACTCACCATAATTGAAGCCGTCAAAATCAGGAAACGGGATGTTGTCAAGATCGGCAATCTCCTTACGGGGGGATGTCGTAATATATTCATTATTATGGGTTCGATAAATCAACCCCGAAACATTGCTATATTCATCGCCGCTATCCAACGCTTTGGCCAATTCACAGATTGTAACTTCACCTTCCCCTATGACCCCGATATCAGCACCCAAAACCCGCATTGCAGTTTCCGGATCGGAACTAACAATTCCGCCGCCAACCACTGTGATGATACCCGGATTGATCTTTCGAGCAGCATCAATTACTTCAATTATTTTATGGCAATCAAGGCTGAGACCGCCAGTACAGACAACGTCAATGCGGTTTTGCAACAGGGTTTCTTGCAGAACTGAATAGGTGTCCCCTTCAGGAAAATCAAGATTTGTCGTAAAAACATTATATCCGGCATTCTTTAGAGCTGCAGAAACATAAGCAATTCCAAGTGGGAAAATTATTGAAGTAGTGTTTGCTCCGGTGGAAAGTTTTTTCGGCATGACAATCAGGTAATTCATATGCTTCCTTTATAAAAACCCAAAGTTTGTCTCATGCGATGCGGTAGTTTATCCTACGAATTCTGCAATCTGCACTGCGGCGGTTACGTTGCGGGCAACTGTATCTAATATTTCAAGCCGGTGTTTTTCCGGAGGGGCGACAAGAATTATATCTGCGTTCATGGTTGCAATAGCCTCGTAGCTGTAAATTGTCAGACCTTCAACCGTTTTACCCTGCTGAACAGGGTTGCGATCTACAAAGCCGATCCAGCCCGCCTTTTGAATCTCAGGGTCAGAAAGGAGTTGCAGTGTAAGTGGACAGGCAGGCACCAGCAGGACACGTTTCCCTTCAAGTGACCATCTTTTGGGTGAATCGTTATGTGTGGTCAAAGTTAATGGGCTGATTGAAAATTTATCAGGCTCCCTGCAAGCTATCGGCTCTTTACCTCTGAAGTCTCTGAAAATGAAATCAGATACATGAGGCGTCATGAGACGAGACTGCTTCTCGATCTCCGCAAGCAGCTTATTCATGATTTCTTTTCCTTCCTGGCTTACGGTGGCAATGGCCTCTTTGTAGTAGTGAAAGGCTTCAATGCCATGCTTCTTGAGCAGCAGATACAATTTTGCATACGCCTCAATCTGCTTGGTATAATCATGATCAGCCTGGCGCAGAAACATCGGCGCAAAATCAAAGGTCAACCAGACTTGCTGAGGGCGAAGCGCCAGCATGGTATAAGCGAAACCGGCAATATCATCATCGCTGCAATTTGAGTCACAGAAGATATACTTTACCGTGAGCATCCCCTTTCCATTGCTCCCGGACACTGCATACCGGCTCAGGTTTTCCAGTACCTGGAAATATTTATCCTGGCCCCGCAATGCCTTGAAGGTTGATGGAGTGCCAGCATCTACCGAGGTCGTAACCATAAAGATAGTTCCATCTGCCAATCCATCATATATGGCCTGGTGAAATTCAACCGCATTGGTGTACATCAGCACCCGGATGCGACGAGTACGAAAAAAAGCCAGATATTCTTCCAGATTTTGCAGTAACGTCGGTTCGCCACCTGCAAAATCAACATGTGCATTCCACTCCACCTCTTCCGGTGAGAAGAGTTGCAGAACCGCCAGAGCATCGTATTGGGGCGGATAGTGCATGTCATCACGAGTATAAGCGCAGTATGAACAACGCAGGTTGCAGATGCTGTAATGCTGTAAATCGACGTGCCCTAATCGGGAAAAATCAATATCACCATACCGTTTCTGTTCAACCATAAGGCAGCGCTTGCAGTCCATTTTACTGTGGTCATCGTTGAGCATCCGGATATATTCTTTTCTCTTGGCGACGATAAACTCTTTGGTAACTCTGCCTTGAACAACGTCCTCAGCAGTGCAAAACAAATGGGGCATTAACGCTCCCCGCGTGCAGGCTCGAATTCCCTGTATGCTCAAGTTTAATCCACTTTCCAGCTTGCAACATGTTTTGACTATATCGTCCGGTTGGAATGGGTTGCTAGACACGATTCAATCCTCTTTTTCCTGACTGTAATAAAAGCTAGCTCTGTTCATTGCCGTCTGCAGATCCATCCCGGCATAATCCTGAGCGATGAACCAGCGGCCATTGATATTCCCATCCAGAATTGCGCCAAGGAGTGCTCCCGGAATAACGCTGTCAACGGGATGAGGTGCAGTGGGGCCACCCATGTCTGACCTTACATAACCGGGACAGACGAGTGACATCATTACTCCCGTGCCCTCAAGAGTCGGCGCCAGATCATGGACAAACTTGTTAAGGGCAGCCTTGCTGCAAGCGTATGCCATCTCGCCCGGTCTTTTCTGAATCGTACTGGAAACGTTGATTATCCGCCCGAAACCGCGCCGTACCATCGGTGGGGTCAAGCGATAACAGATCCGGATCGGGGCGATGGCATTGACGGCAAAGTGGGTCATATAGTCCTGCGACGAGATATCCCATGGATCAGCGCCACAGGGAAGTGAGATAGCGGCATTGTTATAAATTACGTCAATCGGCGGAAAACTGTTTTCCATAATGTCCAGCATTGCTTCAAGCTGATGCGAATCGCCAAGATCGGCAGCAATCTGCTTCACCTCAACACCCAGTGCGGCACAGGATTCAGCCAGTTCCAACGTGTGAGTGTTTTGGCGACTGTGCAGGACTACATTTGATCCAACTCTGGCCATCGCCAACGCAATCTGGCGACCGATACCGCGAGCAGACCCGGTAATCAGTGTCCATCTCCCTTGCACCGGATTTATAATTGGCTCGTGTGATTGAGTCCGTTGCCCGACTTCAAGGCGCTTGATATCGTCGACAATGTCATAGCCCTGACCAAAGCAGGCGACAAAAACATTCTTAAACTCAGCATCTGAAAGCTGACGATAAATTTCCTCGTATCTTCTTACGGTAATGACAACAGCGACTTCATCACCCAATTTCGCCAGTTCTTCAGGCGAGAGGCATTTTATACCAAAAAACTCCTGCCCCCATTTCCCCTGATCGTTGTCGCACAGATAGTCCGGCTTCCGGTTAAGGGATACCAGCAATTGACGGTAACAGTCGTTGAGTGATGCTCCGATACCGAATAAGCATAAATATTTTGTATTACTCAATCGATTATTGCCAATGGAGCTTAAGCTCATATCGGAGTGCTACCGGGGGGCGGTTCATATGAAGTGGTTCGCGCTGCCAGGTTATCTGAAGTTCTAAATTCCTCAAGTATTTCTGACTTGCGCGACTCCTCTGCCGCCCAGTACTGCTGAAGTTGCCGCCATGTAGGCTCTTCGGCAAGCTGGGGACTCATGGCCATGGCAAGATAAAAGTACCTCTGGGCGGTCCTTTCGTCTTGTGCCAGCAAAGAGCGTACGCTGTACCTGACAGCCAGATTGGCCAACTTATCAATCGATTTAGGGAGGCGATCCGTTACCTTGGTCAGGTTTCGCAACGATGCGATGTCGGCAAACTGTTGGTTCAGGACATACAAACCAATGACTGGGAGCAGACTGCTATCCGCCTTGTTTGTATCACTCTGTGAGTGAATACGGTGCTTCAGTAATGGCTCCTTAATGTAGGCAACATCAAAATCTGTGCTGATGTTGAAGTCGAATATCCGAGTTCCATAATAGCGTGAAACAAGTGCACCCGTGGCTGTTCTTCCGTTCACAACATCACGCCGGTACATGATTTGTGACACACTCGGATTGACCCCGGCCATCATGTAGACGGCCGCCTGCTCTTCACCCGGGATAATGCATGACTGGTTATAGAATGGCGCTTCATCTGTACCTATATCGTTTTCGTTGATAACTGATCGATTGACGATAGCCATTCCTGTGTTGGGATATGCTTCAAGGGCACTTACGCAACGCTCAACATATTCTGGTGCAAGCACGTCGTCAGAGCAGAAATTTACAAAGTATTTACCCCCCATTGTCCTGAAACAGTTCGCAAAATTGGCATCCGGACCAAAGTTTTTCCGGTTGCGCGTCAAAGACATCTTTCCCGGGTGCTTACGTTCAAATTCTAATGCAATCGCCCATGAATCGTCTGTTGAAGCATTATCTGAAAAACACAATTCAAGGTTTTCGTATGTCTGAGCAAAAACACTTTCCAGGCACTGACGAAGGTAGCGACCGTAGTTATAGTTATAGCAGAGTATGCTTACGAGAGGGCGCTTCAGGATGCTGGGTAATGGGAATGGCATCGGCAAAGGCACAGATTTTGACATCGGATAGGGATACGAGTCATTTGCACGACTGACCAGAGCGAATCTTGCATAGTGGTCAGAAATCATGGCCGTAACGCAGTCCGCAATGTACTCCGGTAAGAAAGCCACTGTGCCGGTCAGAATGGTACAGAATTCACCTTTTGCCATAACAAGACAATTACTTAAATTCGGAGCATGACCTAACGTTATCTTGTTTCTATGAATCGTAATAAACTGGGGATAAAGTCCAGCGAATTCCCGGGCAGTTTCCCATGATCCATCGCTCGTAGCGTCGTCTATAAGTATAATTTCAAAGTTGTCTAACGCTTCCTGCTGGAATATGCTCTCAAGGCACTGCCTGAGATACTGCCCGTTGTAATTGTAAATCAGAATGCTGACCATGGGATTGGTTGGTTCGTTAAGGGTTGGCTCGGTTTTCATAGTGACTGAAATATCCTTTCATATGTTTAATATGACTTATTTGGGTGTTAGTGTGCCGTTACTTATGCGGGTCAGTTATCCAAATGAAACCGGAAGACTAAATTTAAGTGCATAGTTTCTCCAAAATTCTGATTCAGAAATTATGTTTATGTAGACAGATTTGTAAGCCAGGTATTTATCATTATTGTTAAGATGGTTATAGCATTTAGCCGCAAAGTAGTAAGCTAAGGCATGGTCATTCTTGATTTTTATTGTATTTTCAAACCCCTTCAATGCGTCTTCAAAGTTGCCTAACCGCATATCACTGTTCTCAACAAAATTCAGCTCAAGGTTTAATGTATATGCCATTTCCTGGATGTATTCAGCGGTAAAATCCTCTGTTTCCACAACAGCCCGCTTGAAATCACAGCCGATGTAATCACCTTTGAGGTAGTTATTATTCAAGCAAATTTCGAGCATTTCACTCCCGACCAAAGGAGTGGCTACATAGATTCTGAACCATGTTGCATCGAGTGTTCTCAAGAATACGCGAGCTTCTTCTATATCCTGCTTTGTTTCACCAGGAAGTCCGATAAGGATATTTGCGTCCGTGTCTATGTCAAGTTCGCGGCAATTTTTTATAACATGTTTCACAATGGAAAGATCCAGTGGCTTATGCATGACCTCCCGCAATACGCGATTGCTTCCGGATTCTACCGCCAAGACGAGTTCATTGATCCCTGCATCCTTGATTGATTCCAGCATTTTCCTGTCTAATGCATATAATGGCAGGCCACTTTGAAAAAATATTTTAAGATTCAATTCTTTTGCAAAACCTATTATTTTTATGGCCCTTTGTTTGTCGGCCATAAAATTGTCATCTTGTATGCCGATCAGTGCAGCACCATACTGTTCTTTCAGGCGGGTTAGGTCTGCTCTTACACGTTTAGTGCTGTGATATCGCATCGTCCGACCATGCACGGTGTGTGATGCACAGTAGCAGCACAGGTGAGTACAGCCACGCGATGTGACCAAATGAAATAGGGAAGATTTATTTTCAAAAGCAACAATCGTGCTGATGGTAGGGTTGAGGCCGTATTCATTAACATCAATCAGGTCATAGTCATAAAAAGGAATATCGTCTAAGTCTGTAATAAATTCGAACTGGTTTGACTTTTTGTTTCTCACACTGCTCTTTGTAATCCAGGAAGGGTGCGTTTCCAAAAATTCGCTTCTGTTGCGGGATTCAAGCAGTTTGAGGAGTGGTAACTCTCCTTCGCCGTAGCACAAGGCATCAAATGAGTCGCTGTCTCTAAATATTTCTTTGTACATATTGGTCGGTACGCCACCACCAGCGAGTATTAATGACGTTGGGAAAATGTCTTTTGCTACCCGACCGATCTCATGCATGTTGGTGTAAGAGGTTGTAAATAGTGCCGATATGCCAATAATATTTGGTGAGAAATCAAGCCAGTCACCTTGTGAAAGTGTCTCCAGATATAGTTCTGCAAAGCTATGGAATATTATTTTATCCAGTGTGTTCAGTAGTATGTTGAAGTCAAGCAGTCGGACCTCTATGGGATGATGCGCTTTTATATAGGAACTCAGTGAGAGCAGGCCAAAGGGCATATCTGTAACAACACTCCCATACTCGCCAGAATCTTTCTTGGTAGTGCGCTCGTTAAACGCTGGATTGATGAAAGTATCAAACGTCACGTAAGGTGGAACTATGAACAACAGTCGATCCATTATGCGGATTCTCCCGGATATAAACATTGATTCATTGATAGCAATGAATATTAAAACTCTTACTTTGCTTTAAGAATATATGCAGCTTCCTGTTTCAACGAATCAAAGGAACTGTATTGAGAAGTATAATCCATCACCTTGGACGCATTAGTACAGGTCGAGTAATAGTTGGTTTTCGCACCGGTGGCACTGGCGCTTCGGGCAAAAGGCTTGCTCTCATATCGCAATCCGTATTCCGCTGCAAAGAACTGCAGAATTTCCTGTTTTGAAACCGGAGAGGTGCTATTTACATCAAATGCCCGGTTGATTCTTCCGGCATGGATGCAGGCGTCGATCATGGAAAACAGATCTTCCGGGTGTAGGTAGTCGCGAACGATGTTGGTGTCATCAGTCAACAGTTCAGTGTCGTTAAGAATTGCTTCCATGACATCTGTGATAAAGTAGCCATCCGAAAGATTGATATATCTGCTGAAGTAAGAAAAAATCCGCAGATCTATGATCCTTAGATCGGGATGTGCACGATGTTTTGCCTCGGCGTGGATACGTACTATCCCGTAATAATCTTCCGGTAATATCCGGTTTACCTGAAGACAGTTCATGGAATACTCTTCTGCAGGCGTTGTAAAGCCCCTTCCGTAAACTGCGCCGCTGCTGAAGCTGATGTACAGGGCATTAGAATTCAGATTCCTGAGATAGTTGATGGCAAAATTATCGTATTCTTCCGTGACACTGAAATATCTTGTGAAGTCACAATTATGCTTGTTGCGAGTCTCAACTCCAATGCAGTTTATAATGACATCATAAGAAAAGGAGGTAAAGGTCAGATAGTCGTCGCAGATAGTAATGCTGCCTGTGTCGCTTTTGCTGATGGAATCCAGAAACTTCTGAACGGCTTCACCCGATCTGGAAAAGAGATACAGGTTATGTTCGCCTTTCTGAACAAACTTGTCTATCAATCCTTTGGCTATATGTGATGTTGCTCCCATGATAACGATGTTCATCAATAAACGCCTTTCAGGCGTTCTGCCGCGTCCTGCAGGTCATCCTCGCGGAACAGGCGGTATTTGATGAAATTGCACTGGGCGCACACATCGCATACCCCTTCACGTCCATTCAACATGGCCCGCCGGAATGTCGTGTAGGCCTCTCCGTTCCAGATCTCCTGCATGGTCTGGTGATTGACATCGCCCATTATTGCCGGATAGGAGATCTGGTAGCAGGGCACGACCTTACCGTCGGGGTTGACCTGCATGGTAAAAAATGCTTGTGGGCAGACATCGATCTTCGAGACTGGGATGCCGAACTGAGTGGCGCTTCCCTCAGGGGTTTTAAGTACCTTGTCGTAGTCGACGCCCGGCATGATCGGCACTGCATTTTCGATTGCCATCGAGTCACAGATGTCATTGAAGGTGTCATAGAACTTCTGGGCGGTATCGTGTTCATCCAGGGCATAGTCGACAATCTTCACATAGACATGCGTGTCGGTCTTCTGTTGGTAAAAGTAGCTGACATTGGCCACCAGTTCGGCAAAGTCGAGCTCTACGTTGCTGATTCGGCGGTATTTCTCGGCCGAGATCCCCTGCAATGAGATGACCAGACGCGAAAGTCCGGCGGCGATCAGGTCGTCTGACATCCTGTTCGTCAGCAGTGAGCCATTGGTTAGCATTTCGACCCGCAGGGCAACTTTTTTGTCAACGGCATAGGCTATCATCTCGGCAATATTCTTGTGCAGCAGAGGTTCACCCATTCCGACAAAGCGCAATACCTTGAGCTGATCTTCGAACTGCGTCAGTTCGTCGATGCACTTCTTGTAGAGATCAACCTTCATGATTGGCCAGTCGGAGACAAAGCCCCTCTCATGCCTTGGAACGGAATGGAAGCAGTATTCGCAAGTGAAATTGCAGGCATAGATAGGAAACATCTGCACTACATAGGGCGTTCTCAGGGGGAGGACATCCGCTAACCTGGTGCGGGCCCCGCCCGGGGCGTTTCCGGATATGATGGTCGCTGTCATTGTGTTCCTTTACCGCCTGAGCCTAGAGTGACTCTTTGAAAGATTTCTTTGTCCGGTCCTCTTCAGTGAAGACCTCATCACACGGGACAGGCAAGGGCTTGTCGTACACGCGGCCGGCAATGTATTTATCGACGAACTCCTTATCATTGGCGATGGGGCAATCATCAACGTGTTCACCGAACCATTTGATACTCAGCCCCTTCTGTAAAATGTCTTTCAGGGGAGTCTCGAAGATGTTGCCGAGTGACACGAAGATATACTGACAGGGCATTACGTCGCCGTACTGGGTCACACAGACCATCCCTTTTACGGCAGTGCAACCCATATCAATACCATAGGCCGGCGTCAGGTGGCTGAAGATCTTGTGTTTTGTCTCGAGTCCCTTGACATAGGCAAGGTCCTCATCATTGCACATCATATCGTACTTTCCCTGCCATGCGCCAACCGGCTTGGCAAAGGTCATAAACACCCCGATATCCCTGCTGTTGAAATACTGGATGAATTGTATGAATTCCTCTGAATACAGGCGCTGCTTCGTTACAACCGTGCTCACGAAGACGGCCAGACCTGCATTGCGTGCGGCATCCACCGCTTGCAGGGCCTTGGCATGCGAACCTTTACGCTGACGGAACTCGTCATGATCTTCAGCATTCAGACTGTCGACACTGATCTGAATCCGGTCAACGCCGATTGTCTTGAGGTGTCGAGCCAACGTGTCATCAAGCAGCCAGCCATTGGTGACACTGTTGATATAGAACTTTTGCGGGTCGATCGCGGCAACGATTTCATCATAGTCTTTGTTGACAAACGGCTCCCCACCATTTATCTCAAAGCGGGCAAGTCCCAGTTCATCTGCCTGTCGGGCAAGTTCGCGAACATCAGCCGGCGTCACCTTTCGCTTGTTCTCATTATTCTGGTCCTGTAAACCCTTGATGGAGCAATGCTGACAGACCATGTTGCAGGAATAGTTATATTGCAGCTGAATAATCGCGACACTTTCGCCGCGCCGCATTTTTTCATCAAACTTCATAATTTTTTCATACACATATGGTTTTTCCTGCTGAAGTTGGTTTCTTTTGCTTGCTTCGTCTTTTGAATTGACGGTTTTCATGGTGTTAAAGAATCCTTTCCGTTCGTACGGTTTGACATTCGTTTAGCAAATTCATGCCGGTTTGCTCTTTTTTAGGGTCGTGCTGGTCATGCAGGTTGTTGATAAATTTTTTATAGATTTCATGAACACCCAGCAAGTTCTCAGGACAGCTCGCATGCCAGAAGAGATATCCTCTGTCTTTGTACGACATCTCTTTGTTTGCAGGCTTAAACGTGCTGGGGAGAAAACATTTGTACAAAAAAGAGATGAAGTGGCCCCTAATCTCACGTTCATTATGAATCGACTGGTGAACGGCAATTGGTACTGGATCAAACTGAATCGATGTGCCGATTTCCGTTTGTGCTACTTTTGTAACTCTGGATTCCAGAGACTCCTTGAATCTTACAATACCACCAGGAATATGCCAACCTTCACCTGTGTAGGGGTCGTCCCTCCACGAGAGAAGAGTTCTCCCACACTCATCCTTTATCAGTAGATCTACATTCAGCAATGGAGTTGTTCGGCTGATGTAATAAAACACGTCTTCAGGCAAGCCCAATGAGGGGTCGGGTACTTCTTTGATAAGTGTTGATATGGCAGATTTTGTATTCAATTTATCATATCACCAGTTTTTATGCCCTACAAAATATGGCCATATATGTTCACATATTCTTACATTAAATTGAAGACGAAAAACTTTTCGACAAGCTCATGTACCGACTGGGCAATCTGCCAACCAGAAGGCGTTTTTGCAGCATCCCAAACGCCATACCCCCACCCGGCCGCGCAGAACGCCATGCCGTTTGCTTCCGCCGCCTCACCGTCTTCCCCCTTGTCACCCACGTATAATGCTCTATCGGAAGAAACCCACATTTCATTGAGAATAAACCGTATCAAAGCTGCTTTGTTGGCATGGGGCCGATCCGGTGTATCTAGTGTCCCGACCATTTGGAAATATTTTACCCACCCAAGATATTCAATGATTTTGAGGGTCGGAATACGCCGCTTGTTGGTAGCAATTGCCAAAGGAATTCCCACCTCCGACAAGTGAGCGAGCATGGCATCAACTCCCGCATACACATCCGTTGCCTTGTATCCTACCGTGTCGTAGCACGCTTTAAAACTGTCAACCAGCCGATCTAGCAGGACGTTGTCGGCTGAACCGACAAGCTTGACCAAGGTCTGCCGCAAGGGGGGGCCGACAAGCGAATCCGTGAGCGGCACAAGCGGCTGCAATCTCGCTTCATTCAATACCTGTCCAAAACATTTCAGGATGCTGGGGGAGGAGTCGATCAGTGTGCCATCAAGATCAAATATTACTGCCTGGTACTGTTTGGTCATCGGGAACAGCGCAGTGAAGCGTCGCTTAGCGGAATCAGCATCTCGGTTTTAAGAACGTCGAGCGGCAGAAGCGGGCTCATATCCTCCATCGGCATGGAGAGCATGGAACCGTCCGGCTGCGGCAGAGCCGCAACCTTGGGGGCAAGCGCCTCGTTGGGGGTAAGGCGAAGATCAACAAGCAGGGGACGCGGAAGTGCCAAAATGTCGTGCAGCAAGGGCAGTTCGGCAACAGTGCTGATGCGGCGGAAGGGGATCTGATAGGTACGGGCAACCTCTTCAAGATCGGGCAGCCACAGGCCGGCCTCAGGTCCGGTGCCAACATAGCGACCGTCAAAATAATTGCGCATGGTGTTGCGGATAGAGGCATAACCGGCATTGTTCAGGATGATCAGACAGATGGGGAGATTGAAGGCTCGCATAGTGGCCAGTTCCTGAATGTTAAGTTGCAGGCTGCCATCGCTCTCAATTGCGACCATTGGCTTGCAACCACCCGCAAAGCATGCGCCAATGGCGGCGGGGAGCCCATATCCCATCGAACCGAGCCCGGAAGTAAGAAAAACCCGCTGCCCTGGCTTGTTTCGAAAAACGGTGTAAAAGACTTCTATCGCCAGGCCGGAGCTGCCGGTGCAGATCAGGGTATCTTCGGGGATGGCATCGGAGAGGGAGTCCATCGCCTGAAAGTGATTTATCTCGCCGTGGGCCGGAAACGTCATTTCACTGGTTATGTTGTAGCGATTTTTCCAGTCCGCGCAACGTTTTCGCCAGTCAGCGATTTTGAGCGGTGGCAGCGACGCAATTCTACTCTGCATAGCTATCAAAAAGACCGCTGCATCGGACTCCAGGCTCTGTTCTATCTCCATGTCCAGTTTTTCGATTTCGTTGTGATCGACATCGACTACTACTTTACGTGCGGCACGGGCAAAACCGAGAGGGTTGTAGGCGGTTATGATGTTATCCAGTCGGCTTCCGATTGCAATCAGGAGATCGCAGTTCTGTACGGCAAAATTGGGGGCGCGCAGAGCCACAACGCCGGGACGACCGACCAATAGGGGGTGGTTATGGGGGAGGAGATCAAGTGCATTCCAGGTTGTAACGACCGGGACACCGAGCGCTTCGACCACCTCTTTGAAAATCCGGGAGGCGCCGGACAGTCTGACACCGTGCCCTGCCAGGATAAGCGGACGTTCTGCTGCGCAAAGGAGCTTGAAAACCTTGTCAAGCTCCTCTGGAGCGACGGACGAGGAGGTATCAAGCTCGCTATCGTCAAGACCGCTCAAGGAGGCAGGATCAATGGGAGAGCCCTGAATATCGAGCGGCACATCGATCCAGACCGGCCCCTGGCGGCCACTGCGGGCCAGACGCACCGCCATTTCAAGTTCCTGTCTGATGTCTTCAGGGTTTCTAATGGTGACCGCATACTTGGTGATCGGCTTTACCAGGCTAACAATGTCAACCTCCTGCACCCCCTTCTGCCTCAGCGGAGCACCGCTCAGCATGTCGGGACGCTTCACTTGTCCGGAGATGACCAGCATCGGCACTGATTCGATCCATGCTCCGGCAACACCGGTGATGGCATTGGTTGCACCGGGGCCGGTCGTAACCATAGCGACACCCATATTTTCGTTGATACGGGCATATGCTTCAGCTGAAATGGCGCAGGCCTGTTCATGCAGGCAGGGGACGGCTTTCAGGCGGGGATTTTTGCCCACTGCATCCACCAGATGCATGGCACCGCCGCCAGGGAGCAGGAAGACATGGCCTACCCCTTCGTTTGCGATAAAATCTGCTATGAAATCGGCAACACGATAGATATCCATGTCATTCCATCCAGAAACTGATCAGGGTCTTGCGATTGCAATTTTCGTTGACGGCCGGATCGGTGTAATAAGAATCATTCTGATAATGTGTGCTGGAAATTTCCTCAATTATTGTGCCGTCCGATGAGTTGAACGCATGACGCACACCGGGGTCTACCGTAATGACATCGCCGGGCTTGAATGTTTGTATTACGCCGTTAAGTTCAATGTTGACAGTTCCAAACAACACGTGGAAGGTTTCTTCCTTCTGTTTATGGTACTGCTCCGGATGCCTCTGTCTCGGCATGACGATCAGAAGTTTTTTGCAGTAGGCGCGGTTCACAACCGTAAGCATGGTCAGCCCCGCCTCCCAGAACCTGTCGATGCCATAATGGTGCGATATTTCCAGCTCCGTATGTCCAGGAAAGGTTATGCCGCTCTCGGTAAGCATTTTCCTGACACTTTGCACGATGTGCAGTACTTGTTTCTGTTGATCCAGAAGTCTGGTATTGACGTTTGTCAGGGCTTCATCCGAGGCGATATCTGCTATGGCGGTACAGTGAGCATACTTCGACCAGTCGTTGGCGGTTATCTGCCCATCTTCGGGTGGAAAAGCAAAATACACATCTTCCTTCTGAATTAATTCTCCTGCTTTGACAGATCGCTTGGCAAAGACCCCACGCCTGAGTGAAAGCAGGCTGGCTGTTTCAACAGGATTCGAGTCGACCCGACGGGCACCGGTGCCGCACAGGGTAAAGGCAATGTGGGCCGCTGCCAGCCATTTTTCGACCTGCTCTGGAGATGCGGAGTAGTCATTGATGGGATAGGTATCTGTGGGTAAGCCGACATGCTTCTCAAAAACAGTGGCACCCTTGGCAATGGCCAGTTTGACCATGTCACAATTATCGGGGTTCTCATGGGTTGAGAACCCGATACGCACTCCAGGATAGCGGGCTTTGAGAAAATCGATCTGAGACAGGTTCATATGGTCATCGGGCGTCGGGTACTCACCGACACAATGAAGGATAGCAAACTTCTTGTTCCGGTGGGTAAAAAAGCTTATCACTTTGTCCATCTCGTCAAGGCTCGCGCCGGCTGTGGAGGCGATAATCGGCAGATCGGTAGCGACCACTCGCTCCAGCAACGGCCAATCGGTGAATGAACAACTGGCTATCTTTATGATATCAAGCTTCTGGGACTCTATCAATCCCACGGAAGGTTCATCGAATGGGGTCGACATGGTAAGAAAGCCGTTTGCACGCATTTCGTCAATAAACAACTGAAACTGTTCATGGTTCAACTTCGTCTCAGAAAACCGCTTGACGTATTTAATGTCGTCCCGTCCTTTTTTTGCGGGGTGGATGAAGGTATCCAGATCCCGATACTGGAGTTTGAAGGCACAGCGGAAATTGAACTTTCCGACAACTTCACCCATGGCACGAATGAGCCTGATACCATGGTCAACATCCCCCATGTGGTTGTTTGCCATTTCAAGTACGAAAAGCGGTTCCGGAATTGTCATTGTCATACCTCGGCCTCGCTAGAGTGAAGTTTGTTGCGGCAGTAAATTTCTGATCGTTTCCAGGGTAAAATCAAGCATTTCCTTATTCATTCCCGGATAAACCCCTATCCAGAAGGTATGTTGCATGACTTGATCAGTGACGGCAAGAGTACCAATGGTGCGGTAGCCGGCGCCACTCGTACGCATTTCGTCGAAACAGGGGTGTTTGATCAGGTTTCCGGCGAAGAGCATGCGGGTTTGTATACCGTTACGCTCAAGATGACCAACCATTTTATCGCGGGTAAATCCCGCTTCCGGGCGAAGTGTCAGCAAAAACCCAAACCAGGACGGGTCGGAGTTTTCGGTTGCTTCAGGCAGGATAAAGTACCCATCACAATCAGCCAGTCCGGAGCGCAGCAGATTCCAGTTACACTTGCGCGCTTCGATGAAAGTGGGTAATTTTTCCAGTTGGGCGCATCCAATTGCGGCCTGCATATCTGTGGCCTTCAGGTTGTAGCCAAGGTGTGAGTATACATATTTATGGTCGTAGCCGAAAGGAAGTTCTCCGAACTGTTGTCCGAAACGGTTGCCGCAGCTATTGTCAGTCCCGGAGTGGCACCAGCAGTCCCTACCCCAGTCCCGGAATGAGTCCACCAGACGCTTAAGGAGAGGATCATCAGTGTAAACAGCACCGCCTTCTCCCATGGTCATATGATGCGGCGGGTAGAAGCTTGATGTACCGATGTTCCCAATGGTGCCGGTTTGTCGCCATGCCCCCTGAAACAGATAACGTGAACCGAGGGCATCACAGTTGTCCTCAATCAGCCAAAGACCGTGCCGGTCACAGAACTCCATTACGGCGCTAAGGTCAAAGGGGTTGCCCAGGGTGTGAGCCAGCATCACAGCCCGGGTTCTCTGGGAGAGCGCCGCCGCCAACTGAGTGACGTCAACATTGTATGTGGGAAGGGATATATCGACGAATACCGGAATGGCACCATACTGGATAATCGGAGCAACTGTTGTGGGAAAACCGGCTGCTACGGTAATGACTTCGTCTCCCGGCCTAATGCGGCGGTCACCGAGCTTTGGCGAGGTCAGCGCCATGAAAGCCAGCAGATTAGCCGAGGAACCGGAATTGACCAGCGAACAGTTCTGAATATTGAGGAACCGGGCAAAGTCACATTCGAACCGCGCCGCGTACCTGCCGGCAGTCAACCAGAAATCAAGAGAGGCATCTATAAGGTTTGTCATCTCACGGTCATCGAATACCCGAGCCGCGTAGGGAATACGATCACCCGGAGTAAATGTTTTCTCCCCGGCGTGGGCATGCTGATAGTAAGCAACGGCGGCCTCAATTGTCCTCTGGCGCAATAACTGCTCATTTTTCTTAAAATTGCTCACAGCCCCTCGGCACATTCTTGATTTCTGCATGTGTAGTCATCAATCTGCCTCAGGCAGACGGCACGCATATCGTTTCCTGAACGGTAATGTTCCGCCCATTCGATGACAGAGTCAAGAGCCCTTTCAAGGTTCCATTTTGGCTGCCACCCCATCAATGATCTTGCCTTGGAACAGTTGAGCTTCAGATAGTGAGCCTCATGGGGGTGATCGCCCGCGTCAATTTCATAACAAGCACTGCCTCCCCAGAGTTGGCACATACGCTGGACAATCCACTCCACCGGCTTGGCGTCAGTATCTGCCGGACCAAAATTCCAGCCTTCGGCAAAAACAGCTCCATCTTCATACAACCGTTGTGCAAGCGTCAGATAGCCATGGAGCGGTTCCAGCACATGTTGCCAGGGACGAATAGCATGGGGATTGCGGATGTGCACCGCTTCGCCGGCAGACAACGCCCGCAGTATATCAGGCACCAGACGGTCCGCTGCCCAGTCACCACCTCCGATCACATTGCCCGCTCGGGCTGTAGCTATAGCAATCCCATGTTTTTGATATGAATCCCGATTAAAGAATGACGTGCGATATGCTGCTGTTACCAATTCCGAGCACGCCTTGCTGCTGGAATAGGGGTCATAGCCACCAAGGCCGTCATTTTCTACATACCCCAAAGGCCGTTCCTGATTCTCATAGCATTTGTCGGTAGTAACATTCACGACAGCCCTGACTGATCGGCACATGCGGACAGCTTCCAGCAGGTGTACTGTTCCCATCACATTAGTTGCATAAGTTTCCAGCGGGATTCTATATGAATCGCGTACCAGTGGCTGAGCGGCCAAATGTATCACGATTTCAGGCTGCGCTTCACACATCAGCGCCGACAATTTCTCAGGATTGCGAATATCAGCGATATGAGAGTCCAGCAGATCTTCAATACGGGCCAGTTCAAAAAGGCTGGGACGGGTTGTAGGATCGAGGGCATAGCCGGTTACCCGGGCCCCAAGATGAGAGAGCCATAGACAGAGCCAACTACCTTTGAACCCCGTATGTCCGGTAACAAATATTTTTTTGTTCCGGAAAAAATCGGTCATTACCAGATTTTCCACTTTGCTTGACCGGATTCCCAGAGGCGGCTCAAATCCTCTTTGTCACGAAGTGCATCCATGCATTTCCAGAAACCGTGATGTTTGTAAGCCATCAATTGGCTATCGTGAGAAAGTGTTTCCAGCGGTCCCTGCTCCCACACCGTTTGATCTGCTGCGGAGGGGATATAAGAGAAAACTTCCGGTCGGAGAATAAAAAAACCTCCATTGATCCAGCCTCCTTCACCAATCGGCTTCTCCTTGAAACTAGAAACCCGGCTTTCATCATCCATAGCCAGAAGGCCAAAACGCCCTGCTGGTTGGACTGCAGTGACAGTTGCAATTTTTCCGTGTTCTTTGTGAAAAGAAACCAATTCAGCTAGATTTATATCTGCGACACCATCCCCGTAAGTGAGAACAAAATCCTCCTTACCAATATAATGTTCAACCCGCTTCAAGCGACCTGCCGTCTGTGTATTCAGTCCCGTATCAACAAGTGTCACCCGGAATTTTTCGGTATTAGTCTGGTGAATTTCAAAACTGTTTGTTTTAAGATTAAAAGTCACATCAGAGTTGTAAACGTAATAATTCATAAAGTATTCTTTGATCATATGCCCTTTATATCCGAGGCAAATTATGAATTCGTTGAATCCCTGAGCTTCAAATAACTTCATAATGTGCCAAAGAATGGGCTTCTCACCAATCTCAATCATTGGTTTTGGCTTAAGGTACGATTCTTCCGAAATCCTGGTGCCAAGTCCACCGGCAAAAATAACTACCTTCATTTGTATTCCTCCGAATATATCTCTCAAATCAGGCCTTGGGAGGGTGCCTTTTGTATAATTTCTGGGCTGACACATGACCTTTCAATTACATCATCAGTCAGCACATAACACTCCCCAATCTTATATTTGATTCGCCATCTCGTATCATCTCAGTGGCAATTTCAACGTTTCTCTCAATCTTCCCTTTCATTTCACCTTCAGCCCATGATGTTCTTATTGAGCTTTCAACAACACGCTGGTCTTCAATATAATTTTAGTATTCGTCACGGTCTTCTTTGGAAAGCTTTAAAAAGTCAAGCTCTACAACTGCTTTCTGTAATCCCTTAGCTTTAAATTTTTTTTATTTCCGAGTCCTTTAAAAAATATATCCATACCTTATTCATCAAGACTGTCTTCCGCAAGGTCATTAAATCCATTTACTTTAAGAATATAATACTCGGGGAATATCTCTGACACATGTTCCAAGTTACTCAGCTTTTCCCTCTGTAAAGTTGAGAGGTTAGCCAAGCCCACTCATCAAATCATGCCATACCTCAACTAACCTAAGAGTAATAACAATAATATCAGCAGACTGCAGCACTTGAAACAACTCTTTTAGAACTAATAAATGTTCAGACAGGGCTTCTGATTTATTAGTATATAACAACGGAGGATGACGATGGCAATCCAGCCATCTTCCGCCTTAACTTGTGTTAAATATTTGTCACCGAATTCACCTTCAAGTGCCCAATAAACCGATTGGAGCTTTGAATAAGTGTTATATTTTATTCCCAGTCCGGCATCAGTGGCTTGGAAACCCCTGGCCTTTGAAGCATTACAAACTTCAAGAGCAAAGCAGCTTCCCATTACAAATATTTTATCTGTTTTACTAACTAACCTTAAATGAAGGAATTACTTCAAGTGATAAATCACTTTTCTGAAAACGGTCTGGCTCAAATAATGCGGTTGGATAAAGCTTGAATTCTTCTAAATGGTGTACAATTCCCATTTCACTAACCTCCTTGATTGTTGCCGATCCCCGGCTCTACATCTTCTCCGTCAGAAATCCTTCCAAAGTGTATTCAGGTACGGTTGAACTGCCTCAATACATTGCTCTACCGATAGCTTTCCAGTATCCAGACTCAAGGCAGGCGATTCCGGCAGTTCATACGGTGAAGAAATACCTGTGAAGCCGGGAATCTCTCCCGCACGAGCCTTCTTGTATAGACCTTTTGGATCGCGATCTTCACATGTCTCTAACCCTGGATTCAAGAAAATTTCCACAAAATTGTTTTCACCAATGATTCGCCTGGCCATTTCCCTGTCTTCCCGGAAGGGAGAAATAAACGCGGTAATGACGACAAGTCCTGCATCGTTCAGCAAACGGGCAACTTCTGAAATTCTGCGGATGTTTTCTGTCCGGTCTTTGGGGGAAAAGCCTAGATCGCGGTTCAGCCCATGCCGGACATTATCCCCATCAAGAACATAACATGCTTTACCAGTGTCTAAAAGCCGTCTCTCAAGCGCAAACGCGAGCGTTGACTTTCCTGAGCCACTGAGACCGGTAAACCAGATGGTCATCGGTTTTTGCCGGTAAAACAGTGCCCTATCAACAAAAGAAACCTGCCCTTTGTGCCAGACAATTTCGCGCTTTTCCGGTACAGCCCGATCACTCTTTAGCTCTGCGTCGTAATCCGTGCGATCAACAATGGTTGCAGCGCCAATGGTATCGTTAGTTACTGAGGAGACGATGATGATTGACCCGAGTGAGAGGTTGCGGGTATAGGCATCGGCAAAAATAGACCTGAACAAGGAAAGCCGGATGCGGCCTATTTCATTGAGCGTCAGACTCCCTGTCTGTTCCTGTCGCAACGTATTCGGATCAACCTTGTAACGAATCGAATCACAGCGCGCCTTGACCCATTGAGTGCCATGCTTCAGATGGACGATAGCACCGGGAGTAAGCACTTCGTCACCGGTCCAGACGACCATTACCTCCAGTTCCTTATATTCCTTCGGTACGTTGCCAGGGTGGACGAGTAGATCACCCCGCCCTATGTCAAGCTCATCTTCAAGTCGCACTGTTATTGATCTTCCCGCTACTGCCTGGTTGATTACTGTGTTCCCCAGCGTAATCTGTAAAATTTTTGACCGGAAACCTGAAGGGAGAGCAATAACTTCATCCCCTCTTCTCAAAATTCCGGATGCGATGCAACCACTATAACCACGAAATGCCGCAGATGGCCGTACTACATTTTGGATCGGCAGCCTGAAATCCACCAAGTTTCGGTCACCGGCTACATAGATATCCTCCAGGTACTGTAGGAGGCAAGGCCCCTTGAACCATGGCATCCGCTCTCCAGGTCGCAACAGGTTGTCGCCGTCAATCGCACAGACCGGAATGAAACAAAGGTTTTTCAGACCAAGGCGAACAGCAAAGTCCCTATATTCGCGCTCTATTTGAAGGAATCTGGATTCTGAAAATCCGACAAGATCCATTTTATTCACTGCGACGACAAGGCGAGGAACACCAAGAAGTGAGCAGATAAAAGCGTGTCGTTTCGATTGAGTGAGGATTCCCTGCTCTGCGTCTATCAGCAAGATCGCTATGTCAGCATTTGAGGCGGCGGTTGCCATGTTGCGGGTATATTGTTCATGACCCGGTGCGTCAGCAATGATAAAGCGCCGTTTGGGAGTAGAAAAATAGCGGTAGGCAACATCAATGGTAATGCCCTGCTCCCGCTCTGCCCTGAGGCCATCAGTAACCAGCGAAAAATCGATTTTACCATTGCTGGCAAGTTTGCCTTTAGTCAGCGAGGCGATATGGTCGTCATAGAGGGCATCAGCATCGTACAGAAGCCGACCTATTAACGTCGACTTGCCGTCATCAACACTTCCCGCAGTTACGAGCCTGAGAAGATCTGTTTGCGGTTCCTTCGTCGCGGTTGACATCAGAAATATCCCTCCCGTCTTTTTCTTTCCATTGAGCCATCTTGATCATGGTCAATGATACGGGTGGTACGTTCAGAGAGTCGGGTCAGTTCAAGCTCCGTGATGATCTCTTCAACTGTTGTAGCCGTTGAGGCCACGGCCCCCGTGCAGGGGAAACAGCCAAGTGTTCTGAAACGGCAGAGCCTTTTTTCAACCGATTCACCAGGCTGTAATCGGGTTCCTTTGCCAACTGGGATTAATTGTTCAGAGCGGTCAATGACTTCACGTTCTGCTGCAAAATAGAGCGGTACAACTTCAATATTTTCCCGCAAAATATAGCGCCAGATATCCAGTTCCGTCCAGTTGGAGAGAGGAAAAATCCGCATACTTTCCCCCTCATGCAGACGACTGTTATAGAGCGCCCAGAATTCCGGCCTTTGCCGCCTCGGCTCCCATTGCCCGTGAGCATCACGATAAGAAAAGATTCGCTCTTTTGCCCGGGAGCGTTCTTCCTCGCGGCGGCCACCTCCAATTACGGCATCGTAGCCTCCGCGTTGTAGAGCGTTTAACAAACCTTGTGTTTTAAGGAGGTCACAGCATCGAACGGAACCCAAATCCCATGGATTTATAGAGGAATCATCCTCTTCCCGACTGCTATGTATTTTCAAGTCAATACCGAATTTTTTAGCGGTCTGATTCCTGAAAGAGACCATTTCAGAAAATTTATAGCGAGTATCGATATGCAGAAGGGGGAAGGGTATCGGGCCAGGAGCAAAGGCCTTGAGAGCCAAGTGGAGCATTACGGATGAATCCTTACCAATTGAATACATCATGACAGGCCGCTCAAATTCTGCTGCAACCTCCCTAATTATGTGTATGGATTCGGATTCAAGCTCATCCAGGCCAGACAATGTTAAACGTTCCATCACTATATCCGCTCATATGTGGCCCAGCCTTTGATTACGAAAAGACCATGTAATGTCAGTTTATTAATAGATGTCTCCTTGCGAGGAGGTTTTATATAAGCACTGTTTCTACAATAGTCGCTTACTATTTGCAACGAATTCGTTGACAAACTGCAAAAGGGACTCAATTAAATGAATCCCATTTGCTGTTACTCTGGTATGTATTCAATAAATTTGCGGCATAGCCGACACCTCAAACCTGTGAGCTATGCCCGGTTTCAGCTGTCTTGATGGAATCAGACTCCTTCTGAAGGTCCTCATAATTCTTTACGTTGCGGCGAATAACGACTTTGGGTGTCGGTGCATCTGGCATGGTAATTTCGTCGGCATCTTTGAACTGCGGCAAAGCCGCATACGAGGCAGAGGTATCACTCTCCTGGCTGTTAGCAACCTCAGCGGCAACGGAATGTTGCTGCTGCGCAAAATTTGGACTTCTGTCAACTGCAGCGGTTTTATTCTCTCGCTGAACGGCGTCTAGAGAGGCTGCCTTCTGAATGTGACCAGTCCGCTTTGTATGATTTATTTCGGCAGGATGGTGCTTAAGGACTTTTGAAAGAGACCGAACATTCCGGTGGGAAATCCCTCCAGAACCCTTCTCGCGAGATAAGATTGTCACTTCAAGAGCAGTCACCGTTATTGCACTGTTATTCGGGACGGTCACACCCGAGATAATTGACCTCTCCTGATCGGTTGGAATGCTGATTTTACAATCATTGCAGCATTCCGTAGTCACTGCTACTAGTTCCGTCTGCATGTCTTGCTCTTGAATCCGGCACTGGTCAGTATGCTCGGAATCTGCCGCAATGTTTTCATCCATTGCTGTCTCACTGCAATTGGTTATATCTGTGTGTGTGTTCTGAGTCTGGTCCTCAATAGATATTGCTGGTGGGCCAAGTTGATGGCGGCCTGTTTCGGCGGCTTGCCTCAGCGACTCATTTTCAGCTTGCACGGTATTTAGCTTGATATTGATCTCGCTCAATTGAGCAAACAGCAGTTCCTTCTCCATTTTGAGCTTGTTGTTTTCCTTTCTCAGTACTTGAGCATCTATGGACGCAAGCTCAGTTTTAAATTTGAGATTTTCATTCTCACTCCGTAATACGTCAGCTTCTGTTTTTGAATTTTTTGACTCGACACACATTGCATTAGCAACAATCGTATTTGCTTTACCATTTGACGTTATTTCCTGGTGTACAAAATGAATTTCTCTAAAATCCATATTCAAGGTCGGCTGAGACGCAAGCAGCGCATTCAGGTAATCCACTACCAGTGCATCATTGCAAAATAGTAGTTCAGGATTTATTACATAATCGTGGTCAGTAGCCGTATCCTCGTCGATGGCTTTATTCATGAAAACAACATCCTTTCAACGTGCGTGCCGGGAAGTAACGCCTTTACAGAAAGTGCGTACAGCACGATTGCTCCTAAGAGTTTCACATGTGTAATATCATTTGGCCTGAGAGTGTTCAGGCAATCGCCCGTCCGGCAACGGAGGCATTCCGTTTTTCAGCCGACAGCGTTGTATATCGCATGCCGTCGGCAATGTATATCGATATTCAGTTACGGCCCTCATGCCTGCTGGATCACGGCTGTAGCATGTGTCTCCTTTACCATTATCATAGTAAGAAAGAACATCTACACAACGTCGCGAGTGTGCCATAAGGCCAAAAAAGTGTCCCATTTCATGCGAAATCACCATTTGCAGAGTCTCGCGTGAATCATATGCCGGATTCCTTGTTTTCAAGAGTTCAAAAGCCTTGGGACCCAGGGAAAGTGTCCGTCGGCCGATATTTGCCAAACCAAAGTTTCCGCCGCTATTCTTGTCACTCCACTGTACCCTGATCACATCCCCATGCTGCCCCTTAATGCTGTCAAGATCGATCATTCCGCTAGGAACGCCGCATTGTGACCATGCTACGGCGCTTTTTGTTATCATCTCGGCTACCTGAAATTTTGTAAACAAACCCGGAGCGTCTGTATGATTATAAGCGAACTTCAGAGTCGAACTGATGGCGGGGCGGTCGATGCCGTCACCCCACGTCACAAGCTCACTATTCAGGCATTGGGCAATTTCTTGTGTACGCACAGACTCGGCGGCTATTGTATCCGGCAGATTCGGTATCATTGTCAAACCCCCAACAATACAGAAGAACAGCCGCATGCCTCTGAATTTTTCCTTATAAATAAAATTAAAAATCATACGTGAATAGCCCCCTACTTCAGAACAGCATAAAAATTCGATGGCATAGTAGCCATCAAGTATTATAAGGTCAAATAAAAGTATCAATCAAAGTATCTAACCGGGGGCCATAAAAAACATTTACAGAGAACATCGTTTTATTGCAATAACAAAGTAATACAACATGATCAATATTGTCTCTCTGAAACCACCGTTCAGCAAAGCAAAGCTAATAAAAGAGCGGAAACCGTCATGTGAGACCAGAGAGGCAGTCGCTCGGAGTCCGGCTCTTCATACCGACGAGGTAGCCCCGCCGGAAAGGGAGTTATCGCGGGATATTGTTGCCACAGATAGCAACCGAATATGGCTGGGGCCGAGATAAGTCTCTCCAACATACCTGCATCATGTCTTGTCTGCCAGAGGATGCCTGGAATGGTGAGTGCGAAATTTATATCTTCAGTGCCCATATTTTGGGGAATAGTAATCCTCAAACTTTACAGGGCTGATAGTTCAGTGCTATACGTGATACCAAGTACCTATAAGGAGATACGGGATGAAATTACGAGGACTCATTACTGCGTTATTCATAAGCAGCCTTATCTGTGGCTGCGCAACCGTTGCCAAAGACGATAACAAAGTGCCGGGAGAAAGCACGTTCATTATCCCGTCGGTCGGAAATTTTAATGATCGAATGGAGAATCTTGCAGCTCAACTTGATAAGAACGCTGTCAAGAAGGAACCGTCTAACACTTATATTGTCACAAGTTTTGCGAATCTGGATAAGCTTGGTGATACCTCGGCCTTGGGGCGGCTTATTTCTGAAAATTTGATGCATGGCTTGCAGATGCATAAGTGGCAGATATTGGAAGTCAGGCTCGCAAAGGGGATTGATGTAACTGAGTCTGGTGAGTTTTCCCTGAGCAGGGATGCCGGCAAGTTGAAGGATGAATACAAAATCAGCGGTATTGTTGCCGGCACGTATTCAGTCGCAGAAGGTAACCTCACCATAAATGCCCGTGTTATTGACGTTAATACCGGTATCGTCATTTCTTCCGCCCAGGCGTATATCCCGGTAAAGTGGCTTCCTGACGCATCATATGCAGTTGGGGACGGCAGCAAAACAATGAAAATCGTCAACGATGGGATCAAATAATATGAAAAATAATGTTAGCGTGATAGTAGCGTTTTTTTTGGCAGTTACTCTTTGCGGATGTGCGACTCAAAAGACGTCGGTTCGCTACGGTACCTGCTATGGCAAAACGTTTAATCAGCTGTTAGAGGCGACTGACCTGAAACCGCTCTTTAATGATATTGCCCGGGAACTCTGTACGGATCCGTGTCCACTAGAGGGAACTTCTACACCCGCAGATAAGGACGATAAAAGTAGCTGTTCTGCAGTAAATAACAAAAACAACTATTCCATCCTGATTACCGACTTTGTAGATATTCAGACCTTTACCCCCGCTTCTCAAGGTTTGCTAATGGGAGAGTTAATGCGCGGCAGCCTCAGCTCCATTTGCAGTACGAAAATAACTCAGGTTGAGTTTGCTAAATTCTTTAATTTAAACGAAAAGGGACTGGTGGTGCTGTCAAGGAAGGTCTCTGAGATAAAAAAGGATGAGTACGATCAAACCGAGGCTATTGTTGGAACATACAGTTACCTCAACAACAAGATCGTAATTTTTGCGCGCAAGATAAATGTCGTAACCGGTAAAATATCGCGGATGGTTACTCGGGAGATTGATTACAACTGCTCCGGCGGTAACGTAAGCTATATCGTTAAGTAATTCTGCTAATTTGGATTAATATCCGTGTAATATCTCAGTCGGCTGCTTAGGGTGGGAGATGCTTTTTTTGAAACCTCCGAAACATCGGCATCCGCGAGTATTCCAGCGGCGGATTTCAGCTGGAAGACCCTGATGAAATTATCATACAAGGCATATTTATAGTCGCGCAGGGCTAAAGAATATGATTGTTCCGCATTAAGTAAATCGATGGCATTCCTCAAACCCATATTCCGACCTTTTTTAACAGCATCCAGCTGGATTTCTGCAGAGGTCATTTTTTGTTCCAGCGCCTTAATGAGGCTGATGTTGTAGCGAAGGTTGTAAAAGGCCTGCTTAACATTTTCGCGCTGCTGTTCTATCGTTTCATCGAATGCGTGCTGACGTTCTTCCTCAGATGCGACCGCCCGGCGGACCTTGGCGGCGGTTTCCCCCCCCGAGTACCACGGTAGCGAAAGCGATGCCCCCACAAACCATTGTCTCACTTCCGCTGTCGGTAAATCGGCGGTCCCCCTGCTGACGGTATATCCACCTGACGTTTGAAGAACAGGCAGGTATTCGGCTTTTACCGACTTCTTCTGCTCTGAGGACTGGATAAGCCCTTCGCGTGCCTGCCTTAGCAGCGGCTGTTCCTTCTCCATAGTTGTAACCCACCAGTCAAGATCATCCGGATCCGCCTTAGCTGGCTGCTGAGGCAGATAATTCACAATTGATTTGACCGGTTTTCCGACTACACTTGATAATTTCTGCTCGGCCAGACGAAGGGAACTATCGCTTCTGGTAAGGTCGGCTCCGGCACCGTCAAGGCGGGACTGAGCTTCATACACTGAAATGAGATCTCCTGTCCCCTCCTTAAAAAAAGCGCGCGACTGGTCGAGAACCTGTTTAAGCCGTTTGATTTCCCCTAGGGCAATATGCTTGTCAGCCTGGGCTTTGAGTAGTGCAAAATAGGAATCGGTAAATTTTATGATCAGGTTTTGTCTGGCGGCAGCGACGCCTGCCTGTTCAACTCTGAGTCCGGCACCAGCCGCCGAGAGGGAATATATTGCCGGGACGTTTAACAGAGTCATTCTGGCGATAAGACTGTAGTTAAAAGATGTATAGTCGTACTTCACCTCATTTGGAGTGTTGTAATGAGCCAATGTCTGGGAAATTTGCTGGACTCCGGCACTTGAATCAAGATGAGGCATAAACGTTGAAAACAGCTGATCCGAGTCCGCCAGACTGCCGGTGACCCTGGCGTTAGAACGCCCAAGCGCCGGGTCATTTGCTCTCGCAGATAGATAAAGATCCCAGATTGTTGCTGGCGTCTGCCCTGCGGTTTTTTCGTCCTCACTGATCTGGCTCACATCAGCTTCGCGGCCTCGGACAGAAGCGGCAGGAGAATCTGCAGAAGGACTGCTGTCGGCAGTTTGTTGAACCGGAATCTCCGGAACAGGAGGAGACTCGGCAGCCAATACTCTCCGGGCGGCAGCTAACCGATCCTCATCTATTTTAAGTGCCTCAATACGCTCCTGCTCAACTCTCTGCAAATTTTTGCGCTCTTCCTCCGCCTTACGCGCTGCCAGCTGTTCCTGATCCCGCTGAAATGCCGCTATTCGTGCCGCCTCAGCAGCAGTTTTTTCCTGTTCAATTTTACGTTCCTCTTCAGCTTGACGGGCCGCTAACAACTCCTGTTCCTGCTTCAGCGCCGCTATTCGTGCTGTCTCTGCCGCAGCTTTTTCCTGTTCAGCCTTCAGCTTTTCCAGGCGTTCCAACTCCAGCTTTTCAGCATCCCGACGCTCTTTTTCCGTCCTGAGTACCTCCAACCGTTCAGCCATCTCCTGCTCGGGCGTTTTTTGCGACAGACTTTCTTTCTCTGTAGCAGTCTTTACCTCACCCGCTGACCGAACAGTCTGGTCACCCGACGGTGACCGAAAATTATCCGCCTTATCACCTATGATTTTGATGGTGGTGCTGCCGCGAACAGGAGTGGGGGAGGATTCAACTGCCGGTAGGCGGCTGGAATCATACTGACTCTTTGCTCCTCCATCACCAGTAATACGAATAACGGAGTCCGCAACGGTCGGTTCTGCAAAAACCGACATGTGGAGTGCACAGGCTAAAAGCAGACAGCCCGCTATGAACGAGGGTTTTCTTTTCATATTACCTTATCTGGAGGGCTTTCCTTGCTTTTTCCCTCATGGGAGCGATCAAATAATCAAGGGATGCACGTGGTGCTATTGCAATTGACACGTTGGCCGACATGCCAGAGATCAGTTTATTATCGCCTTGATTTTTAAAGGAATCCGACTCGAATTCAAGGTGTGCTGCATAATACGGCTGGCCCTGGCTGGACGTTGGCGCAATCCGATCATCAGAAATATAGGTCACTTTTGCACGCAACGGCATTGTTTTACGACCATCAAAACTCGATATGCTCACATCGGCCACTTGCCCAACCTTTACCTCGTTTATATCCTTCATGTCAATTTTCGCCTCAAGTATCAGCATTTCGGCCACCGGCGCGATTTCCATGAGCTGTTCCCTTGGCATGATCGTTCCTCCGACTGTGCTCACCTTTAGACCTACTACTCTGCCGGTTACCGGTGCCCTTATAACCTGTCGCTCCAGTGTGTCCCGCAGAGGGCGGATACGTTCCTCCTGATCGAAGCCACGCAGCGTAGACTGCTTCAACTCACTTACAGCTCCCTGAATGCGGTCCGACTTGAGGGTGATAATGCGCTGTTCGAATTCGGCAATCCTCTGTTTGTCTCCGGCTATCGCTGTTCTAATGGATTCCAATTCACCGGCATTTGCGGCAAGTGAACGTCGTAGGTCGAGAACGATGGACTTTGAGACATACCCATCCTTGAGAAGTCTCTGATTTGCTTCGAGTTGCGTCTTGATAGAATCTGTCTCTTGGGACTTCAGGGCCAGTCGTTCTTCAGATCCGCGGAGGGACTCCTTTATCTGGGATATCTGGATGCGTATTAGCTCAACCTGATTCTGAAATGACTCCTGTCGGGCTTTAAATAGTCGACTCTCGGCCTGCACATGTTTATTGCCGACACCTTTTGCCCCGATATCCAAAAATTTAAGGTCTCTGCTTTCGGCTTCAAGGCGTGACATCTGAGCCCTCTCAGCCACATTCTGCTCCTGAGCCATTCTGACAATCGGCTTAACCTGCTTATCTTCAAGCACAATCAGGGCTTGCCCAGACTGAACCATATCACCGTCCTTGATGAGAATCTTTTCTATTATTCCCCCTTCTAGATGCTGTACGGTCTGGCGCTTGCCTTTGAATACAACCTCAGCCGGAGCAGAAACCACAGCACTTAAAGGAACATAGATTATCCAGAGAGCTATTCCGCCGACGAAAAGCCCTAAAATCCCCAAGCCAACGAGAGTGGCTGGCAGGGCGGACATGGCTCTGCTGCGAAGCTGTGAATCACTGCTCACGCTCTGTACTTTGCGAGGGGTAAGTGCTGTCACATTTCTCTTGGCAGGGGAATTAGACTGATGGGCAATCTCACCAGTTTTCGCTTCAACATGTTCCACCATTGTCGTGGTGCTATCATGTTCAGTTTTGGTATTCATACACTCACTTGAGTCTGCTGACTTTTTGCCTGCTGCGCCTGAGCGAGGACCCAGTCCTTGGGTCCAAAAGCAGCAACAGCTCCATTTTGTAATATCAGCAGTTTTACTACGTGACTTAAGTAATTTGGATTATGTGTAATCAAAATAGTTGTAACACCAGCCGTTTTAACATGAACAAGTGCATTGATCAATGCCGTTTCACCGGCAGTGTCCAGGTTCGCGTTCGGCTCGTCAAGGACGAGAAATCTCGGGTTGCCATACAGAGCTCGGGCAAGGCCTATTCGCTGGCGCTGACCGCCCGAGAGAAACTCCCCCCCCTCTCCGATCTGGGTGTCATACCCATTTGGCATCTGCAGGATAATTTCATGCAGGCCAGCCAAATTAGCCGCAGCGATGACCTGATCTGATTCCGGTTCATCGAGTCGGGCAATGTTTTCGGCAATAGTTCCGGCAAACAGCTCAATATTCTGGGGGAGATATCCGACATAGCGCCCCAGCATTTCGGAAGGCCAGTTGAAAATTTCGGCTCCATCCATACGAATGGAACCCTGCTGCGGTTTCCAGACCCCAACCAGTAACCGTGCCAGTGATGATTTTCCTGAGGCACTTGGCCCTACTATACCAAGAGTTTCACCTGCGGCAAGTGAAAAGGAAATATCCTTTAGAATAATAAGGTTACTTGTTCGGATTCCAAAGGTGACATGTTCCAAACTGATCTGGCCGGTAGGTGGGGGAAGTTGCATGACGATTGGACGATTATCGATGACCTGTTTAAAAAATCTGTCTAGGCGAATGTAGGAAGAGCGTGTATCCACAATATTTTTCCAGCTGTTAATAATATATGATATTGGGCCGACAGCCTTGCCGAACATGATGAATCCGGCCATCATAAGACCGGGAGAAGTTGAAAAGGTCTTGTCCTGAAGCGAAATAAACGTACCGACCGTCATACCTGAAGTGCCAATTACTGTTTGCAAAAATTTAGTAAGACCGGAGATCGAACCAGCTCGGTTACTTGCTCTTGTCTGGAGAGCCATGACCCGGTCGTTCAATGAAGACCATCGCTGAATAAGACTTGGTAACATGCCCATTGAATTAACTACCTCGGCATTTTGCATGGCAGAGTCAACAAAACGGGCCGTATTATTGCTGCATATATTCGCTTCTGCCAACGATGGACTGGTCAAATACCCGCTAATAACAGTAACGATAACCATCAGAAGGGCTCCTATGGTTAAAGTCATTAACATTAAAGGATGAAACAGATAGATGACAAACATGTAAACCGGGAGCCAAAAAGCTTCCATCAGTTGAATAGTCCCCTGCCCCGTAAGAAATGTTCTGACGGTATGCAAATCTTTAAGAGCAAAGCTATACGGGTTTTGTTCAGGCGATGACGCACCTTCCACCATTTTTTTTAAAAGATCAGGCGCGATTAAGGCATCAATCGCATTATTCGCAGCTACGAGAATACGCGCCTTGACAATTTCAAGTACTCCCACAACCAAAAGAGCGATAACGAGAAGCAGGCTTAACAACCAGAGTGCCTCCAAACTTTTGGTTGCAACAGCCCGACTAAAAAGTTGGAAACAATAAATCATAGGGGAAAAAAGAAGAAGATTTATTACCAAGCTAAAAAAAGCGGCAGGTATAAAATAATTTTTAATAAAAAAAAGCTTGTTCATATTGGTCCAGATCCTCATGGCACTGATTATTAATTTGTCACGTTGTTTCTATCATTTCGGTAATTTTCATTTAAACTTGATTATAAGCTTGCTACAAACAAAAAATAAATATATAGATTTTTAACATTTATAGATTCGTACATAAATCCGGTGCCAATTTATTAAATAAGTAAAGACCGAAAGTTGATTGCCGATAAGATCTAAAAGCGTAAGTATTTCTATGCCGCTTTAAAGCTGTTTCGTTTTTCTATGCCTTTAAAGCTAATCATGTTCCCAGACCGTCTCCTTTAGCAGGAGAGGTGTCTGCTGAAATATTTGTTATCTGTATTTTAAAATATGAGGACCTTTTTCTACCTGTATCGTTTTGTCGGTTGAACTTAGGAGGCTTGGCATGGCAAACATTTCATCACTAACCACCGCACAAATTGCGTCTCTTAGCACAGTGACAATATCTCTTTTGACTACTGCAGATATTGTTTTGCTGACCACCGACCAGATAGGTGCGCTGACGACGTCTCAGATAGCCTCACTCTCGACCGTAGACATAGCTGCGCTGACCACCGCGCAGGTCGCCTCACTCTCGACCGCCGACGTCCAGGCCTTGACCACCAGCCAGATCCAGGCCCTGACCACCGCCGACATAGTAGCCCTGACAACTGCTCAGACAGCCGCGCTCTCTACCGTTGACATCGTCGCCTTGACCACCGTCCAGTTTGCCGCGATGGGGACCGCCGACCTTGCTGCCCTGACCACGACCCAGATCCGTGCCATGGAGACCGTCGACCTTGCCGCCCTGACCACGACCCAGATCCAGGCCCTGACCACGGAACAGACAGCGTCCATAAAAGCAATCGGCCAGATAGCCTACCTGACCACCGACCAGATCGTCGCCCTGACCACGGCACAGGTAGCCGCCCTCAACACCTACCAGATCCTGAACATGACGACTGCTCAGTTTGCGGCGATGGAAACCGCCGACATAGCGGCGCTGACCACCACACAGATCAAAGCCATTGAGACGGCCGACCTTGCCGCCCTGACCACGAGCCAGATCGCCGCCCTGACCACCGGCGAGGTCTCCGCTCTGACCACCAGCCAGATCCAGGCTATCACCACGTCGCAACTCCAGGCCTTGAGTACCGCCGACATCGCTGTCCTGAGCACATCCCAGGTCCAGGCCTTGAGCACCGCCGACATCGCCGCTCTGACCACCGCTCAAGTCGCCGCCCTCTCGACCGCCGACATCCAGGCCTTGACCACAGCGCAGGTAGCCGCCCTCTCGACCGCCGACGTCGTTGCCCTGACCACCGCCCAGATAGGTGCGCTGACCACGACGCAGATAGCCTCACTCTCGACCGTAGACATAGCTGCGCTGACCACCGCGCAGGTCGCCTCACTCTCGACCGCCGACGTCCAGGCCTTGACCACCAGCCAGATCCAGGCCCTGACCACCGCCGACATAGTAGCCCTGACAACTGCTCAGACAGCCGCGCTCTCTACCGTTGACATCGTCGCCTTGACCACCGTCCAGTTTGCCGCGATGGGGACCGCCGACCTTGCTGCCCTGACCACGACCCAGATCCGTGCCATGGAGACCGTCGACCTTGCCGCCCTGACCACGACCCAGATCCAGGCCCTGACCACGGAACAGACAGCGTCCATAAAAGCAATCGGCCAGATAGCCTACCTGACCACCGACCAGATCGTCGCCCTGACCACGGCACAGGTAGCCGCCCTCAACACCTACCAGATCCTGAACATGACGACTGCTCAGTTTGCGGCGATGGAAACCGCCGACATAGCGGCGCTGACCACCACACAGATCAAAGCCATTGAGACGGCCGACCTTGCCGCCCTGACCACGAGCCAGATCGCCGCCCTGACCACCGGCGAGGTCTCCGCTCTGACCACCAGCCAGATCCAGGCTATCACCACGTCGCAACTCCAGGCCTTGAGTACCGCCGACATCGCTGTCCTGAGCACATCCCAGGTCCAGGCCTTGAGCACCGCCGACATCGCCGC
>Ga0194059_1000094_pt1 | contig 44172 bp, 38 predicted proteins | sample SepL6211m_MetaG_FD_163426 | JGI IMG/M metagenome (GOLD analysis project Ga0194059, IMG submission 163426) | Anoxic zone freshwater microbial communities from boreal shield lake in IISD Experimental Lakes Area, Ontario, Canada - Sep2016-L626-11m | ecosystem: Environmental > Aquatic > Freshwater >...
CTATCTTTGAATATAGATTAGACATACAGACAAATTAGATTTACTAAATAGCTATATTAAAAAGACTTTACTGATTTATGTAAAGTTAGGGGGTGTAAGGGGTGAGGGGTGGTAGCAGAAACACGATATAATTCTTATTACTTGGAAAACCGATGTATCTTTTACACATTAAAATATCCTTACTGAGTATTTTGACAAATTATACAACAGCGACTCTCATCACTAAATGACTCAAAATGATGCATACACATTAATCGGCATTTGTGTTTTAGTTTTAATTTTTTATATTTATTATATTGCAATTAAAGCTTGTATCGAAAATGTTAGCTTTAGAATCTTTTTTATAGCTCTGAATGTAATTGTTGCTGTTATAGTTGCAACTAACTTACCTAAACAAGATTTTGGAAAACGAATCGGAGTTAGTTATCAAGCAGATTGGTCTACTTTAGACGAAGCAACGACTAACTGTAATCGATTTAGAAGTCTTGGTTATAAAGTGGGTTATTTGATAGCAAATGACGGGGCAACACCTCTTAAATATATATGTTACTCTTGCGATACCGCAATCTAAAATACTAAAATAACAAGGACTGGATCTGGTGAGTTTGATTACAAATGTGAGTATATTTAATGTTCCGTCCGAGCGACTGTTTGAGCGCAAGCGAGTTTTGTGAAAAATTGCCCCTTGTGAAGGGGCTGGCGACGAAGTCGACTGGGGTTATTGTTGTTTATCAAGAAAAATGAACGTAGGAAAAAACTAAAGAAACAGGTTATGCAGTTAACGAGGTAATATGCCGCGGGAACGATAAACGTTCCCCTACGTTTATATAATCCTAATATATTTTCGTTGCTACTACCCCTCACCCCGACCCTCTCCCTGTGGGCGAGGGAGTTTTGGTGCCATTACGAGCTACGAGATCCTGAAACAAGTTCAGGATGACTGGTAGTGCTACAAAACACCCCGTCCTGCTTCGCAGTCCACCCCTCAAGAGGGGAATTTTTATTACCAGGTCGCTAAAAGCCCCCTTTAGCAAAGGGGGTTGGGGGAATCTTGTAATTACTACGGGAATGGCAAGCATTCCCCTACACCACTACCCAATCAGCAAATTATCAATCAATCTAATCTTACCTACAAAAACTGCAGCCAGCAGTATGTACTCCTTACCTTCACGAACAAGATCAGTTGTGAATAAATCCTGACTATTTCTTAATTCCAAATATTCCACTTTTACCTCGGGTAAACTATCTAGCTGTTTAATTGCCTGTCTTAAAATTTTATTCATATTTTCGCCTTCTACATTCTCTTTGATCCATTTTAGAGTGCGATAAATTTCTGGGGCCACTCCAAGCTGATGCTCATCCAGGCGAGCATTTCTGGAGCTTAAAGCTAGACCATTTATTTGCCTGACGATTGGACAGGGGACTAGTACAATAGGCATTTCGTAATAATCTACCATCTCGTTTATTACCAAAAACTGTTGGTAATCTTTAAGTCCAAAATAGGCACGGGTAGGACGAATTATATCAAAAAACTTTTTTACAATAGTTACAACTCCAGCAAAATGACCAGGTCGAAACTCCCCCTCCAGTAGACTAAATAAAGGTGATTCAAAATCTAAAATCTCATTCTCACCCGAAGTGTACATCTCAGTAACTTCTGGGGCAAAAAGCACCTGGCACTCATTTTGATCTAAAAGCAAAATATCATTATCTAAAGTTCTGGGATACTTTTCAAAGTCTTCGGTGTTGTTAAACTGGGTTGGATTTACAAAAATACTGCAAATGGTAATTTCGTTTTCCGTCTTAGACTTTTCAAGGAGTGATAGATGACCCTCGTGAATTGCCCCCATTGTAGGCACAAAACCAATACTCTTATCGCGGTTTTTCCTTAAGTAGTTAAGTATTCCAGACTTGGTTTTGAAGATCAACATATTACAATCTATAACGTCAAAATTCGATTTAACTGTCAATATATAACTCTGTAGCGGCGAAGTTTACGAGCCATAATCTTTCACGATACAAATAAAAACAATTTGTAATTGACTATAATATATTATCTATGTTATGTAATATTTGATGTTTATAAGAAAAAATATTAGGCTGCAAAAAGTTGAATATTCAAAGCAGAATTTTTATTTTATAACTATCTGTGAGAAATTTAGAAGGGTCTATTTTTCAGAAATTGAAAATATGTCGAGCAAAAATAATACTCCCAAAATTAAACTCAAACTAAAGCCAATAGGTGTTGTAATTGATTTAATTTTAACAAACATTAACGACATATTTTCAGGTGTAAAGCTACATAAATATGTAATAATGCCCAACCATGTTCACTTTATTCTTGAAGTAAATATAGAAAATATAGTCTATAAAAATTCTGGAAAAATAGCCAGATTTAACCAAATAATAACTGCAATAAAGTCAAAGTCAATATTTGTATGCGAGCAAAACGGACTAGAGTTATCGTGGCAAAGATCTTTTTATGAAAGAATAGTTAGAAATGAAAAAGAATTTGAAAAAATTTCTACTTATATTCTAAATAACCCCATCCAATGGAATTTAGACAAATTAAACCCCGAATTCAACAACTCTCTAAATGATAATAATGGCTCGTAAACTTCGCCGCTACAAACTTCACCAATAAACCCTGCCCTACTTATAATACTCAAACGGAAATGGTTCGCCCCAGTAACGTTGCCTACTAAATACCCAGTCTCTAAATTTGTAATTAACCTGTCTTTTACCCTTACCATCAGTTTCTAATTTATCAGCGATTTCTCTACGGGCTTCTTCTGAAGTTAGTCCGCTAAACTCATTGGAATTGAAAAGTACCCCATCATCGTGAAAAACTTCTCGATTATCAGAAATGACTTTAAGCAGTTCTGGAAATGCAGTTTGTAAAAAGTGACCCTTGTCTGAAAAGTCCACTACCTTACAATTTAGTATATCCAAATACTCTTTGCTACTTTGTAAAATGTGCTCTGAGTCGTCACTGGAAACCACCAAAATTATCTTTTTAACAAGATCTTTAAGCTTGGGTAAAACTTTAATTTCCTTATAAAATTCTACCAATCTACTTTTTTCGGAAGCTGGGATTAACCCTGGAGCTACTAAAACCAGCTGACTCAAACGAAGGTTTTTTTCTACAATATATTTAGCTAAAAAAGCACACCCCAGTGAATGACCGACAACAACGTCGTGTTGACCCAAATCTAAATTTAGAGAGTCCAAGTGATTTTTCCAAGTTTCGTAATTTGGATTATAAAAATCTGGCATCTCAGGTATAATTACCTCAAACTGCTGTTTATCAATTGATTCTTGAAGATAGGGAAACCAAAAATTTTCACTGGCTTTTTCAGAGATAATATCGTTAATTCCAGGACTTCCATGAATTGCTAAAATCTTAACTTTTTCAAAAGGTTTTATACTTTCTTTAAGGGGTATGCTGTACTTTTTTGCAAATTCAAAATCGCGTTCATCATGTGCATCAGCCATTACAATTCCAGTACCATAACCTGCCAGGACGAAATCGGCAATCCATACTGGTATTGCTAAGCCATTCAAGGGATGACGAACATATGAGCCTGTAAACACGCCAGTTTTTTCTTTATTTATCTGTCTTTCGCGATCACTTTTGAGTTTAGTTTTAGCAATATACTCCTCCACTTCTGCCTTATGTTCAGGTTTTGTAAGACTCAATACATCTGAATGCTCTGGTGCCATCACGATAAAAGTTACTGCATAAAGTGTGTCGACTCTTGTGGTAAAGGTTTGTAATTTTTCTGGCATCGTGAGAAGGGTTTTAATTGGTTTAAAGTCTGCCAATTTAGTTTATGGGGTTGTAATACTAATAAACAATATTCCAGCAGCAAAACCGAGGGCAAATACTGCTAAAATTACTAAAGTTTTAAAGATAAAATTTTTCATATTTCTTGATTAATTATGGTTTCAATTTCCTCCGCTAGTTTAAATAGTCTGTCCTCAGTTTGTTCTGGACCTAATAACTGACAACCGGCTGGAAGCTTCACAATTTTGCCCTCATCTTCAACGTCAAATAAGCCCATTGGTACGGCCAAACCTGGAATACGCACAGGGTTTATTCCGCAAGTAAAGACATCGCTTAAATACATACTCAGAGGATCATTGCTCTTTTGACCTATTTTAAAAGGAAATTCTGGAGATGTTGGTGTAAGCATGATATCGCAGAGCTCAAAAGCTTTATCAAAATCATCTCTAGCTAGTTTTCTCACTTTTTGTGCTTGATTGTAATAGGCGTCGTAATAACCTGCCGAAGAAGCGTATGTACCAAGCATGATACGTCTTTTAGGCTCATCACCAAAATATTTTTCTCTGTGTTCAAAGTATAACTCACTGTAGCTCTCCTGTTGCGGAGCGTATCGTACACCATCAATTCTTTCTAAATTGGCAGCAACTTCAACGGACATCGTAAGGTAGTAAACACTAATTGCGTGCTCTATAGAAGGAACGCTGACAGGAATAATTTGATGTCCAAGTTCTTTCAGTTCTTTTTGAAGCTTATCCAGTGCCGCCCGGATTTTGGGATCAATTCCATCAATGTAAAACTCTTTGGGAATACCAATTTTCATTGGATGATTAGTCTGGGTTAGCTTCTTAGTTTTTCGCTGAGTCTTTTTATGTTCAATATCTTTTTCAAGCCTATTTACAAGCTCGGTCGAGTCAATACTTGTTTGGTCATTAACATCCTTGCCGGCTAAAAGTTTTGTCAAAAGAACATTGTCTTGTACATTATTTGTAAAAGCTCCAACCTGATCCAAACTAGAAGCCATGGGCATCACTCCATACCTGGAAACTAGTCCGTAAGTAGGTTTTAGTCCGACTACATCACAAAAGCTTGCAGGCTGCCTAATTGATCCACCAGTGTCAGTTCCAAGACTGAAAACTACCTGACCAGAAGCCACACTCGCTGCAGGACCACTACTAGAGCCACCTGGAATTCTTGATGAATCAAAAGGATTTTTAGTTACACCGTAGTCAGAATTTTCACCACTAGCACCCATAGCAAATTGATCCATATTGTTAATTCCAATAAGCACTGCCCCGGCTTTTTCCATTTTTTTATAAACTGTAGACGAATAAGGAGCTTTAAAACCATCCAAAATTTTTGAACTAGCTGTAAAAATCTCACCTTCGGCCAAAATAATATTTTTAATCGAAAAAGGAATGCCAAAAAGAGGATAATCTGCTAATAGTTTTTCAAAATAATCTTTACCATGCCTATCTTTATATTCTTTCAAAATCAAGTCTAAATTCTCGGATTGGGTCTGAGCGACTTCTGGGCTGTGTTTAGTAAAACTGTTAATTTGTTTATCGGTTTGCTGGCTTCGGTTTAGAAAAAACTTGGAAACTTCACAAGCACTTGCTTTGTTTTCTCTATATAAATCATGAATTTGGGAAATTGTAGGCCTTTTAGAAACGGAGAAGATCATGCGTTTAACTTCACTAAAAGGGTGTGGAAATGTCAATCTTTTGACTTATTTAAACTTATTTCTTTGGATTAGATTATGTCGACCAATCTTACTCCAGCATCACTGTGGATTTTAAATAAATATATAACCCTAGAAAAAAGCTTGGAGCAAAATTTACAAAGCTACGAACTAGCACATTCAGTAGAAGGTTTATACAAATACTTATGGGATTTTTATGCCGACTGGTATGTAGAGTATCTAAAAACCTCACCCGATCAAAAACCTTTTGCCAAAGAGCTTTTCAAACAGTTTATAATCACCCTAAGCCCATACATGCCTTTTGAAACTGAGGCTTTGTGGAAAGAATATTTCAACGAAACTGGTCTTTTAGCCCTGCAAAAAAAAGATTTTAATTGGAGTCTAAATACTTTGCAAACAACTGGTTTAACCGAAAAAGAAATTGCTACTCAAATCAATGAGTTTGAATTCGTTGTGAAATTTGTCCAAAACTTGAGATCTCTACGTGGTTTATTTGCTATAGATCCTGCTAATGCGGTTGAAATTTACACCTCTTCAACACAGCTACTAACCTACTCTCAGTTTATAAAATTAATTGCTAAAGGTACTTTAATTGATACTCAAAAACCCCAGTTTTATACAGTTAAAACTGCAGACTTTACTTACTCTATCGATATTTTAGCCTACATTAAAGACAAACAGACTGAAATCCAACGAACTGAAAAATTAATTCTAAACCTGGAAAAACAATCTTCCAGTCTACAATCTCAGCTTTCCAACGCTTTATTTTTAGAAAAGGCTGAAACTGAAGTTATCGATAATAAGAAACAAGATTTACAAAACAGATTAGATGAAATCAAACAACAGCAGGAAAAGCTAAACTTTTTAACCAAATAATATGCGTTGCCCAAAATGCCTCCACCACGACACAAAAGTTTACGATACCAGAATTAGCCAACAAGGTAAGACCGTACGCCGACGAAGGGAATGCCCAAAATGCGGCTATAGGTTTACAACCTTGGAAGAAACTAAAGTTTTAGATTTGAAAGTGGAAAAAAGAAACGGCCAAATTGTTGATTTTAACGAAGACAAACTCGAATATGGGATAAAGAAAGCTTTTAATAAAAGAACAGTAGACAATCAAAAAATTTCCGAGTTAGTCCAAAAAGTAATCGAGGATGTAATCGCCATTGGTAAAAACCCGATTAAAACAACTAGAATTGGTAGAATTGTCTTAAAAAACCTAAAAAATACCGACGAAGCCGCCTATATCTGTTTTGGCTCCATGTTTTGGTCGTTTGATAGCGTAGAGGATTTTAATCAACTGCTGAGAGAGGTGCAGAAAGATTAATTGTAATGCCCCCGACAACGAATAACAGTTACATTATTTTTTTCGATTTTATAGACCACCCTGTTTTTCTCATCAATTCTACGAGACCAAAAACCTGTTAAGTTTTGTTTCAATGGTTCGGGTTTTCCAATTCCTACAAATGGATTTTTAAACAACTCTTTTATAAGCTCGTCTATCTTTTTTATTGTTTTTTTATCCTGATTTTTCCAGTGACAATAATCTTCCCAACCATTTTTATCAAAGCCAACTGAATACATATTTTTAATCTTTTTTAAAGTTATTTTGAAGCTGCTCAAAACTATCAAAATTAACTATTTGCGACTTACCAGAGGCTAATTCTTCTACCGAATCAATCAATGTTTGCCCATAACCAGGACTATTTAAAAGCCATTCAGTTTCGTCTCTGTTATTTGTTGAACTGACCTTGAGTGGGGTTTTGCCTTCTTTAACTATAGTTTTTATGATTAATTTTATTGTACTAGCTAAGCTCAGACCCAGCTCTGACTGTGTAGTTTTTTCTGCAATATCCTTTTCTTGCTGGTTTAGTAAAATCTGAAGACTAGTCATTTTTGTAGGTGTAGACATATTGATAATATAATACTTATTCAATTGAATGTCAATGTAAGATCAATTGATTTGAATGAATAATGTTACCACCTATTTCAAATATTTAATAATTAATATTCTTTGTCAATTTATATACTTATGATATAATTTATTTGACTATTCTACACTAGTACGTGAGTTTTAACAAACGTTCCTACGCAAAAGAATAAGACTTCCTCATAAAAAACTATATCAGCAAAATCACTGGTATTTCGTGACTATTTGCGTGGAGGATATGGTTTCTATATTCGAAATTGAGTCTGGGGAGGGGCTTAAAATGTTGAGAAATCCGTGGGGTGGAGTTTGTGACGACTCGGTGGTCGCTGGTTCAAAGGGGAGCGGAGCTTCGGATGGAATGGATGGCGACGCGGTGGTCGCCTGTTCAAAGGGAAGCGAAGATTCGGATGGAATGGATGGCGACTCGGTGGTCGCCTGTACTGGGGATGATAAAGATTTGCAGGGGTTGTTTTCTTCGATTGTGATCGATTCTTTGTTTAATTTAATGAATCTTTATGAGGGTGTTTATTTGGATAAATGGGTGGTTATGCCAAATCATATCCATTTTATAATAATTTTAGACCAGTTTCCAAGATCAAAAATCTCAGACAAACCAGCCAACTTAAGCGGCATCATAAAATCCTTCAAGCTTCATTCTCAAAAACGCGTAGTAGAGGCGACCACCGCGTCGCCACAAACCCAGCCAGATAAATCAGCCAGCAGTCCAAAACCAAGCCAACCCCGCAGTGTACAGGCGACCACCGCGTCGCCACAGACTCCACCCGATGAATTTCAAAGCCTTGAAAACGCAACAACCGCGTCGAATTCCATAAAGCCCGACACCTCTTTCAGCCATAATAAAATCTGGCACAAATCATTTTACGAATCCATTATCCGAGACGAAAAACACCTTTTCAACGTCAGAAGATATATAGAATCAAACCCAAAAAATTGGAAAAAAGATAAATTCCATCCCAAAAATCAATAAATTTAACCCGATCAATCAGCCAGTTTTTTTAAAGCCTAATCAGTGAATCCCAGCCATCCCAAACCTAGCTTGCTCGACCTAGTACAGGCGACCACCGTGTCGCCACAAATTCCATCCGAATATTAGCTCAGCAGAAAAAAGAGAATGAAAAAGCCCCAACAATTGGGCGAATCATTATTTTTTAAAGCTTAGAAATTCATCGGGCTGCTTGGATGGCAACTCGGTGGTCGCTTTTTCAAGGCTGAGCTGAGATTCGGGACAGATGGATGGCGACGCGGTGGTCGCCTGTACGAGACTGGGTTTAGCTTGGCTTTGGATTGCTGGCTGATTAATCGAGCTAAATATATCATAAAATTCCCACCCCTTGCTCAAACCAAAAATATGGGGTTTAATATAAGAGTTAGAAACAAAAATAAATACAAAGTGAAACTAAAATCTTTATTTAAAAAGCTTTTTGGAGGGTTGAATTTAGTGCTACTATTGGTGGTAGTTTTTGGTTTTGCTGGGAATTTAGGTGGTGGTTTGAAGGTTGAAGCTGCAGTTAAAGCTGTTAAAGAAACAACTTATAATGATTTAAACGAAGCTGCGAAAAATGGTGCTACGGGATGTTCCCAGCCTGATTTTGTTGGTGGAAGAAAGAATTATGGTGGAGTTTTTTGTGAAGCGACTCCAGCAAATACCTCTTCAGGTTTCCCAGCGGCACTTACTTCAGGTAATCTTATAGATGGGTGCAAACCTACACCAAATGTAAAAGGTGAGGAGTCGTGTTCCGTCGGTGGCAAAAATTATACAATCTGTAAAATTATTAATCCCGAATTAGGTTATTGTTCAGGAGCAGTCAGTGACAGTGGTACAACAAAACCTGGTGATACAACTGTTGTTACTTCAAAATCCTATGTTGATACAAAGGCAGCAATAAGGTGTGAAGTCGATGCTAGCGACATAAAAATAACTAGTGATATTAGAGTCGGGTTTAATTATGCTTTAAAAAATTGCATAAATACTAATACCGGCCAATCAGTTTCAAACACAGTATTTTCATGTGTTGCATGGGCACAAAGAGGTGATGTAAAACCAGATAATACTATCGATCCAAATAACATAAAATTTGGATGTCTCGGTGGAGATCAATCAAAATATTTACAGTTTGATAATACAAACAGTTCATCAGAATCAATGCAAGTTTGGGATGGTGGTGATTGTTATGTCTTCATGACCCCTACTGGTTCAGCTTGTATAAAAAAAGCTGAAGTTGCTGTTGTTTGTGATGGTGCAGGGTTAGGATTATTACCTGGAAGCATTCAGAGAACTGTTTTTGGAATTGTTACAGGATCCCTAACTTGTAATACTCCTGGCAGTATTGATGCATTTAGAGCTTCAAAGGATTTTTTTAAAGATACCATATCAGGACCTCAAGGTATTGCGGGAGTAAGTGGCGGGACACTTTCAGATGATTGTAAAAAAGCCAAGGATGTGGCTACAAAAAAAACACCACCTGCAAAAGAATTTACCTGTAATAACGGTCAAAAATTTACTATCGACGACACTGGAAAAGTTACTGCTCCTGATGGAACTGTGTATGATGCTAATGGCAATAAAGTAAACACCTCCGTAAGTGACGGTAAAAATCTTGCACAAAAAGCTGCAGACGGTATCGCCGACTTCATAATCAAAGTAGCCTCCATCGCTCTGGCTATAGTCTTGTACATTTTCACAATTATCGGTCTAATAATTCTATTTTTCTTTGGGGTCTTTGTACTTTGGCTGCTAGACATAAACCCTGCATCTTTAAGTTTTGTAGAAGTGGCACAGAAACCTTGGGGGCTACTGGCTAGTGTTGGAAATATTTTGATCTTGGGAGCTTTCATGTATGTTGGTTTTGGTTATATGATGGGTATTGCCAACATGAAAAAGAACTTAGGCGATTTTTTGATGAAGATTATCTACTACGCGATGTTGCTAAACTTTACACTTTTAGGAGCTGCTACAATCGTTAACGTTGGTTATGGAGTTGGAAATTTAATCAAATATGCCTATGCAAGCAGTACCTCGAAAGAAGATGTAAATCAACAATTAATGGGCAATATAATTGGGCCAATTGGGCGGATATCGTATTTGCGTTGTCCCGATAAAGAAAGCCCTGAATGTAATTTTCAAGCTACAGAAAAGATAAATGTTTTAGGTCAGGCAACTGGGAAAAATCCCGTTGCAGGAATTACCAGCTTTTGGAAGGACAGTGGCACTGCTTTAGCAGGAGCTGTAGCTGAGGGGGTTACGCTTATAATGATTTTATTTGCAATTTATGTTTTTTGGAAAGCTCTTTATGTTGTTTTTTATCGTGTGGTAGCTTTGTGGATGTTGATGATACTATCACCAATTGCACTGGCTTCGTATTTTTCACCAGTAGATGAATGGAAAAGTATTGGTAAAACAATGTTTGATAAGTTTTGGAAGCTAGTCTTATTTTACCCTGCGTTTATTTTTGCCCTAGTTTTAGTTAATACAATGAGTGGAGCTTTTCTTAAAGCAATTGGTACAACACCCACAACAGCCACGGCAACCACCGCAGCATCCAGTAGCTCGACGGCAACACCTTTTTCGATTTCAGTGTTTGCAGAAAATATTAGCACAGGTAGTGGAACAGACTTTCAAAAAATGACCGTAACCGTATTAGGTGCTGGCGTAGCATTGATGGGTTTGTGGGCAGTTACTAAGTACTTTTCAGACAGTTTTGAAGCTGATATGGGTAAGATTGGTGGTGGGATTAAGGCTGGGTATGAAGGTGCAATAAAAGGGTATCAAGGTTTGAAAAAAGGAGTCCATACAGCATTTATGCCAATGAGAGCAGCTGGATGGGCTGGTAAGGGAGCGCTGAAGAAATTTGGTGTAGACGTAGATAAGATTGGCGCTAATTGGGAGAAAGGTAACGGTTTTCAAAGATTTGGTGCCGCAGTTGGAAGAACTACAAGCAACCTACTTACAGGAAGAACGTTGTATGACCTTGAAAACAAAGCAGGAATGGCTAAAAAGCTTTGGGATGGTTTGGATAATGGCGAAAAGAAAGTCTTAGCAGGCCAAAAAGCTAGAGATGATGTCAAAAATTCAGTACTCTTGAGAAAACTTGGTCTTGGTGGTATTTTAGATGATTCTGGAACTGATGCAGCCCGAGGATTGAGTCCAGATGTACTGAAAGGGGATGAAGGTAAAAAACTTGTAAATAATTTAATAGGGGCTCAAGTGGCCTCAGCTAAGTCGTCTGTGGTAGCAGACGTGAAAGACCTACCCGACGATGTCGTAGAAGCAAAGCTTAGAGCGATGATTGACCCAAATACAGGAGAAACTAAGATTAATGATGATATTCTAAATGATTTATTGGACCAAGCACTCAAAACTGGCAATAAAAAAGTACTGCAGATGATAATGTCAAATTCAGAAATGTCAAAAGCAGCACGGGGAATGGTTTCTGAAAAACGACTTTCAGAAGATTCTATGAAAGCAGTTTCTAAAGAATATGGTTCCTTTTTAGATGATAACAGAGTACAAATCAATGCTAGAGCCAAAGCAGGCCAAAAACTCTATAATCCTACAACAGTTGAGATGATGGATGACAGGTTTAATGAAAGTTATTTAGAGTCTTTACAAGCTCGAATTGAGCAGGGTGAAGAAGATGCCGTAGAAAGAAAGAATAACTACTTGGCTAGTCGAGCCCAGCAACTTGGTGACATTTCAAAGCGAGCCTATAGTGCTTTGTACCAAAATTATGATAAAGACCATGCTACTCATAGAGAGGAAGATTTTTATGATCCAAAAATGCTTGGTGGTGCTGCTGCTTCTGGTAATAAACCTCATGGTCTAACTCATAGCGATTACACTGCAGCAGCAAAGGCCGTTGCAGGGGGGGTTTCGGGGGCCCATCCAAATATGACCGATGCGGAATATAATCAAATGATTACGGCTAACCCAGAGCTAGCTCAGATAGGCAATAAAAAAGGAATGAGTATAGCGGACAGGAAAAAGGCCTTATCGCAGGCTTTTAGCGTAGGGAAAAAGATTCATGCAGCCAGAGCATCAACTGAAGGCCTGGAAACCCAAAAGGCACTTTTAGAAAAAATTGCTTCAAGTGCAGCATTAAACGCCGAAGAAGAATTAAAATTAGGTATCCAGCACGAAGCACAAATCGAGACTGATATTGTTAACGGAATAATGCAAGAATATTCACAAGCTGAAATAGATAAGGACGCTGACGAGTATAGAGCAAAAAATGCTGGCTCTACTCAAAGAGAAGCCGTACAGAAAGTTAAGGAGGCCAGGAAAAAAATAGCTGAGCAGAGCGCCAAAGCAATTAAGCAACATATATCCAGTGGAATTGACGGTAATCCTGACGCTCATAATCTAGTAGAGGCTGAATTGGCTAGATATATGGATACAAGCACAGCAGGCATTGGGCAGGACTTAGCCAATAAAGCAAGAGACACAGCTCAAGGTAATGGAGCGTGGGCAAGTGGTGCTCGAAGCACAGGTCAAACTAAAGCTCAGCAAATGGCTAGTAGTGGAGCCGCCGCGACTGAAGTTGCTAGAATAAATGCCGAAATTGAAAATCTCCAAAAAGAAGCTATAAAGAAGGCTAGTAAACAATACCCTTAATTCTAATATATGGCTAACGCACAATTACAAAAAGAATTACGAGAAGCAGAAGAACACTATAATCAGCTTTTAAAAGCTCTTGATTTACGCTATCCCAAGGATCTAGAACCAAGTCAAAAAGGTTCGTGGGATGAATTCTTTAACATATTAATTCGAGGTCTTAAGGAAGAGATTATTGATCAGGACAAGCTAAGAGACTTCGAGAAAAAATTTTACTCATTGTCTCAGTATGAAAAAGAAGCTTACTGTTTAAAATTGGATCTTGATATAGATAAAAAATTATTTGAAAAAGACGAAGCATTGCAAAGTCTAGACGAAATTAAGTTTGATCAAACATTAGACAAAGCCAAGTCTCAGGTTCCTGACAATTTAAAACCTGTAATTGAATATATTGCCTACTCAGTGAAGATGAAGCAACCCCTTCCCGAAGGTCTTTTAGAGGAATTACAGCTAGTACTTTCCCCAGAAGGCCAAGAAGCCGTGATCCAACAAAACCTACAAAAAACTATCGATCAATACCGAAGAAATCCTCTAAACGCTGGTAGAATGGCTCAGGGGGCTAATTTTAATCAAGCTTACACACGTGAGCAAGTTGCCCAGATTTTAGATCAAGCACAAGGGCTTCCAACCCAGCAACAACAGCAAAGAATTCAGCCACGCTCACAAACTCCTGCTCCAATTCAGCAAAGAGCTAAAGCCAAACCTAATATCGAATTTGTACAAAGTAATACAGGGCAAAGGAGGGCTCAAATGCAACCAGCAGTTAAATATCAAAACCCACTACCAAGAAATAATGTCCGAAAAAGCAGTATTCCAGTAATGAGACAAGCAATGATTGCCCCAGTGCCCAAACCAAAAACTTCTTCTGTTGATCAAACCAAGTCTCTACTTGACCAGACATCAGGTGTAAATAAACACAACAAGGGTTTAGATGAATTATTATAGTGCTGCTCTATGAATAGATATGATCCTGCTAGCGAACTAGAAACACCCCGTCAGGCTACGCCTGCCACCCCTCAAGAGGGGAATCTTATAGGAGAACAAAGTGATGCAAGATTCCCGATCAAGTCGGGAATGACAAACAACACTACACCAAAAGCCCCCTTTAGTAAAGGGGGTTGGGGGAATCCAGAGCAACCAGCAAATGATGCAAGATTTCCGATCAAGTCCGGAATGACAAACAACGCTTCACAAAAAGCCCCCTTTAGTAAAGGGGGTTGGGGGAATCTGGAGCAACCAACCCAACCACCCAAAAAACCAACTCTCTGGGCAAACTTCACCCACTGGATCAAACACCACAAGTGGCTATTTGGCTTGACCACTTTTATTAGCGTACTATTAATTATTGGAAGTATTTTTGGCCTGGTAACAGGGTTTAATTTTCTGGGATTTACTCAAAAAATTGCTCAAAATGTGCAAAGTTTTATTGCCTCAACTAGCATTTCTGCCCGTGCTCAAGACTTTTCCATCACACCCGATAAAAAAGATAGCTTGGGCGTCCTTCCTGAATCAAGTTTTATTTTAAAAAGTAAGGGGGATGTAACCATAAATCAAATACAAAAGAATCTTTCAATTTCCCCCACTACCAAAATTAAAGTCGACCAAACAAGTATCAACGAGTTTAAAATTAATCCTGAATCACCGCTAGGGCAAGATCAAATTTACAAATTAATTCTAAAAATTGATGACAAAGATAATCAAAATCAAACCAAAGACCTCAGCTGGGGCTTCCAGATTCAAAATCCTTTTAGAATAGTTGCAACAACTCCAAGAAACAAAGCTACAAAAGTGCCATTAAATTCTGGAATCGAAATAGCTTTTTCGGCTGACAGTTTTACCAAGATTGAAGATAGTTTTGAGATTGCTCCCAAGGTCAAGGGTAGTTTTCAAAAAACCAAATCGATCGCCTCTTTTATCCCTGAAAAACTTGAACCTAGGACACTTTATACTGTTAAAATTAAAAAAGGACTTACGCTTGAAAACTCCAAGGAAATCTTAAAAGACGACTACATTTTTCAGTTTGAAACCCAGGATAAAGAATCTCGGGATTTTTCAATTGGTTTTACTAGATCAACTTATGAATTTAAAACAGATGAAAAACCTGCTCTTTCAGTTTTTGTGGCACCCTCCTCAGTAGTTAAAGCTGAAGTTAATTTATATAAGTTTAAGGACCTGGCTCAATTTTTAAACTATCTTCAGCAAAATAGTAACCGTCCAGGCTGGGCAACTTTTTCTAAATTTTCAGAAAATTTTGATTTAACACAGCTTAGTAAAACCTTGGGTCAGGAACTACCTATCCAAAATACTAACGGTAATTTATACATTGAACTGCCAAAAATATTGGATAAAGGATACTACCTGGCTCAGGTTGTTAGTGGTGACTTTACTGATTCTGCTCCAATTCAAATTATTGATACGGCTGCTTATTTTTCACAAAGTGAGAGTAAAACTTTGGTCTGGGCTGTAGATTTAGCAAATAAAAAAGCTTTATCAGCTGCCACTATTAAAACACTAGAAGGTAAAAACATTACATCCACCAATGATCAAGGGACAGCTTTTTTTGAGACGCCATCTGAATTTAAAAATGATAGGGTAAATTTTTATCAAATAATTTCCAATGATAATACATTAATTATTCCTAATAGTGGCGAATTTGATCCACAAATTAATGGTGGATTAAGAGGTAATTTAAACAGTAGTAGCGACAATTATTGGAATTATCTGTATTTTGACAGGCCCTTGTATCACAAAACCGATACTTTAAATTTTTGGGGTGTAGTTAAAAATAGAGGTGCTGGTCAAGAAGGTATTCAGGCAGTTTTGTATCAAACGGGAGGGCTGTCAACACCATCCGAATCCCCTTTAAAAGTAGATTCTAAAAATATTGCGATTTCAAGTCAGGGAACATTTTTTGATAGCTTTAAACTGCAAAACCTACCCGCAGGTAGTTACTCTATTAACATTTTAAATTCTCAAAACCTAATAATAAGCACTAAGACTTTCATTGTCCAAGATTTTGTAAAACCAGTTTATGAAATTAGCCTAACCACTGATAAACAAGCTTATTTTGGTGGTGAAAATATTACTTTTAGTGGAAAAGTTACTTTTTACGACGGGACTCCTGTTTCTAATTTAAATTTAGTTTACGATTCAAATAGCAGGGGGGAAGTAACGACCAATAGTAACGGTGAATTTAAAATCACCTTAAAGACTATTAAGGATACTTACGTTACTCAAACTAATAGCTTCTATGGAGGGGGAGGCTACATTTCAATTTGGCCAAAAAATGAGGAAGAGAGCGATAATACCTATACTAAATATTTCCCAGTTATCAATAGTCAAATTGGAGTTTCAAACGATCAGAATATTCAAGATTCAAAAGCAGTGGTTGACCTTACTTTGAGTAAACTGACTTTGGATAAAATTAATCAAAATACTTCTACAACCACTGGCGACTTAAACGCTGGACCAGTAGCAGGTAAAGATGTTCAAGCGCAGCTTACTGCATATACTTATGACAAAGTAAAGGTTGGTCAGTACTACAACTTTATAACTAAAAAAACTGAGGATTCATTCGAATATCGTCAAAAAGTTTTAAAAACCACCCCCTTAAATTTGAAAACTAACGATCAGGGTATAGCTAGACTGGAATTTTCTACTATAGCCTCCAAAGAACTTGTGGATGAAATCAAACTGACTAGTCCGGAGATTACAATCGGTACTGGTTTAGATTTTACAATCAATTTTAACTTTCAAGACCTGGACTCCCAGCCTCTTCAATATACACAGTGGATTTATCAAGCAACTAAGGATTCTTTTGCTGGCAACAACTACACAATTGATGATGCTACTGGGACCACCAACTATGAAAAAAACTATAAAGTGGACGAACCGATTAGTTTAAAATTAAATAGCCCTAGCAAAACTACCCAAGCCAACAGCCAATATTTATTTTATTACGCTCAAAGAGGAATCTCAGAGTTCGTTTTGCAGGACAGAAGTGACATTAAATTTAATTTTAAAGATACTTTCGTTCCAAACGTTTATGTTTACGGAGTCCGTTTTGACGGTAGAAATTTCTTTTTATCCTTCCCAAGAATATTAAATTTCGATAGCGGTCAAAAACTTTTGAATATTTCAGTTAAAAGCGATAAGCCCACCTACAAACCTAAAGATGAGGTTAAACTAGAATTTGAGGTTACTGGAATCGATAACAAGCCCCGAAGCGGTGAACTTAATGTTTCAGTTGTTGATGAGTCTTTGTTTAGCTTATCGGCAGATTATAGCGATATTCTACCCGAGCTTTATCGAAATGTATCTTCAGGGGTTAGTGGTATTTACAATTCACATCAAAACCCTGGTCTAGGTCTGCAAGTAGGGGGTCTGGGAGGTGGCGGTGGAGGATCAAAAAGAAGTAATTTTCTGGATACTGTAGCTTTTCAAACAATTCAAACAGATACTAACGGTAAAGCTAAATTTAGTTTTAAACTACCCGATAACCTCACAAAATGGAGAATTACGACACAGGCGTTTACATCGAATTTAGAGGCTGGCAAGCAAATTACCAACATTACTTCTACTCAAGATTTTTTTGTTAACCCTTCGATTAATAGTAGTTTTTTAACAGGGGATAAACCAGTGTTAAAACTTAGAACTTTTGGAGCTAAATTAAATGATAATAATAATGTTGCTTACAAGGTCGAATCTGAGAGTTTAAACTTGGAACCTTTTAATGTAAATGCTATTGCAACTGTTGGCCAAGACATCACCCTACCCGCCCTAACTACTGGTCAGCAAAAAATTAAGGTAACGGCTGTTAGCGGAGAAAATAGTGACACAGTAGAAAAAAGTTTTAGTGTAAAAGATTCCCAGCAAACTCAAAGAACTACTAAAAACTACGAATTAACCGATAAAACTAAGATTGAAACAAATTCTAGCAGTAGTTCTTACGAAGCAATTTTTAGTTCAGGGCAGAAAGCTAAATATTTGGAAAACTTGCAAAAACTAGCCTCCCAAAATGGCGATAGATTGGATCAAAAATTAGCAACCAGCCTTTCCCAAAATCTTCTTAGTAAAGAATTCGGCCAGAATATTAGCCCAGATAAAGTCGAATATCAAAATTATCAGGGTCCAAAAAATGGTCTGACAATGCTCCCATATGGTGATGATGATTTAAGCTTAACTGTACTTGCACTTGCTGCTAATAAAGACCAGCTTCCAGGGGAAACTATAAAATCGTATTTGTATAAAATAGTTAACTCCCAGACTGAAGGTTTAGATAGAACCAGCATCGCATTATACGGCCTAAGCTTATTAGGTGAAAAGGTGTTGAATCAGGCTCAAATTTTATTAAACAAAAGCGATACAACCAGTACTGACAGAATCTATTTAGCACTGGCAGCAGTCGAAAATGGTGATTTGGAAAGTGCTCGTAGTGTATATACTGACTTGGTAAAAAATCGATTATCGGACAACCAAAACTATAAATTTGTAAATATTTCTCAAAATGATGATGACAACTTAAAAGCAACTGGCTTGATGTCTATTTTAGGTCAAAATCTTGAAGAATCCTCGGCAAATAAATTTTTTGATTACATTGTTTCACATACTTCTGAAAGAATTTTAACTTCGCTAGAACAGGTTATTTTCTTACAAAAATTAATCCCAAGCCTGGCTAATATTGATGCTGAGTTTAGCTATATCTTAAATGGGCAAACCCAAACCCAAAAAATCTCTAAAGACAGCAATTTTGCCTTGCTTCTAAATGCTGACCAAGCAAAGAATATAACTTTTAAAACTACGAACACGAAGGTTAATTTAACTGTTGTTTCTACGATCCCATTAAGCCAATTGGTATCAAATTCGGAGGATTTTCAAGTTGATCGTAAATACTACGTTAACGCCGCTGAAACAACCAGCTTCAAGAGCAGTGATGTAGTGACAGTAGAATTAAATTATAAAATACCAAATACCAAAAATACCGGCTGTGTACAAGTTACGGACTATCTTCCAAGCGGTCTTAGAGCAATTAACCCTCAAAGTTTTGGTCAGACTTACAGTAATGATACAAAGTTATGGTATCCTTATTCAATAGACAATAATAAAATTAGTTTCTGTATAAATTCAAATAACAAGGGGCCAATAAAATATTTAGCCAGAGTTACTAGCAAAGGTGAATTTAAGGCCGAGGCAACTATTATTCAAAACTTAGAGGCCACTAGCCAGATTAATTTTGGAAAGCCTGTGATTGTTATTATCAACTAGGGCTTCTTGACAAAAAGCTATAATTTGAGATAAAACTTAAATATCTTTGGCATTATCGTCTAGTGGTTAGGACACAGGATTTTCATTCCTGTAACCGGAGTTCGATTCTCCGTAGTGCTACCAAGATCTAAATAAAAAGCAATACTTCACTAATAAATATTAAGCTTTAAAGTGACTAGACCAAATTCTACAATTGCTGAATTTTTTAGTTTTTTAGCTAGTCCTAAAGAATTTTTTAACAAGCAAAACGCTCAAAAACCTTACCAAAGGTTATTTTTTGTATTAAAATTGGTTAGCTTTGGCTTGCTATTTGGTATTATAATTAACTATTTCTCAAGTTATGTTTCCAGTTTAGTAGGTTTTAACCAAACCGATAATAATATTGTAAGCAGGGATTTGAAAGCTTTCCCAGCATTTATTGGATTACTACTTGTGACTGTAATTGGACCGCTTTTAGAAGAACTAGCGTTTAGGCTTTATTTAACAACACAAAGAACATACTTCTTTTTTGGGCTGAATTTTTTTGTATATTATATCTGGGAATTTATTGGAGGTATCTTTAATTTAAAAGATTCTTTTCTTTTTAACTCGCCTGGGATTTTCTTTATAATTGTAGCCATATTTGGATTTACTACTACCTGCAGTCTAATCGTATCAACTAAATGGTTGGAAAGTATCGTGACTAGATTTTTTAATCAGTTTGTGTATTCTGCTGGGATAATTTTTGGCCTTATCCACATCACAAACTACGAAAATTATCAAAAGTATTTTTATCTAATTCCAATTTTGGTACTACCTCAAATTTTTGTAAGCTTTATCTTTGCTTTTGTGCGTACAAAATTTAGCTTTTGGTGGAGTTTTATTAGCCATACACTGTATAATTTTGCACTAGCAAGCCCGATGTTTGCGTTGGCAATTTTTGTTGGAAACGATCGCAGCCAAGAAATTGAGGATATTTTAAGTAATAGAAATTTAGGAGATAGGATAGCTGCAATAAACCCAACAGAAAAAATTATTGTATCTGGTGTAGACTGGTTTGTATTAATCATGTATCTGATTTTATTTCTAATTCTAATTTACTCTGTTTTTGAGCTGTTTATTGGGTATAAAAAAACTTCGAAGCCAAGGTAGAAAACAATACTATTAAAGTTCAATTTTACCATCCCAAAATTCAATTTCAGTTTTTTGATCTGCTTTAAAAGTTTTTTTAGTTTCTACAACAGTACCCTTTTGCCTAATTAGAGCATACCCTTTTTGTAAAATTAACTTTGGATCTTCCAGAGCTAGTTTTTGATAAAGAACTTCAAACTGACTCTTTATTTGTTCAAAATTGACTGTAACCAAGGTTTGAATTTGACCCAAAAGCTTTTGATTTAAGTTTTGTTTTTTTTCTGATTCGAAGATATAGCTTCCAGCTAAGACCTTAATTTTTGGTAATTGTTGCCTAGTAGCAAAAAGTCTATTGTTCAAAGTAAAATTTATTTTAGACCAGAGCTGGCGAGTCTCACTTTTGAGAGAAAATACTAAACCAGAAACCAAGCTATCTGTTCTTTTAGAAGTAGTTTTAGCAGTTTGAATAAAATTTTGAATACGATAGGTTATAAGCTGGAAAAGTTGATTGCTGGTTCTGATGTAGCTTTCCTTTTTTTGATAAAAATAGGATTTAAAAAAGTTCTCACTACCTCTAATTTCGGCTAAAATTTGACTACGACTAAGACTAACTAATTCAGCAGCATTACTCGGTGTGGAAGCTCTTAAATCAGCAGCTAGCTCCGCCAGTGAAAAGTCTCTTTCGTGACCAATGGCTACAATTGAAGGCCTGTTGAGCGCATGAATTGCCCTAACCACTTTTTCTGAATTAAACACAAATAGGTCATCCTTACTACCGCCCCCACGAGTAATAACCACTGTATCAATTTTATATTTAATACTCAAATCGTTGGCTACTTGAAGTTTCTCTAAAAGCTCATATTCGGCTCCTACTCCCTGAGTTTTAATCGGTAACAAATAAATATTAATTCCGCCAATTCTCTCGTTTAGAACCTTGGTAAAATCTTTCAGGGCAGCGCTACTACTACTAGCTAAAAGTAAAATATTTTCTGGCAGTTTTCGTACTTTTCGCTTTCGAATGGGGTCAAATAGCCCTTCACTTTGTAATTTTTCTTCAAGCAATTTAAGATTTCTAAGAAGTTGCCCTTGACCTGTAAGTTCAATTTTATCAATTTCAAAATACAGTTTGGAGTTCTTACCTAAACGAAATTTACCCGTGGCTCTGACTGATAAACCTTCATTTAAGGGAAAACCTGATTTTACAACCTTACCTACAAAAGCCATGCAATCAAGTCTCGAATCTTGATTATCCTTTAAACCAAAATAATACATCTGCCTTACAGGCCGAACCTCACTTAGCTCACCCTCAATAGTAAACATCTGCTCTCCGATCATTCTTTTGACCTGACTCAAAGCTTCACTAACACTCAAAATTTGAACGCTTTTTTCAAGATGTTGGCCACTCACTCCTCGCTGAATTTTATCAATTGCCGAATCCAGGATTAGCCAGGTTTGTCTATCAGCCTCTTGTAGCTGCCACTGCTTTAGGTTATCTAAAATTTGGTCACCACCAAGTAAACCACAACTGGTAGCCACTTTTCGGCGAACTTGAATACTTTTATGATCTTTAAGTTTTAATAAAGCCTGTAAAAAATCAATTTTACGGTGCGTTGTTACCCAATCTATTTGTTCACCTAAATCTTTAGCCTTGAGCCGTATACTCAAAAAATCATCATCTGAAGTTGAGCTTTGTAAATCCAAGCTTTTATCAACCTTAGTATCTTGAAGAGTAAATAAATCTGACACCAAAAAATCTTTAAAATTAGCTTTGAACTGACTCAATAACAACTGATTCGTCTTTCTCAACCTGATCAATTAAATTATATATTCTGGCTACGATTTCGTCCTCCTTATCTACATAAAAAACTATTCTAGTTTGTCTTCTAAAAGTCTGACCCTGGTCGAAAAGATAGTTGGATAAATCTTTAGCCACGCTACGAAGTTTTTCTAGTGTTGTTCCAAGTTTTTTGGTTGTATTAATACCTATTTTAATTGTATTTTCACTTTTAATATAATCAACTGTTTTAACGTTCCAAAAAAGGTTTTTAAGCCTTTCATTACCCATCAAAAACATTGATATGTTCAAGACAATTTCTCTATTTTCCCTTCGTTTATTTTTCTTCTTATGTGCAGTAAATTGCATAATAGCATTAAAAAATTGCCTGCAATTAGGAATTTGTCAATTAATATGATTAAACTTTGCTATAAATTGCCTGCACAACACCATTTGGGTATTTTTTTAAAGTTTCAAGTTTCCATGGTTGCGTTTTCTTAGTTGTAGCTATAAAGAGTGGCGTGCCCTTGCCTAAAAGTACAGGTACTGTAGTTATAACCATTTTATCAACCAACTTTTTTCGCAAAAAACTTTGCAAAAGCTTGGCCCCTCCCATCAGCCAAATATTCTTGGTTTCTGTTTCTTTTAATTTAGATACAACATCTGCAGGATCGGCATTTGTAAACTGAATCTTGTTTATTTCATCTGCCTGAAGAGACTGTTTTGTAAAAACTATGGACCGGTTGTTGGGATATTCCCAATCACCAAAGGTTTTTACCAGTTCAAATGAAGCCGAACCCATTAAAATTACACCTACAGAGCTTAAAAATGATCGATAACCATAATCTTGTTTAGGATCTTGAAAAGCATCAAGAAATTCCACTCCGCCGTTTTCACTGGCAATAAAACCATCCATCGTTTGGGCTATATATAAAATTACGTTGGGCATGAAATCAAGTTAATATCATCAAAATCCCCGATTATTAGAGCAATGTCAACTTTAGATACTCTTTGTATCAAGTTTTAACGCAATGCTTTCATCATTGCACAGACTTTTCTAACTGTATTTACATTTCTGGCAGTCATTTGAGAGTACAACTTTGTACCAATCATTTTGGGGATCGAGCTTTGATTATAGTTTTTTCGATCTATATTCCAGACTACGGCTCCTGATAAATACAATAAATTATCAATTCCGGGTTTACTCTTAAACTGGTTTAAAACTTCTTTAGAATCAACTTCGTCCCATAAAAACATTATGTCTGTTTTCATCTCAGTATTGTTTTGCCAAGTCTCTGGAATAGCTTTAACTACATTTTCAACACTATCGATACTCCTTATTAATACTTTTATACTAAAACCAAAGTCCTTTAAAATTGCTTCTTGAATAACTTGAATTAAATTTCCATGGCTCAAATTTGAATCTTCAAAAATAATATTTCCGCTATTGATATAAGTCTTAGCCTTACTAAAACCCAAATTTTCAAATGTAGTTTTTAACTTTTTCATCTCCACTTTACCGTTTCCTCCAACGTTAATCCCTCTAAGAAGTGCAATGTAAATCATATTTTTTTGTTATAATGGATTTGATGATATTTTTAGGTGGTGTCAAATAACTCCAGTTTAACTAAGTTTAAAAGCTTTTATTTAATTTTTGACATTCAAACCCAACTAAAAGATTAATATTCTATGAAACCCAAAATAAAAACCCTTTTGGAAGAAGCCGATCAAGACCAGCTACTAGAAATTATCATGGCTTTATGTGACAAGTATAAGCAATTACCTGAAGAAATTGAATTCATCTTAAGTCCTAAAAATATTAAAAACCCTCAAAGTTATTACAACAAACTAGTAAAAAAAGCCATAGATACAAACTCCTGGTCAAAGTTTCCAAACAAAGGCGTTAAAGGACTTCAAGAAATGGTTACTAAACTTGATTTTCTGGAGAAAATTGGAAATATTTTTGAAGCTCAAAAGCTGGCTAAAGCCATTTTAGACATTATCTCCCGCTGTAAACGCAAGTATAATTCTCAGAATGAAGATTTGTTATTAGAAATTAAAATTAAACTTCAGCAATACTGGTAGAATCACACCCAATAAAAATCACCCCTTTCGGGGAAATTACTAAAAAAGTTTTTGGCGGAGAGGCAGGGATTCGAACCCTGGGTCCTGTTACAGACGCCTCGTTAGCAGTGAGGTACTTTCGACCACTCAGCCACCTCTCCAGAGCTCTACAAAACTCATTTTAAATGAATGAATTGTCAAGAACTTAATAGTCTCTAGGTACTCCTTTGTAGCTTAGAGCATAACCCATCATTTCAGCAAACGGTACTCCCACTGTGGTGCCGGAATAATTTTTAACCACTCCAGGATTGGGCTCAGAAAGTTTTACGAGAACTATATATTCTGGGTTTTTAACCGGACCAAAACCGATAAATGTGTGGTCGTAAATTCCAAGTCTGGTATTGCAATCATAGATAAATTCAGTTGCTGCACAGCTTTTAACATAAGTATTGCGACCCACTTGTGAGGTTCCAGTTTTGCCTGCAATTTGATAACCCGGTACCTTTGATGTGCTAGGATCTTTCCCTAAAAACCCTTCATCAACAACTGATTGCATGTAGCTGTTCATATTTTTAACAACATTGCTGCTAACTATTTTCTTGGGTGCATCACGTGCAATTTTGGAAGTTGGATCAGAGCCATCGTCAACCCTTCCATCTTTATACTTAATCGAGTCGACTAGATAGGGCTCAATAATAGAACCATCGTTGGAAAAAATAGTATAAGCCCTTATTAATTGAATCGGAGAAATCAAAAAGCCTTGTCCAAAACCAAAATTAGCATAACAAATAGGACAAAACAAATCCCTATCGATAGCTGTAACGTTTCCATTTTGATCACCAGGTAAGTTTAAGGAAGTGGATTTACCAAATTTATACCTTTCTAAAAAATATTCGTTTAAAACTCTGGAACCGGTAGCATCGACGACGTCTGAAACTCCGGTATTAATAGAATCGCGAATAATCTCTTTCAAGCCTAAATTTTTACCAAATACTCGGTTATCCGCATTTCTTAAATAGCTTATTGACCCATTGATTTCTTGATACGGTTTACCCTTTACACCGTAATCATCAAACTTATGATCTGAAGGTACACCCTTTCGCTCGTTATTTACAACTGTATTTGATTCATATGCGTTCAAAGCGGCAGCCATAGTTAAGGGCTTCATCACTGATCCAACTTCATAATCTTCACTGGTAGCAAAATTTCTAAAAGACAGAGGGTTTGCCTCCCAGTACTTTTGATATTCATTTGGGTCATAAACTGGGTATGAAGCCATAGCTCTGATTTTACCAGTTTTAGCTTCCATGACCACAATTGTACCATTTACTGGCCCACCTTTTGCGTTGGTAGTGTTTTTTACAGCTTTATCTAAAACCTGTTCGGCTTTCTGCTGTAAATTTTTATCAATTGTAAGATATATATCAGCGCCATTCAATACCTGAGTATTTTCAGATTCAGAAGTATAGCCATAATATTTTTTTCCGTTGAGCCCTCCTAGTTCTGAACAGAATTTTTGCTCAATACCGTAAAAACCAACCATATATTCGCCGCTATCTGTTCCCCGAGTCTCGTTGTCAGCCACCATTTTTCTGCAATCTTTCATGTTGGTTCGAATTTCACTGCTAGGTACCATAAAGGGAGGAGTGTAGCCAATAGTGGTAGCAAGTAGTTTATTTTCCGGGTAAGATCTCCGCTGCTTATCTGTAAGACCAAGCCAGTTTTGAAAATTATAAGTAATATTTAAATCAGAAGCTATCAAAAACTCTGTAGCTTGTTTTTTATCACTAGTAACATTTGTAGCAATTACGAAGTGTTTATTAGGGCTGGCTTTGTTGATTTCTGTTTTTGTTCTATCTAGGACATCGTTGTAAGACAAATTAATCCTACTTGTAAGTTCCATTATAGTTTTTTCCAAGCTTAAACCTTTTTGGATTACCAAATTTTGCAGATTTGCTGCATCTATAAAAATATCAGTTTGAATTTGAGTACTGGTGATAGGTATATTAGTTTTATTTTGGCTAGTATCTGAAATAAAAATCTGACCCCTACGTGCTAAAATTATTTCTCCGTTTAAGCCAGAATCGATATTTTTCTGGAGCGACAATGGAGAAGCTGCACTAAAAAGTTGAAGCTGGGCCAATCTAAAAGCAATTGAAATAAAAATTAAAATGAATCCGAGTTTAACTAGGTTTGATCTGACCAAGAAAAAAGCCCTGAGAGATTTGTAAATTAACACTGCCAACTTCCACAGTAAACTAATTGGTAAGGTTAGAATATAGACCAAAAAGAGGACTATATTAGATAAAATATTGCTCGACTTTGTCTTGACAACACCGCTGGGGACAACTCTTTTGGGCAACAGAGAACTAGGCCTGGAGGGATCTTTTTTGTGAGGCACCAGAGACACAACTTTTTCTTTAAAGGAAAAAAATTTTTGCCAAAAACCTTTACTTGTCTTTTTTTTAAAGTTGTAATTTGGCGATAAACTCTTGTAATCTTGTTTCAATCTTTTGGAATCTTGACTCATAACTTACAAAATTTATATTGATTAAAAGACGAAGTCAAATTTTATGACAAATTCATATTCAAATCATTAAATAAAAAGTCTTATTAACATACAAAATTCTAACATATTATATGCAGGTTACTGAATTTTTATCCAAACTAAAGCGATTAAATAACCAGGAATTATTGGAAGTCAAAGGTCTGGGCCCTATTCTGGTGAAAAACTTAATGGAGTTTATGAATTCAACCAGATTTACTAAAATGTACACAAAATTTGAAAACCTTGAATCACAAAATAAAGGCCTACAAATTATTCACAAAAAAATCGACACTTCTAGCCTACCTTTGGACGGACAAGTAATTTGTATTACAGGAACATTTGATAAGAGTAGGCATCAAATAAAAGAAATCCTGGAAAATAAAGGAGCCAAGGTTGTAGACAGTGTTACATCTGCAACTACAACACTACTAACTGGCGACAACGCTGGAAGCAAATTAGAAAAGGCCAAGAAATTAAATATCAAAATAGTAAACGACTATCTCCAATTACTAGAATTATAACAAACCTAATAAAGCTTGACTAGCAGACTTATCGTCGTATTTCTCCCCCTCTAACAAATTAATTGGAATAATTTCGTTAAGCAAATTGGCCTTACCTAGTAACACTGGCCTTAAACCTTTAGTGTGTAAAAAGTCTAGGTATTTTTGGGATTCAAATTCATTTACAAAAGTTGAAGGGTTTACAATCCAAAATAGCTTCTTGTCTTTTAAAATGGAATGAACAGCCTCGTAGTTTATCAGCGGTAACCAATTTGAGATAGACCCTGGGGGGATGATAACGACTTGGGATTCTTTCAAAGCTCTGAGAAAATCCTCACTAAAAATTTGCTTGGACTTGTTAGTATTTTTAATCTGAAAACTTTCAGGCTTTAACTTTAATTGGCTTTTATCTATTTTATCCTCACCCTTTACTAGCTTACCTGAAGTAGTTTTAGCCTCCAAAATCTGCCTATCGTCATAAGTAAAGTATAGTTTTAAATTTTGAGGTAAAATATTATACTGCCTATAAAAAAGACTTAGTTCTGGTACTTTTTCCAGATTCCAGTGCAAAAAATCCTGCCACACGTATCCCAAACAAAATTCTTTTTTCGTCTTATAATCTATTTCATTTTTGTAAGTTCGGTAATAATCGAAAGCTATTTTAAAGTAATTTATAAATGACTTTTCCACACTAACTTCCATACCCAAAAGGTGAGCAAGGATTTCAATTTCTTTCAAATGTAGGTTCAAATCGTCACTTCTAAAGTCCAGTATTTTACCTCCTAAAAGACCATGCTTATGAACAAAAAAATGGGTTATAATTTTATTCAAATCCCCCCACGGTAGTATTGGTTTAATCTTATCTGAGTGCAGCTTTTTATTTAATTCAAAATCATTATGCTCTAAAAGCCTATACCAAACACCGCCACTACCACCATAATCTACTGTCTGACAAAAAAAACTTATCGGCCCTTGATAATTGTAAATGAATTGGCTTAAAACTTCCCATCCATGACCGCCAACACCCAAAACTAAAATATTTTTATTCATATTATATCTGTATACTTACTTTTAAGCGAATCCAACAATTTCAATTTTAACCAAGATGAATAAAATTTATATCTCATCCCCGCTATGATAAATTTTTAAGCTTGGATGGGCTAACAAAAATTTTACTGGAAACTCTGTGGCTTTTTTACTGCCATCTAGGATTTCCTGTAAAACTGGAGATTTCTCGCTACCATTAATTATTAAGATAATTTCTTCCGAATTTAAAATACTTTCCACCGTTAAAGACAATCTTTGTGCAATAGCAAAATCTCTAGGAGCTGTGGTTGCAATTACCCCTTGATCCAGATGTTTTAAGTAATCTCCGAAAGGAAAAAGTGAAGCAATGTGACCATCTAAACCTGCTCCTAAAATTACAATGTCAAAAAACTTCCCATCCAAATTGTCTAAAACTTCTTGATAATTTTTAACCGCTATATCAACAGGTAAATCAGTTTTGAATAGGTTTAGCTCGCCCAAGTCTTGACAAAAACTCTTGCCTAGAGTGTCGACCAAAACTTTCTGATTACTTTCAGGGTCCGTATTTGGAATGTACCGTTCATCAATTTGAAAAATTTCCACCCTTTCCCAGGGTAAAACCCCTTGATTTTTAAGATCCTCTAAAAGTGGCACTATTGACCGGCCACCACTAACTGCGATACGGACAATACCTTGGTCTCCATTTATATCGACGATTCTGTCTTGAATATAACTGCTTAAATGATCATACAAACCTTTACTGGTTTCAAAATCGATTACATGTGGTTTATAAATATCTGTTTCCATAAAAAGTATCTCAATATAGACAGGGAAACTAAGCGGCGTTTGTCAAATAATTTAGCTTCAGATTGAAAATTGAACAAATTGATTATTTGTAATATAATGAATTAGTGACCACGGAAATACAACCAACTACTCATCAAGAAATAATTGCTGAAACTAACAAACTGGCGGTAATGCTAAATCAGTGGGTTGAATATAGTATGGAGCATGATGATGTGGATACCTTGGGTCACGGCCAAGATCCTCGTTATATAAATGATGACAACCTTGTAACCGAAAGAGCCAATCTAAAAGAGTTTGTATCTACACCAGAGAAAATAGAATTATTTAAACGAGTATGGCTGGCTATCTTACGAATGGGTAAATTCAGCCAAATATCAATAAAAGACAAAAAAAGTAAAGAGGTAACTTCAATTACTAGAAACAGTACAGATGAAGAGCTTAATGTCTTAGTAGATGCCTTTTTAAAGCCTAGTAATTATTTGTTAACAATATACCAGTCACCAAGACACCCTACTGCCAGAAATGAAATAGATGTAGCAAAAAGACTTCTGACTAATATTGTTAAAACTTGGGCACTAACAGATCAGCATTTCTCATTCCTGATTAATCGTGATTCATCTGAAAAAGGTGCTGAAAATGATTCAACTGAAATATCCCGTAAAGTTAATATTGCTACATTTGTTGCTGCTTTTGCAGGGTTGGACGATGGCAATTCCTATACAATGGTTTATAAAAACCCCTTTGGAGAAGAAAAAACAATTTCTACCGAAGAAGATCCAAATATTAAAAAATTATTGGTTCAAAGGGTGTCTGATTCTCCAGATAAATACCAGATTGTAAGCATATCAAAAAACACTCCCGTATTAAGTAAAGAAGAAGGTATTGCCACTCCAGATGAAACAGAAGCCTACAATAACATTATTCTACAAGATTTCAACGGTAGTTTAAATACTGACCAAGACCCTAGGTTAGTAGTCATTAATGGTCAGAAAGTAATTCACTTTGGTTCTACTGCTTTTGATACTGAGAAGAAAGTTGAATATCTAAAAAAAGCTTTGCAAAATACATTCGACTCGGGAGCCTGTACCCAAATTTTAGTTACGGAGCTAGTTACAGGAAAAGTCACTTCAATTACCCAAAGAACTGCAAACTTGGATGAGCTAGTTTTAGCTTATCAGCAAAATGAGAAGTATTCAGTAACTGCCTTTTTATCTCCACAAAACCCAGTATCTCGGGAAATTATTGACCCGCTTAAAGAAGAATTTCTTTCTGTATCAGATAATTTCTCTTTTCCAGATGCCTTAGAATTCTCTATGAGACTTGGTGCGGATCAAAAAAAGTATTATCTCAACAATGCTTTACTGATGGCAGCTTTTTTGGAGTTGGATGAAAATAGCGGTTATGCTTTAAGATGTTTCAAAAAACCTCAAGGAAATATAGTTAGCATAAAGTGTAACGAAGATTCAGCCACCAAGGCAAGTTTACTAAGTAATTTTTGTATAAACCCAGATGCTTATACAATTGTGGACGTCATCAAGGAGCAACCGATTGAGGAGCCTAAAGATCCTGAGTTTCAGTTAGCAGATGGCTCAAGTATTACCCTAAGCGAGCTTCGAGCTAAAATTCAAGATCCAAAGACGCCAAATGCTAGATTGTACAGAAACGGGGAAATGAATAGTTGGAGTGTGGTTAGTAAAGACAAAAACCTTACTCAAGTGGCTAGAGAAAATGCCTATGGAATAGTGGAAATGTCTAGCTTCGATTCGGAGCTAATAAAAGAAGGAATTGAGTCGGTTTTGAAATGCTTAAACCCAATGTCAACAAAGTTGGAGCTAGGTAAATGCTCTATTAACGGCGCTAAAATAATTCATACAGGGCACACCCTAAACCGAATCTTAAAAAATAATAATGAGCTTGATTGGGATGAAATAACTTCTCTGGAAAATGGATTAGGGGGTAAAACCATTTTGCAATTAGCTTTAGATTCATGGAGGCGAGGACAATATTTAAGGTCAAACTTTGAAATCGAGGTGGGAGATCTAAATGGGAGCGAACCTTTTAAACCCATGAGCGATGAGTCGGATAAGCAAATTCTTTACAAGTCAATAATCGATCCTGATAACTATGCTGGAATATTTCGACCTCTAGCTTACTCCGATGTATATGAGCAATACTACGACTACGTAGTTAAAAATATAGAGGGAACAATATTAAGAAATGAAGGGCTTGATGCAATTTCTGGTGCTGGATCATCTAAAGAAATTAGAAGGATGAAGGTCGATATAAGTAATATTGATATTTTTGGACCTTACTACCCATCAAACTCTACACTCTTGCAAATTGTACATGATACTGCTCGCGCAAAAAAGAAATTTGGGGTGTATGCTGGTGGCTTAAATGGTAGCCCAGAAGTTTTAGATATTTTTTATAACAAAAATGATTTTCCTGTAAATATCTCACCAGCTCAAAACAGATCTAGCTACACTCCTCAAACACAACAAACCCCATCACCAGCAGCAAACCATCAAAAACAAAAAACAGTGCATGCTTATGTAAATCAGGTTTCAATAGCTAAAAATATTTCTCCTGCACCAAGTATTCAGCCAACTCCAAACATAGCTCCTCAACCAAAACAGCCAACACAAATCACTACTACAACCATTGCAGACCCTCGTTATCCAGATGGTGAATCTAACATTATAATTGGAGCTGCGGACGACGGGTGCTTTGGAGTTGGGCAATACCAAAATGGTCATCACAACCCTGAAGTTAAAGCTGCAATAGATGCTTTAGGCTGGGCTTCAACAGGCTACAAAAATAGTAATGGGTTAAGAAATGAAAATTATGAGGCAGGACAAGAATGGTTAGCAAATTTACTCATACACGAGCGGTTTAAAAATTATAATTCTAACGACCCAAGGTATAAAGATATATACGACAAGCTAAATGGCCAATTAATCGAGCCACTTGCCAAACATGGGGCTTATTTATTTGGAGAAGTGGTTTACGATCCAACCCACCAAATATACATTTCTGTATTATATAACTTTACTCAGGGAAAAGATAACATGAATCGAGACATCTATTTTAGGAGAGCAAACTGGATTGTGAGTAAAACCAAGCACGACGCTCAAGAAAACCTAAAGCTTCTAACTGCTCACCAACAACACGAGCCAGTTGCACAAGCTAGCCCATTAAACCCACAAGCACAACCAGGTAAAAATATCTATGTAGGAAATAAAACGATGCTGCTAGTAAACTCAAATTCGTTAACCCAACAAAATACGCCTCTAGATGATTGTGTAAAAGCTTTAAATGGTGGTGCAAGCGGATTTCTGTATGGCGTAAAAGAAAATTCAACAGTTGCTAAAGTTAGAGCTAGCCTACAAGCCAGTCCAATTCTAAACCACGGACTAAATGTTCAAGCTCCAGTGCCAGCAAATACGCAGGTAAATGTAGCTCAAACATTGCAACCAAATATCGCTAATATTCAACCTTTAAAGCCACAAAATACTTTAAGCATTGCAGGGCAAACACCTAGTGGGAAGATGATATATTGTCTTGAAAATGGAGTGAAAGCTGTTGCAAATAAAAATGTGGACTGGGTTAGTATAGGATTTAAAGAGTTTATTCAGCCAGTGTTAAATATGAGTAGAGATTTTTATCTACAGAACCATGAAGACTTCCTAAGGTGGACTATGTACGATTCTTATCCTGAAGCTGAAACAGGGGTGCCAACAAAACCTGATAAATCTAAAAAATTCACTCCAAATAGAACAGTAACTGGACAAATTTACGAAACAGATGCTTCTGGAAAAATTATTGTATTTGCTGAGTTATTCACCGATGCTGTAGATAATGCTGGAAGGAGGTTTCAATACTATCAACAATTTTTTGTTGAAACTACAAAGCAAGATGCAAAGGCTGACTATTTAGCTTTATTTATACATATCGACAGAAATTATCCTGCAGCACCTTCACCACTTAATCTTCCGAATAAAGGACAGATTGGGCAACAAACAATAAATCTAACTCATGCAAGTCTACAGCAACAAAGCCCAAACATTACACCAGTAAAACCCGGGATCTTTGGAGCAGTCAGCTTAGGTGATTTGGCTAGAGCATCTGCAGAGGATGGCTTTACTTCTTTTATTCACGGTATTAGACCCGACGCTTTAACAGAAGAGGCTAAAAAACTACAATTTCTAACAAATAGCCCTTTCCCCGTCTTATTGTCGTTCGATGACAATTACACTGCTCAAGCTGTGGCTGCGAAATACCCAGCTACAATAGGTGGCAATAAAATTATAAACGAAGACTTTTCTCTTCTGCGCAAACTTAAAAAAATAAAATACGAAGAGAAATTACTCGAGCTCGTAAAATATAGAGATAATCCTTTACAAACCGATAAACTTAGAGGAACAATCTATTCAAGTGTCTATATAAATTACTCAGAAATAAGCACAGATGTAAGTCAAAAAGTCCTAGCAGCTGCTAGATCTGACATTGATGAATTTATTAAGCTTAAGCCAAAAGATTTTAGCAAATGTCTTAGAGTAGCAATATACTCAGAGTTGTACTTTAATGAGCCAGAATCAGGTGTTTACAGAAGCAACTTAAAACAATTCATATCTGCAAACCAGCCATCTACGCCAGATCAAAAGACCAAAATAAAGAACGCTTTTGACACCATTCTAGACGTATTTTATAACAAGCCTATTGACTACAGACCCGCTTCTCATCCAAAATACAACCTAAAACCAAAAATAAACAATCTTATAACACTCTTTGCTCCTTGGAATTTAGGGGTTAGTTTGATTCCTTAGCATCTAGTTTATTTGGTGAATTGTAACCTTGCCTGACCGAAACCTACTACCCAATATACTTCTTAATCAACTTCTCGACTAGTCGTGTTTCTTTTGCTGTTCCTAGTGTAGTTATTATAAGTTTTTCAGGAGTGAACAGATCATTTGCTAGGGCCCTAATCTCAGGAGCTTCTACCTTTTCAATTGTTGAAACCAGGTCTTCCATGTCAAAATTTAGACCACTACCGATCAAGTTTTCGATCAACCAAAACGTGGAGGAAACAATATCCTCCTGATCTAAGATCATTTTTCCTTTTAGATATTCTTTGGCTTTGGCTAGCTCATTTATAGAAACAGTAGTCTTTTTAAAAGCTTCTAAAACTGTTAGTACACTTTCCAGTCCAAAAGAAAACAGACTATTCTCAATCTGACCTGAAATTTGCAAATATCCAGTTTGCTTTAATTTTACTACACTACTTAAAACCCGATTAAAAAGCATCTCCTCCTCAACTGTTTTGGACCATAATCTAGATGACAACCCCTGCCCCAAAAGTGCATTTAAAACTATCAAAGTAGCGTGTTTTTTCAAAGTTTGATCTTGTAATTTTTGGTAATCAACCTCAACCTTTTTCTCTGATTTTTCATTATTTATCAAAATTTTGGGCCTCATACCTTCATCCAGTAAAAAGCTAACCACTAAATAAGTGTGACTTATGCCTTTTTGCCTATAAATAATCCTGGGCAGTTCCCCAATATCCTCAGGGTGAAAATCCATTGGTTCGATAAACTTTTTTACCCTTGGATTCCATGCAGACCATTCCTGCTCTACAAGCTCCATTAAAGGTTTGCTTTCAAAGCTGCCACCCAGAATTAAATAGCTTTTATTTGGTTGATATTGATGAGCTAAATACTCCAAAATATTCTCTTGAGTAATAGCCGAAATAGACTCCACAGTGCCCTGCACTGGCTGACCCAAGCTTGAATTTAAATATAGGTTTGATACAGTTAGAAAATCCTCCTCCATTTCCATATTTTCAGTTTGAATTTTTAGCTGATCAATTAAGCCTTTTTTTTCTCGATCAATATCACGAGTGTCAAAATACGACCTCTGAATTACTTCAGCAAGCATGGAAAGGGCTTTGTATTGATGATATTCAGGCACTATCATATAAAAGCCTGTAAGCTCCTGGGAGGTGATGCTGGTAAAGTTACCACCCATTCCTTCTAAAGTAACGTTTAGACTTCGAGTGGAAGTGTGTTTGTCGGTACCGCACCAAAATAATCTTTCAATCAAATGACTTATTCCTTGAGGAAAATACCCTTCCTCCATACTTGATCCAGTTGTGGTTACAAAGCCAATTAAGGTAACCCTACTACCAGCTTTTGGTACTTTTAAGACGGTTAAACCATTTTTTAAAATTGTTGGTTTGAGCATATTTTTAAGTAGTAATGATAAGAGCCTGTTTTGGCAAGTTTGAATAAAAGTGATTTTTATGATAGCATTTTTCAGTGAACGAATTTTTTAATCAAAGTGTAGAGTTTTTTAGGCAGCATTGGAAGCCAATTATAGGAGCACTAATATCTTTCATAGTTGTACTAGGGCCAAGAATAGCAATAGAATCTTTGAAAAATAGCTATGGCCAAAATGATCTAGAAAAAGTTGAGTCATTAAATAAAGCCTACAGAACTGCCTTCAAAGCAGAACTACCTGAAATTGATTTACATGCTGCATCTGATGATTCTAAAATGACTGCAACTGGGACTTTTGATGAATCAGTATATGTTTCTAATGTTCACTTCAATAAAATTATTACTCTCGCAGAAAAATATGCAGCTACAGGTAGTGAGCAAGATTTAGCTCATCTGCAAGTTTGGACTAGTGCTTTAGATCATGAAAAAAAACATAGCTCGAATCAAAAAGGGTTTGAAAAGTATGGTTTACTAAAAACGCAGTTTAGAGACTTTAGCTATATTTTCTACCAATTCAACCTTAATGATGATAAAAGGAAAGAGGAGTGTTCTGCAACCGAAGAACAAATTTCAAGTATAAGGCACCATTTAAAAAATAATGAGGGTGGCAAACTAGGCAATTACCATCTCGAAGAACTATCTATTTTTATTATCTACGCAGAGTTTTCACCTGAAATAGATGAGCTGATTGATGGAAAGGCTGGAGTTGAAATCAAAAAGCAATATCCAAATTTAGAGGAGGTTGAAATTGCTACTTTGAATGTGCTTGAGGCAATTAAGAAAAATGACAAAGTTAGTAACTCTACTCGACAAAAGTTCATTCAGGGTATGGTTGCAACAGGCTTAGACGAAAACGAAAGAAATTACATCTTAGCCAACATTGACGGTATAATTGAGATGTTCAAGCTAAGGGGTTTACAAACAAATCCAAATTAAAAAGTTGCTATTTCTTATAAAGCAACAACCCAACTCTCCCCACTAGCCCTACTTCTAACCTCCACACCACCATTTTCCAAGCTTCGTTGAGTAATCACAATCTGCCAAGGACAACCCAATAAATCAGCATCTTTAAGCTTTTCACCAACTGACACGTCACGATCATCCCATAGAACTTCATCTTTTGATGCTAGGTTTGATGCTAAACTCAAACCAAAATTCCCCTCTTGAGGGGTGGCTAAGCGAAGCGAAGACGGGGTGTTCTCGTCGAACTCCAACTGTAATGTACCCTTATAAATCTTACCCGCAATCTCCAAAATCTTTTCATTCACACCACTTTCATCTTTTTTATTAATGTGAGTAACTAAATGATATTTAAATGGTGTTACTGATTCTGGCCATTTTAAGCCTTTTTCGTCATTATACATCTCAGCAATCACCGCCATACATCTAGTTGTACCGATTCCGTGGCAGCCCATGATTACAAGTTGTTGTTGGTTATTTTCATCGGTATAGCTAAAATCAACTGCCTTGGTATACTTAGTTCCCAGTTTAAAAATATTACCTACTTCAGCCGAGACAAAAACCTCGTATTCCTCGCTAGTTTCAGGATACAAGTCCCCTTTTTCGATCATCTTAATATCGTAGAATTTATCGGGCATTGGAATGTCTCTACCGAAATTAACGTTAATCGAATGATACCCCGTCTTATTTGTTCCCATTTCAAAATTTTTACGATTCGCACAACTCTCATCCATGTAAACTTCAACATCTACTGGTAAATCAATTAAACCAGCGTAACCAATTTCGGCTCCAGTAATTTTTTTCACCAAATGCTCGGAAGCCAGTTTGAGATGTTTACCCGAGACTTTCATTAATTTTTCCTCATTAATCTTGTATTTTCCACGAACACAAGCAGCAACCAATTTGCCATCTTGAGTTTGGTAAAAAAGCGTCTTGGTGGTTTGCTCGGTACTGATTCCAAAATACTCAGCTAAAGCGTCAACTCCAATCACACCTTCAGCTAAAACATCTTCTCGTGGCTTTTCTTGCTCATCCAGATTGGACCAGAGTTTGGCTTTAACTGGAGCCATTTCCTCATTAAAATAAAGATTTAAGCTGGGTACTTTGTAGATCTTATCTTCCCCTGCACTACAAATGGCTTGAAACTCATGACTAGGGTTAGTAGTAAAAATACCACCGCTGGCTTCGGTAGCAACAGCTTGAATTCCCATTCTAGCATAGGCTTTAGAATAGGCCATTTTCACCAGTTCATAATAAGCATCTAAGCTCTCATAATTTTGATGAAAATCGTACATGTCTTTCATACGAAATTCTCTACCTCGAAGTAGTCCAGATTTTGACCTCAATTCATCTCTAAATTTAGTTTGAATTTGATATGTGGCTAAAGGATATTTAACTTCATCAATTAGTTTTTCCCAATTATTTAAGGCATGCTGAAAACCTGGTAAAGTGCTTTGAATTTGGTCGCGATTCAACCAAGTGCTTACTTCTTTAAAATTGGCTTTTTCAGGATCGCACACTCCTTCTAATTCAGAATCGATTTCCACATAAAAAATCTGACTTAAAATGTGTTTATTTACTTCATCAAAACCTGGTTGTGCTCCGCAATGAAATTTTTGCTCAACCAAACCTAGATAACTTGTCGATAAAATTTTATCAGCTTCAATTCCAGTTTCTTCACGAATTTCACGCACAAGTGTATCGTAAAAAGTCTCTCCTTTTTCAATACCACCGCCAACAGGATAAAAATCATAGTCACTGGCTGAATGAGTAGCTCGATTATCAACCACCAAATATTTATCCGTCTTGGGATTGCGGATTATTAGATGGACTGTTTTTCTTATAGGGTTAAATTTTACACCTTCTTTACTAACATCATAAACTCCGATTTTAGGCTCAAAAACAGGAATATCTTTCCAGCTTTTTACAAACTGTTTTACCAGGGGTGTCACTTGCTCTTCATGGCTACAAGCCAAAGCGTAATCATTATCAGTTTGGCTTTTAATTTTAAACAGAATATCTACATTTTCCCATCTGTTGGTATCAGTCCATAGTTTTTTGGGGTTTAAAGCATTCATCAGCATCTCCTGACTGCCTATGGCGTTCATTTCCTGACGAACAATATTTTCAATTTTGTTTAAAACTTTCAGCCCAATTGGTAAGAAAGCATACACTCCAGCCATAGTTTTATCGATCAGCCCGGCTTTGATCAGCAGTTGGGCGTTTTTACTAGGTTCGTCACTTGGAGCAAGTTTACTAGTTTTAGTAAAAAGTTTGGATAGTTTCATATTGTAATAGTTAATTTTATTTAATTGATAGTTTGGCAAGCTTTGCCTTTGAGTATTTATCTAAAGCATCTTTGACAATTTGTTTTTAAAGTATGATTATGGAATTTGCTTATATGACTACTACTATAACCATAACAGAGTTTTTGCGAAATCCCAAAAGAGTCAGAAAAATGACTGAAGAAGGGCTGACAATTATTGTGCTTATAAATAATGAGCCTGTGTTTGAAATTAAAGCCTTTACCCCAAAGCCAAAAAAAAGAAAAACTCTAACCAGCTTTAGCTTCGATATCCCCGACAAACTTTCTAAAAAAGATATTTATGAAAAATATGGAGCTCGATAAAAATATAAGGTATTGTTTGGATACTAATATTTTAGTTTACGCGGTAAATCAAGAAAGTGGTTTTTATGGACTGGCAAATGGGGTTATTGACTTAGTTAATGATTCAGCATTTTCTATTTTTATTACCGATAAAACGCTTTACGAATATTACGCAGTCGTTAAAAATATTTTACCTGAAAAAGCCTTGCTTTCTTTTAACGAGCTTTTGGAAATCTTCGACGGAAAAATTCTCAGAAGCACTGAAAACACTATCAAATTGGTGCAAAATTTACTTTTGGAAAGTAAAACTAACTCAAAAGGTAAGTATATTCATGACCTAGTACTAGCCGCAATTTGTATTGATAACAGAATTGATTGTTTGATTACCCAAAATGCTAAGGACTTTGAAAATATTCCAATGCTGAAAATTCAAACGCTTGAATAAGCTACCTAACCAACCCAAATAAATCCTTACAATTTTCCAGTTCAGGAACCATATCTAGCTCGTGGAAAACACCAATTTTTTCTGAAACATCGTTCATATAACGCAGAATACTATAGTCTTCCAAGGCAAAACCAACGCTATCAAATAGGGTAATTTCAGACTCGTTTTGCCTACCTTTTTTATCACCCAAAATTACCTCCCAAAGTTCAGCATAAACCTTTTCTTTGGCGTTTTTAATATTTTGAATTTCACCCTCGTGCGAAGTTTGCTCAAAGTATTCCACAACAATTTTAGTATGATCCAAGACTTTAGGTTCAAGTTCAGTTTTGTGAGGAGAATCTCCACCCATGGCGTTGATATGCTGACCAGGTTTTAACCATTCGGCCTTGATAATCTCTTGTTTTTCAGGATAGGCAGTGCAGGTTGTAACTACTTCACTTTTTTCAACAACTTCTTTAGCATTACTGCAAGCGATTAAATTCATTCCATAACTACTTAAGTTTTTAGCAAATTTATTCATCGCCTTGGAATCAACATCGAAATAATAAATATTTTTAAAATCAAAAATGTCTTGGTGAGCTAATACTTGAAATTCACTTTGGCTACCACAACCTATAATTCCAAAGTTGGTAGAATCTTTTCTGGCTAAATACTTTGAGGCAAGTGCCGAAGTTGCTCCTGTCCTAAGGGCTGTCAGAAGTGTCATCTCAGCAATCATTACTGGTTCACCTGTTGCTACATCGGCAAGTAAACCACTACCTACAACAGTCAACTTGTTAAGTTTGGTATTGTTTGGATGTCCGTTGACGTATTTGTAGCTAAATAGTTTTTCCCCACAAATAGGCATCAATTCCATCACCCCTTGGTTTTTATAAAAGGCAATTCTGGCATTTTTTTGAAAATTATTCCAGTTTCTAAAATCTTCTTCCAAGTATTTAGTTAATTCAACATTGAATTGTTTGTGTCCTACTTGGTGCACAATTTTTTGTACATCGGACAAAGTGATTATTTTGGTCATATAAAATTGATTGTTTGGCTTATAAAGTATAAGCATTTGAAAAAGAAAAAAGACCTGTGTAAGGTCTGGCAGAAATAGGCTCAAGTGAAAATTAAAAAACAGCTAAACCACCTGAGCCGGCGTAGGCGGGTTGATATTTTTTACAAAGGCAAAAACCTTTACTTGAGTCATGGAATTATATTGAGCCTGAAATTTAGTTTAATGTCAAAAATTAATTTTTTAAAAGTCTCAAATACTGCTGTGTACCAGCGTCTATTTTATTCTTCTCTTTAAAGATATTTTGTCCACCTGGACTGAATTTATTTAACGGAATTAGTACTCTCCCCTCGTCAGGTAATGGAATTTTATCTAATGACTGATCCACTTGAGAATAGCCAGAAATGTTAGATATTGGATAAAATACAACATTACCCTCTTCCAATCTAAAACCCAAAACACTCTTATCTCCAAGCTTAGACTGTACCAATTTTAAATCAACCGGGTTTGTTAAGAAAACTCGAGGCTGCTTAAAAGATTCACGAGCATTCAAACCAACAATTGTATTTGCATCAAATTTTACTGCATTATTTTCAAAGCTTTCAGGGTCACGTGGAGCAATCATTACGTTTGGACTAGCTTGCAGACTTGGTAAATTATTACTATTCAAGCTAGAATTATCAGCCGATTTTATAGATTTTGTTGACTCAGCTGGTGTTGCTTTGGATACTGAATCTGCGAGTGTAGTTGACCCGTTATTCTCTGGGTTTGGGCTACAGGCAACCATTATGCTAGACAAAATTGCTGTTGCTACAAACATTAATGGTTTTATTGGTACATTAATATTCCTCTTTTCTGATGGCATGCCTTGCATATAACAATAAGATTAGCATACAAAAGTTTAAAAGACAAATTTTATACCAAACCTAAAATCTTTTCATCAAAAGTCTTTATACCTGAATAAATACCTACCTCATTTTTAGCTAGCAAATAACAATCTGCAAAATCAATATTATGGTTTTGATATATTTCTAAAGCCAGATTAAGGGCTTCTTTTTCTTCTAAAACTAGATTTTTTAAATTTAACACGACCTGCAGAGCCAGCACGCTTTTATCTCTAGAAAGTCCATATAAAGCTTTTGAAGTTAAGACATACAAGCATTCTGCAACAATAATTGGTGTAACCACTAATTTGTAGTTAGCTGTGACAGCTTTTTCTATTATCTGCCTAGCTTTAGGCGATAGTTTAGGATCGTCACCTGTAATTACTCTTATTAAAATATTAGTATCTAATAGAAAAGTGTCCATACTAAATTTTTGTTGGTTTAAATGATCCGCTCAACTCTTGCTCAATCTTTTTTGAGCTAATATGCTTTAATTTTCCAACTATTTGCGGTAAGTCATCCAGGGTATAATTGTGGTTATCTAATATTATAAACCCTTTATTTTTTGTAATTTTAACTTTAATTTTAGTATTTGATTTCAAGCCCCAAGTTTTACGATATTTAGCAGGAATAGTTATTTGACCATTAGAATTGACTATAAGAGTGTGAACTGACATATTAATTAAATAAATCTAATAGATAATTATAATCTATTATAAGATATACTATCTGTCAATTTCCAGTCCAATTGTAAAAAATTTAAGAACTTAACTAATTAAAACTATTTCAGTTTGGTCTTTAAAAAGGCTCCTGTAACTTGCCACCAAGTCTTTGTCACTAGTAATAAAATAGTCACTTTGCAGACAATTGCTGCTACTGATTTGAATCAAATCTTCAACATCATCACTATTTTTAGCCTTTGAAACTGCAAAACTAGTATCTACTTGGCCAATTGAAGCAATCTCAAACTGTTCAATTAACGGGTCTATTTGTTTTTTGGTATAACTTTTATTTAAAATATAGTACAAATTAGCTACTGTTATTGGAGTTATAAAGATAGTTGATTCATTTTTAGGATCAATTTTAGCTATCAGTTTTTCAATTTTACCAACTCGAGGACGCTTCTCAAAAATATCTAAAACAATATTTGTATCAAAAAAAATCGTCATATTTTAGTTGTATTTAGCCATTCGCCCTTTTCTAATATAGTTTTTTTCTTCTTGTGCTGACATTTGTAATCGTTTTTGCACTTCTCTGTCTTTGATTGATGAATCGTTTTGAAAGTCAAACTTAAGTAAATTTTTGGCAGTTTTAAGTTTTTTACCTTTAGTGGGTGGAACAATCGAAAAAACTAATTTAGACCTAGAAAATACTGAAAAACCTTGACCCTGTGAGGTTAATAACTGAATTCTTTGAGGGTCTTTAAGTAGCTCTGTGATTGAGATTGGTGTTAAGATCATATGTAAAAAATAAATAATTAATTACATGATTCTAATCTGATTTGAAACTGATGTCAAGAAAGTATTTTAAACGATTTCAACCACAATAACGCCACTCTCACCTTCCCCATATTCACCATTTCGCCAGCTATAACCACAGGCATTTATATAACTTTCGGCATAAAATCTAAGAGGGTTCTTACCCTGAATAAATTTTTTAGTCTGTAGCCCTTTGCCCACAATCACAATAATTTTAACCCCAATGCCTGATTTAATTTTACCAGCATTCTGGGTTTTTATTTTAGAAATAAATTGGTCTAGCGATAGCCACACTTCATTTTGACCAACAGGCTGTCCACGACCGTTTAGATGGTGTAAATCTATGCTTGAGTAATTGTTCACTATCCTATTTAAAACACTCTTTAAGTTTAGGTCAAAGCTGTAATTTGTCACACCCAGCCACTAACCTTTCAACGATCAGTTTGTTTTGTTAAAGCAAATCTATCATTTTTCAAATTAAATTTAACTTATGAATCTATCAACTATTACTAAAAACTGGCTCTATCTGGGCTTTGGTTTTTTAACTACTTTTGTACTTTTAAACAGCTCAATTTTCCCCTATACTGGTTTTGCTATTTTAGGAATTTTGCTAGCCAGTATATTTACCGCCTCAAAAATCAAATTAAACGGCGAAACCTATTTTTGGTTTGGTTTAAGCATAATTTTAAGCGTTTGCCTTGCTCTCTACTCCAATCCATTATTGAGCTTTTTTAATTTTACACTTATACTTTATTCTCTGTCTGGAATTTTTACCAGTGGACAACATATCTCACTTTTTCAAGCTATTTTAAACCCGTTTATAAACTTTGTGTTTATTTTTTACGGTAAAGATAACAATTTTAGGTTGTTTCAGTTTGGCAAAAAAACCGAGCACAAAGAAAAACCGCAATATTCAATTACCAGAATTACTTTAACAGGGTTACTGACTACTTTTGTGATTTTAGTTTTTGTTTCAATTCTAGCAACGGCAAATCCTATTTTTGCTAAAATTCCCGAATCGATTGGCAATTTATTGCTCAAATTATACTTTTTAGATGATTTTATAATTTGGTTGTTTAAAACAATCTTTGATTTACGGCTATATTCAGCTTTTGTAATTGCCTTAATAATCAAAAAAGCTATAAGTTTTTTAAGCGACAATGAATTGCAAACAAAAATTTATGCAAAATCATATGCAAGTTATCACAAATTCCTCTTTGGGCTTAATAAAAATGTAAATTTGATCTGGCCTAAAGCAAGTGCCGGGTTTATTGCTTACACCCCCTAACTTTCATCCACTATCCAACAAATACCACAGATACTTTATTGTTCTTGTGAAATAGTTATTTAGACATCTTTTAGCAAGTGTAAAGAAGCTTAAATG
>Ga0194059_1000095_pt1 | contig 44045 bp, 43 predicted proteins | sample SepL6211m_MetaG_FD_163426 | JGI IMG/M metagenome (GOLD analysis project Ga0194059, IMG submission 163426) | Anoxic zone freshwater microbial communities from boreal shield lake in IISD Experimental Lakes Area, Ontario, Canada - Sep2016-L626-11m | ecosystem: Environmental > Aquatic > Freshwater >...
GCCCCTCAATCAGGCGGGGCACCATCGGGTGCTCGGGTGCAACGAGGAAGAACGTGGCCCCATGCAGCGTGTCGGGTCGCGTGGTGAACACCGGGATGGTTGCCGAACCGTCGTCGAGCCCGAACTCGACCCGGGCACCCACCGATCGGCCAATCCAGTTGCGCTGCATGGTGAGCACACGCTCGGGCCAGTCGACCAGCAGATCCATGTCATCAAGCAGTGCCTGCGCGTAGTCGGTGATGCGCAGGAACCACTGCGGAAGCTGTCGTAGCTCCACCGGTGCCTTGCATCGCTCGCACAGACCATCCACCACCTGCTCATTTGCAAGCACCGTCTGGTCCTTGGGGCACCAGTTGACCGCCGCCTCGCGCCGCTCCACCAGCCCCTTCTCAAGGAACCGCAGGAAGATCCACTGGGTCCAGTGGTAGTAGCCGGGGTCGGCCGTGGAGATCTCCACATCCCAGTCGATTGAGAACCCGAGGCGCTTCAGCTGGGTGCGGATGGCGGCAATGTTCCGGGCGGTGACCTCCGCCGGGGGTTCACCCGTGCGGATGGCCGCGTTCTCGGCCGGCAGGCCGAAGGCGTCGTAGCCCATCGGGTGGAACACCACGTGACCAGTGCGGCGACGGTGGTGCGCCACCACATCGCCCATCGTGTAGTTCTTGACGTGCCCCATGTGGATCTCGCCCGACGGGTAGGGAAGCATCTCCAGCACGTAGGCCTTGGGCCGATCGGGGATGACCGCGACCTCGCCGTCGCGGGCCACCGGCTCGGCATGGAAGGCCTTCTCGGCATCCCAGATGCCCTGCCATCGGGCCTCGGCGGCCGCCGGGTCGTACCGTTCCGGAAGTTCGCTCGGTGGTGTCGTCATCGGCGGGTGACGGTACCAACTCCTGGAGGAATCCACCGGTGACAACGATCGGCGCGCCAGCGCAAATACGGCAGGTGGAGGTCGTTGACGACTTCCCCGGCATTCTGGCCGTGTATGCGGCAAATAATTGGAGTCATGCACGCACCCCGGAGCGTCTGCGCACCGCAGTGGAGCGGGCAGACCTCGCACTGGTCGCCGTGCAGGACGACGGCATCGTGGGCTTCGTCCGCACCATGAGCGATGGCGCATTCGCCGTGTACATCGCCGACATTCTTGTGCTGCCCGACAGCCAGGGACAGGGAATCGGTCGCGAACTGCTGCGCACGGTGCTCGATCATTACCCCCTCGAAACCTTTCACCACCAGGTGCTCATCGCCGAGCGTGATGCCGACGGTTTTTACCGCCGAATGGGAATGTCAGCGGTCGGGGCCTTCGGTTTGACCGCATTCATCCGTACTCAGAAGAACTGACGAATCGGCTCTGAGCGGGGAGAACTGCCCGTATCTGTGCCAATCCGGTAACGCTGCAACGCACAATTGGGCCTTCCGCCGGGGGGAGGACTAGCGTTCCACTCGATCACCGATCTGGTGATCTCAGCAATGCGTGGAAAAGCAGCCGTCGGTACAAAGCTCGGCGTGCAGTGGCATTCCTCGCCGAACAAGGTGGATAGCGTGCCGGAAGGCGTCGTGAAGTGGTTCAACGCCGAGAAGGGCTTCGGCTTCATCACCCCCGATGACGGGGGTAAGGATCTGTTTGTGCACTTCTCAGAGATCCAGGGTTCGGGTTACCGTTCCCTCGATGAGGGCCAGCGAGTGAATTTCGTCGCTGGTGAGGGCCCCAAGGGTCCGCAGGCACAGCAGGTCACGGCCGTCTGAGCCGCGGGTGCCGTGAGGCACCCCCATTGATGTGCCGACGGGCTCCTCTTCGAGGAGCCCGTCCTCGTTTTCGGGCATATTCCCTCCATGCCGAGCGCTCCGGACACCACCTACCGCGCGCGCCGTGTGGTGGAGATGCGCTCCCACATGCGGAAGACGATCATCTGGACCGCGGTGGCGATCGTCCTGTTTGGCAGTGGCTTCGCGATTGTCGCCGCCGAGAGCGGCGTCGTCGTCATGCTCGGGGGAACCGCTCTGCTCGTGCTCATCATCATCGCCTGTGCGGCCTACCTCGCGTGGCAGGCGGCGGGTACGCGGGCGTCAAGCACGATGATCAGCGACTGGGCTGCGGCCAACGGCTGGGCCTACTGGGGTCGTGACGCGCCTGATGGCCCGGCCCCGGAGCCGTTCGAGTCGCGGTTCGACGACTACATGCTGGCTCATGAGACATTCCCCGAGGCCACTCCCCTCCTTCGCAAGGGCACTCGCCGCTACGTCACCGACGTGCTCGCCGGCACCGTTGATGGCGTGGCCGTGCGCATCGCCAACCACTGCTACGAGACCGAGACGTACGACTCCGATGGAACTCCCATCACCTCGTACACCCACCATGTGGTTGCCCTGATGTCACAGCAACCCAAGGTCACCCCGTTGCGTCTTGTCCGCAGGTCACGCATCGGGAAGGCGCTCAAGGGTGCCGATGACCACGTGGCCGGGATCGGACGCATGAAGGCGGTCGATCTGGATAACCGGTCATTCAACCGGGCCTTCTCGGTTCGTGTGGCCGACGACGCCGACATGGTGCTGGTGTACGAGATATTTGATCCGGTGCTACAGGAACGTCTTGGCGACGGCACGGTGGTGCCCGAGATCGACCTGGTTGAGGCCGAGGGTGCATGGCTGATGGTCGCCGACGGAGGAACGGTCACGGGGGGCCATCTCGACAGGATCGAAGTCATGGCGGCCGCCGCCCGATGGGCCATCATCACGTTTGACTGACCGACTAGGGTGCTTGATCGCGCACGCACCTCTGCGTGTGCCCACAGCGAACGGGACCTCACCACCTGATGACGAACGCGGCCACGCACGCCGACCCGCACCACAAACGCCGATGGGCAATCCTTGCAGTGCTCGGGCTTGCGCAGCTGATGGTGGTTCTGGATGCCACCATCGTGAACATCGCCCTTCCCTCGGCACAGTCGGATCTTGGGTTCAGCGACGCCAACCGCCAGTGGATCATCACGGCATACGCGTTGGCGTTCGGTTCGTTGCTGCTGTTCGGCGGGCGCCTGAGCGACCTTCTCGGACGCAAGCGGGTGTTCATCGGCGGCCTCATCGGCTTCGCCGCGGCGTCGGCTCTTGGCGGCCTCGCCCAGGACTTCACCGTGCTGGTCACCGCGCGTGCACTGCAGGGTGCCTTCGGTGCGCTCCTCGCACCAGCGGCCCTGTCGCTTCTCACCACCACCTTCACGGAGCCCGAGGAGCGCGGCAAGGCGTTTGGCATCTATGGCGCCATCGCCGGTGGAGGAGGGGCGCTCGGCCTGCTGCTCGGCGGGGTGCTCACCGAGTACCTGTCGTGGCGCTGGTGCCTCTGGGTAAATCTGGTCCTTGCGGTACCGGCGGCCATCGCTGCGGTCGTACTGCTTGTGCACTCACGCCAGGACAAGGTGCACCTTGACCTCCCTGGCACCATCACATCGGTGCTCGGGCTTCTCTCGCTGGTCTATGGCTTCTCAAAGGCTCAGACGGATGGCTGGACCGCAGGCATCACCATTGGCCTTCTCATCGCGGCGGTGGTGCTGCTCGCCATTTTCGTGATCATCGAGACCCGCGTGAAGCACCCTCTGCTGCCGATGCGGGTGGTACTCGACCGCAACAGAGGTGGTTCGTACCTGGGCCTCACACTGGCCTCGATGGCCCTATTCGGCGTCTTCCTGTTCCTCACGTACTACCTGCAGACCACGCTCGGGTACTCGCCCATCGAGACCGGGCTCGCCTTCTTGCCCATGATCGGGGCAATCATGGTGACCGCCACGACATCGACGGCGCTCCTGCTGCCCCGGATCGGTGCGCGCATTCCCATCACCGTCGGGCTTTTTCTCGGGGCCATCGGCATGGTGCTGTTCACCCAGCTGGGGGTGGATACCGCCTATGTCACGCATGTATTGCCGGGCCTCATCGTGACCGGCCTCGGCCTCGGTCTGGTATTCGCAATCTCCTTCGAGGTTGGCACGATGGGTGTGGACGCCAACGACGCCGGTGTGGCCTCGGCCATGGTCAATACCACTCAGCAGATCGGTGGCTCGATCGGCACGGCGCTGCTCAGCACAATCTTCGCCACTGCCGTGGCGTCATTTCTGGTGGATACAGGCGACCCCAGCACCCCGGAGGCCCAGGCTCAGGCCGCCGTACATGGGTATTCGGTCGCCTTCTGGTGGTCGGCGGTCATCTTCCTCGTCGCTGCCATCGCCTGCGGCGCGCTGCTCACCAGCGAGGTGGCCGACCACGACCCTGACATCCCGGGGGCGACTGCGTAGAAATCCCGCCGGGGCCCCCGGTACGGTCCCGGCGTGTCCACCACCTCAACCGTGTACCGCGATGGCGTCTGCGTACAGACCGCATCCACCGATTGGCCCGTGCTCGCGGATGCGGCCCGATCCGGCAATCTGGTGTGGATCGATCTGGAAGGAGCCGACGGCGTGGGTTTCGCTCGGGTGGCGCATGCCTTCAACCTCCACCATCTCGCAGTGGAGGACGCCGTCACAGCGCACCAGCGGGCCAAACTCGACGTGTACGGGGATGTCCTGTTCTGCGTCATGCGCCCGGCCGCCTATGACGACGCCGCAGAGACGGTGGTGTTTGGCGAACTCCACGTGTTTACGGGTCCGGGCTTCATCATCACCATCTGCCACGGCCAGGGGCCACGCATCGCTTCCGTGCGTGATGACCTCGACAACCGGCCCGAGCTCCTCGCACAAGGATCTGGGCCAGCCCTGCATGCAGTCATCGACCGCGTGGTTGACGAGTACGCACCCGTGGCCGAGGGCATCCAGAATGACATCGACGAGATCGAGGACGCACTGTTCTCGGACCACGGTTCGGCTAGCGACGACGGCACTTCCCGGCGCATCTATCAGCTCACACGCGAGGTCATCGGATTCCAACGGGCACTCGGCCCCCTTGACGGAATGATCGCCGGAATGATGACTCGGTGCGGGGGCGACACCGACGAGCACCGCTACCTGCGCGACATCCATGACCACGTATTGCGGCTCCTCGACATGGTGGAGGGATACCGGCAGCTGCTCGACAACCTGCTGCACGTGAACCTCACCCTTGAGACCAAGGCGCTCAGCGAGCGGTCACATGCGCAGGATGTACAGATGAAGAAAGTCTCATCATGGGCCGCCATCATCTTCGCACCCACGCTGGTCGGAACGATCTACGGCATGAACTTCGACAACATGCCCGAACTCCACTGGCAGTACGGCTACCTGTGGGCGCTCTTCCTCATGGTTGTTATTGCTGTGGGTCTCTACTTCATCTTCAAACGCAGGGATTGGCTCTAGTCGAATGAGCGATGAGATGGAGCAGGCCCCGGCACTGCTACCGGGGATGGTGCAGCGCTATCGCGGTGAACCCATGCACTGCGACCAAATGCGCCTGGATGACGCGCGGGATGCCCCCGACGCCATCCGCGATGCCCACACCGTGGTGGACGAGCACATCGCCGGGGTGCACTGCACGTGGATCAATCCGGAGCACCGCGCGAACGGCCTCATCGTCTCCCTGCACGGCGGGGGATACATCGTGGGGCCCGGCGCTGCGCATTGGGGATGGGTCAGCACCCTCTGCCGCGATACCGGTCAGGCGGGATTGCTCATCAGGTACTCGCGTGCCCCGGAGGCCACCTACCCCACGGCACTCAATGAAGTGCTCGCCGTAGTGCGCACCCTCGACGGCCCGTGGCAGCTCATCGGTGACAGCGCCGGCGGCGGGCTCGGTCTCGCCACGACATTCAGCCTGCGCGACGCCGGCGAAATGGTGCCCACGGCAATGGTGCTCAGCTCACCCTGGCTCGACATCACCATGGCCCACCCCGAACAGGCCGCCAACGCCCACATCGACCCGATGATGGGCATCCCTGCCCTCGACCATTACGCACGGGCGTACGCCGGCGCGACAGACCGCACGCACCCTCACCTCTCTCCTCTCTACGGCGACCCCACCGGCCTGCCGCCCATGCTCATCACCGTGGGCACCGCGGAGCTCTTCCTATTTGAGACCCGCGACTGGAAGGCCAAGTGCGACGCGATGGGTACCTCATGCAAGGTCATCGAGGTGGACGGCGCCATTCACGACTTCGCAATCATGCTGGGCCTCATGCCCGAGGCCACCGAGGTGCTACCCGCGCAGACGGCGTTCCTCGCAGATCACCGGTCCTGAATCCCGCGCTACTTCAGTGCAATTACCCACGAGTCGTTCAGCGTGCATGGCGTCCCGCCCTTGGGTGCCGATGCGGGCACGCTCGGCTGCGACACCACTCCCCCACTCCTGGTCCAGTCGAACACGTTGGGCAGTCGGTCGCCAGGCTCCTGCAAGAACAGCGATACCCCGGTGTCGGTGACGACCAGCTGGCACGTGTAGCCCGGCGCGAGGATCACGGATGGGGCGGCGAGGTTCGCCGCGGTGCCACCCCCACCCCCGCTCTCGGCCCAGGCGGTACTCAGTCCGTTGTCAGGGTCGTTAAGCGCGGCAACTGCCTCGGCAACCGGTGAGGCCTCAGTGGCTATGGGCGTTGTGGCTGACGTGTCCGCACTGGACGACCCACCACAGCCGGCAAGGGCCAACGCACCGCCCGCGAGCAGGACCGGAGCGACGAGCAATCGTGTGATTCGAGGGCGCATGGGAAGTCTCCGTGGTCGTGTCCGCGAGACGTCAGGGTACCCGGAACTACCAAGGCCCTCGCACCCACCGGCGGCGTGATGGCGCAGGCGGTGAAGGTTGCGCGGGTGAAGTAGACCCTATCTCGGGGCGTAGGAACCAGAGACTCTTGCACTCTGGTCGTTGCGGTTTAGGCTGTCCTCACGGCATGTTGCGCGATGTCGCCACGCCGCCGAACCGCCACTCAAGGAGCAACTGTGAAACTCCCCGCCCGATGTCTTTCAGGCGCAGCCGCCGTCCTTAGCCTCGCAGCCCTGGCCGCGGTGCCTACCGCACAGGCTGCACCCGCGGCGGGTGCTTCTTCCGCAGCCACGGCACCGACGGCCAGAGCCCTCGCGCTGCTCCCCACCAACATCAAGGCGGGCCTCGACATCCGCATTGCGTACCGGCGCTACGCGCTGTGCGCGGCGAGCAACATCACGCCCAGCAATCAGTCGGTCTACATCAACAAAACGAAGTACCAGGTCGGCACGGGGCTCTGTCCCATCGTCACGGGCATGACGGTTTACAACAAGAGCCTTCAGGGCACAGGGACGACCCCGAAGGGTGCCTCCACCATCTGGTCGAGCTTCGGAAGCCCGGCCTCGCTGCCGCAGTACAACGGCACGAGCTGGACTGTGGCCGCTCCGCAGGGTGGCCTGGTCACTGAGGGTGTCTCGCCCAATGCGGGGATGGCCAACTTCTGGGGATTCCCCTGCGTGGTGACCACGCCAGTGACCATCAACGGAACCAATTACCCGATGGCGATGTGTGCCGGCCCGCTCATGGAGAACATCGACAACCGTCCGGTTGCCCCGGGTTCGTCCATCTATACCGACAACACCTCCGCCACGATTCCGGTCGGCTTCGGTAAGCCTCTCGCCGGTTCGCTCGCTGGGATGGACTCCTTCTTCTCGAATCCGTTCCCGACGTCCTAACCCGTTGAACTGCCACCCCGGCGCTGTTGGCGGCGCCGGGGTCGTGATTCGTATTCGGCGTCCTGACTCAGCAGCGAGTCCGCCGACGTCAGGATTTTGGCCCTCGCCGGCTGCGCAGTGACGGCCGTCTTCCCAAGGCCCTTTGTGGTGGTGGTCCATTTGCCCTTCGACAGGCGGATGGTGCACCGGTAGGTGCGCGTGGCCTTCTTGCCCCTGCCGTGTTTTGTGAGGCGGCAGGCGGCCTTCAACCGCGTGGCATTGAGCTGTGCCATTTCAATGCTCTGTGCCGTGCCGGCAGCAGAGGGAGACGACCTCGTCGGATTCGTGGAACCGGAACGTGAGCCGATGGGATTCGTACACATACCCGCGGAGGGACAGCGACCCTTGAGGTTCAGAAGTGAAAACGACGAAAGGCCCGTCGGAACGGACCTTTCGAGTGAAGTGGAGGATGACGGGATCGAACCGACGACCTCTACGCTGCCAGCGTAGCGCTCTCCCAGCTGAGCTAATCCCCCGGGAACGGCCTGAAGTATAGACGGCCCGCGGGCTAGGCGGGAGTGCTCTGGAACCGCTCTGTGGGCGCCTCCCGCCACAGACGGTCAAGGCGGTAGAAGTCGCGGGCTTCCGGCGTGAACACGTGCACGACGATGTCGAGCGCGTCCACCAGAATCCAGTCCGCCTCTTTTTCGCCCTCGACGCGGCGGATCTCCACGCCGTGCTCCTTCTTGAGCACTCCACGGATCTCGGTGGCGATGGCCTTGGTCTGGCGCGGGGTGCGCCCGGTGCAGATGACCAGGTAGTCCGTGTAATCCACGATGCCGCGCATATCGAGGATCACGATGTCCTCCGCTTTCTTGGAGTCAGCGAGCTCTGCGGCGATGCGGGCAATATCCTCGGTATTCGAGGGGTCTCCTCAATCGGAACGACGAATCCCTGCGAGGCTAGTCGGGGTGCGGCCCCCCATCAAGACGCCGGGGCAGACTCCAACAGGTCCGCAACCGCCGCAGGCACCAGATGACGGATCGAATCGCCCTGCGCCAGGTACTCGCGAACCAGTGTCGATGACACCGGGACCTCGGGCATCTCGACCAGATCGACGCGGCCAACGGCGATGCCGCGGGCCACGTCACCCGCGGCGCTCGCGTCGGCGCCGGGGCGCATGGCCACTGCGATACGCGCCAGCGCCACGATGTCCTCTGGGCGCCTCCAGGAGGTGAAGCCAGCCAGTTGGTCAACCCCCATCACGAACCACAGTTCCGCGCCCGGGTACTGCAGCGCGATCTCCTCGAGCGTCTCGGCGGTGAATGTGGGGCCATCGCGATGCAGTTCCAGGTCGCTGGCCTCGAGAAGCGGGTCATCGGCCACTGCGGCCTCTACCAGCGCGAGCCGACGCACGGCCGGCATGGTCGCCCCATCTGGCTTGTGCGGGGGCGTGCCGCCCACGACAAGAAGCACGCGATCGAGGTGCAGTTGGCGGGCTGCCTCCCGGGCCAGCGCAATGTGGCCGTTGTGCAGGGGATCGAAGCTGCCGCCCAGCACGCCGATTCTCATCGGGTCAGCGAATCTGGCCGGTGCCGGTGATGAGGTACTTCACCGTGGTCAGGTGCGCTAGGCCGATGGGCCCGCGGGCGTGGAGCTTCTGCGTCGAGATCCCGATCTCTGCGCCCATGCCGAACTCGCCGCCATCGGTGAACCGCGTGGACGCGTTGACGTACACGCACGCCGCGTCCACGCGCAGCTGAAATGCCTGCGCGGCCTCAAGAGATGCAGTGATGATCGATTCGCTGTGCCCCGACCCGAACCGGTTGATGTGGTCGATGGCCTCGTCCACCGATCCGACCACGCCGACCGAAAGGATGAGCGACAGGAACTCACGGGCGAAGTCGTCGTCGGTGGCGGTGGGCAGGTCAGCCGCCGAAGGTCCGATGGCCGCCCGGGCCTCGTCGGACACGCGCAGTTCCACACCCTGGGCGATCAGCGCCTCGGCGGCGCGTGGCAGGAACTCCGCGGCCACATCGCGATGCACCAGCAGCGACTCAGCCGCGTTGCACACGCCCGGCCGCTGGCACTTGGCATTCACGATGATCGCCAGCGCATCATCCAGATCGGCTGAGGAATCGACATACACGTGGCAATTGCCCGAGGCGGCGTAGATGACCGGCACCCGGGCGTGCTCGATGAGATAGGCCTTGAGCGCCTCGCCTCCGCGTGGGATGACCAGATCAACCCGGCCCTCGGCGCGGATCATCTCGAGCATCTCATCGCGATCGGTGCCCAGCATCGTGATGGCGCCACCCGGTACGCCCGCGCCCGCGAGCGCGGCCATCACCACATCACCGAGGATGCGATTGGAGCGCTCGGCAATGCTGCTGCCACGAAGAATGATCGCGTTGCCGCTCTTCAGCGCAAGTGCCGCGGCGTCGGTGGTGACGTTGGGCCGGCCCTCGTAGATGACCCCGATCACGCCCAGCGGCACACGCGTCTCGAGGATCTCGAGCCCATTGGACACCCGCCATCCCGCGTCCACGATGCCCACGGGGTCGGGCAAGGCGGCGACTGCGCGGATGCCCTGCGCCATGGCCTCCAGCCGCGAGTCGTCGAGCAGCAGGCGGTCCACCATGGCAGTGGGGGCATCAGCGCGTCGCGCGGCCTGCACATCCTCGGCGTTCTCGGCCATGATCTCGGCCGATCGCGAGGCGAGGGCGCGGGCCATGGCCTCCAGCGCGTCCGCCTTCTCCCCGGGGCTCATTACGGCCAGCGTGCGACTGGCCGACCGTGCGGCCGCGAGGCGATCCGTCAATGAGGTCGTGGCGCTCATCAGGGGGCCACGCTATCGCACGTATCCGTCTGATCCGGCCAGCGCGAAGCGGTCGCGGTGCACGATCTCGCTCGGGGCACCGGGCAGCACACCTGCAACCTGGTCGGACCGCATACCGATAACGCGGCGCACCTCATCGACCGACAGCTCTGTGATGCCCTTCCCCACCTCGGCACCATCTGGCCCCACCACCGACACGGCATCGCCGGCGTGGAAGGTGCCGTCGCAGGCGGTGACACCCACCGGCAAGAGCGAGGTGCCCTTCTCAACAAGGGCGCGCACGGCGCCACCATCAACCGTGATGGTTCCCATGCTGGGCTTCGCGTGGCGAAGCCACATCTTGAAGGATCCCTGTGGGCGCCCGGACGCGGGAAACCGTGTACCCACCGGGTTGCCTGCGGCGGCGGCCGGGATGACACCAGCGTCGCGACCACTCGCGATGACGCACGTGACTCCGCATCCGGTGGCGATACCGGCCGATGCCAGCTTGCTCTCAATGCCACCACTGCCGATACCCGACCCGGGGAGCACCGCCAACTCCACCTCACGCGGGTCCGTGCCAACAGCCACCTCGCCGATCAGTTCCGGTCCGCTCTCACCAGGCGCATACAGACCATCACGGTCGGTGAGCAACAGCAGCAGGCGAGCGCGCAGCAGGATTGCCACCTGAGCGGCCAGCACGTCGTTGTCACCGAAGGTCAGCTCATCGGTGGCGGTGGTGTCGTTCTCGTTGATCACCGGGACCGTGCCCAATGCCACGAGACGCGTAAGCGTGTTCTGTGCGTTCACATACGAGGTGCGGCGCTCAAGGTCGGCGGATGTGAGCAGGACCTGCGCGGGCACCACCCCGTGTACGGCGAAGGCCGTGATGTACCGGGCGAACAACGCCCCCTGCCCCACTGCAGAGACCGCCTGCAGGTCGGGGAGGGCGTCCGGACGGCTGGCGATGCCCAGAACTCCCAGCCCGCACGCGATGGCACCGCTGGACACCAGCACCGGGTGCATGCCGGCGTCGCGCAGGGCGGCGATCTCGGCCACTCGTGCCGCCAGCACGTCCTCGCGCAGCACGCCCCGCTCATCCACCAGCGTGGATGAGCCGATCTTGATGACGATGACGTCGCTCACGTGATCCACTCGATCAGCGCCTCGCGGAGTTCGGGAATGCCCTCCCCTGATTCCGCGGAGGTGGCGAAGTCGACGCCGTCCGGCGGGTCCTCGAGATCGCACTTGGTCGCGACGATCACCTGACGCGCCTGCTCTGGTGCGTACGGCGCAATCCCGGCGCGAACCAGAGCGATGCGCTCGTCGGCGTCCCACGGGTCAGATGCATCAACGCAGTGCAGGATGACCTTGGCCCGCTCCAACTGCCCAAGGGCGGAGCCGTTGCGCTCGCTGCCATCGACGGCAAGCCCCGGCAGATCGGCAACCAGATGGGGCTCATCGACGCCGTCGTCCAGGGGGCCGAGCGCGGGCTCCTTCGTGGTGTGCGGGTACGGGGCGACCGTGGCGCTTGCCCCGGTGAGTGCATTGAGCAGCGAGGTCTTGCCGGAGTTCGGCATCCCCACGATGGCGACGTCAACCGGCAGGCGCATCTCGAGCACAATCCACGTGCCCTCGCCATCCTCGCCCGGCACGGTGATGCGGGGGGCACGCTGCGTTGACGACCGGAAGGCGCGGTTGCCCACGCCACCACCACCGCCACGCGCCACCGACACGCGATCGCCCACCGCACCAAGTACGGCGATCTCCTCGTCGTCGCGCAGCACCCGGGTGCCGGGGGGAACGCTCACCTCGAGGTCGCCGCCATTCCTGCCGTGCTTATTGCGGCCCTCGCCGTCACCGCCCACGGGTGCCTTGTGGTGCACCGCGTGCCGGAACTGCGTCAGGTCGATCATCTGCTCGTCGGCGACCAGCACGACATCGCCGCCGCGTCCGCCGTTACCCCCATCGGGGCCGCCCTTGGGCGAGTGCGCCTCACGACGGAACGAGAGGCAACCGTTGCCCCCGCGCCCCGCCTGGACGTGGATCTGGGCCCGATCGGTAAATGACATGGTGCGGAGCCTCAGGCCCCGCCCCGGCTCAGGACGCCGGGGCCTCCACCGGGTACACGAAGACGCGCCGACCCTTGATGCCATTCGTGAACTCCACCCGGCCACTCACGGTGGCGAAGATGGTGTGGTCACGACCGATGCCGGTACCGTTGGCGGGCTTGAACACCGTGCCGCGCTGGCGGACGATGATCGACCCGGCCGGAATGACCTGGCCCGCGAACACCTTCACGCCGAGGCGCTTGGAGTTCGAATCGCGACCGTTGCGGCTGGAGCCGCCACCCTTCTTATGTGCCATTGCTCAGCCCCCGATTGCCGTGATGCGCACCCGCGAAAGGTGCGAGCGGTGACCCATCTTGCGCTTGCTGTCCTTCTTGGCGCGGTAAGTGAAAACCGTGATCTTCGGCCCGAGCACGTGCTCCTCGACCTCCGCAGTCACGGTGCCACCATCGGTGATGCCATCGGCGCTCCCGGTTGCGAGAACCCTGGGCGAGATGGACTCACCGGGCTCGGCCGCAATGCGGTCCACGACGATACGCTCACCTTCACGCACCCTGTATTGCTTGCCCCCGAGGGCGATCACGGCATACTCAGCCACGGACATCTCCACTACTGACGACGGGACGCCCATCTCCGGACGCGATCGCGCATGGTAGCGACACCGGACACGAAGTGCCACACCGAAGGGGACATCTCGCACCCACGCATCTCACGAATCGTCGGCATTGCCCTTCTGATCACGCTTTCGGCCACTTCCCTTTCCCTCGGGGCCAGTGGGGAATTGCGCGTGGAGGCCGGGGGCAACCCAGACTTCCTCGACCCCGCGCTCGCCCTTGACCCCCTTGCATGGCAGGTGCTGGGAGCCACTCAGGGTGGTCTGGTGGCGTTCCGGCGTGCCGAAGGGAGTGCCGGAACCGCCTTGGTACCGGACCTCGCCACGGCGCTCCCGGTCGTCTCGCCGAATGGACTCACGCTCACCTTCACCCTGCGGGACGACGTCCGGTTCGGCCCCCCGGCATCGCGTGTCGCCCAGCCCAGCGACGTGAAGAGCAGCCTCGAGCGCATGCTCGTCCTCGATTCCCGCGGCACCGCGCTCTATACGGCCATTGGCGGTGCACCCGCGGTCATCGCCGGTCGAACCCGCCTGCTGTCCGGCATCGTGGCCGATGACGCCGCGAGCACCGTCATCATCACTCTCACGCGCCGGGACCCATCGCTGCTCCAGGCGCTGGCGCTGCCATTTGCATCCGTCGTTCCCAAGGGCACCCGCGCGGTCGATCAAACGGTTGACCCACCCGCAGGTCTCGGGCCGTACGCCATCTCGGCCTTCGACCCCGACCAGCGCATTGTTCTCACGCCCAATCCCGGCTACGTGCCCCGGGATGGACTGCCGGCCGGCCACGCATCACGCATCACCATCTCTCTCGGCCACACGCCGCGGGCCGCCGCCGCCCATGTCGCAACCGGCGACGCCGACTACTCCGTCATGCCAATCGCCCAAGCGGCCACGCGTCGCGGTGGCTACGCGGCCGGCGCCACTGCCAATGCCATCACCAACTCGGCGACGGCGTACGTGGCAATCGACTCATCCCAGGCCCCATTTACGAATCCAGGTGTCCGGCGCGCCGTCGGGCTGGCGCTCGATCGCACGGCGGCAGCAGCCGCGATCGGTACCGGGGCCCGTCCTGCCAGCCGCATGATTCCCCCGGGTACTCCGGGGAGCCGTCCAGGCACCACTGCGTTTGACCTGCGCACCGCACGGTCGCTGGTTTCCGGTGCGGGTGCCACCGGTACGGCGGTGACCCTCTGGACGGGATCGGGATCCGCTGAGCGCGCCATCGCGCCTGCGGTGCGTGATGCGCTGTCGAAGATGGGCCTCTCCCCGGTCGTGAGGGCGCTCCCCCGCAACTCCGGCCTCGGCCGGGCGGCCCCGCGTGCCGCGATCGCCACCGCACTGTGGAGCCAGACGCTTCCAGATGGATCAGACGCCTACGCGCAGTTGCTGGGCACCACTGCCCCCGGCACCCCCGCCAACCCCCCGGTACCCGCTATCTCAGGCGATGCCGCTTTGCGGTCGCGTGCGCGATCAGCGGGCAACGCCGTGCTGGGCACTGGTCGGGACTCGGCATGGGCGCAGGTGGATGCCCGCGCCGTTGCCGACGGCCGCGTGGTGCCGGTCGCCACCCCCGTCGCAACGGAGGTCACCGCACCCGGTGTGTCCGGCGTGACGGTGAACCCCGTGCTGGGAGTACTGCTCGGGTTACTGCAGCCCGCCGGCGGGAGCGACGCGGAGCGCTAAGCGCTGGCCGGTTTCGCCGAGCGGGTGCGGGTGGTGCGCGCTCGTGAGCGGCTGGCGCCGGTCCCGGCGGCCCCTCCGCCAATACGTGCACTTCCCGGAGCCAACGAGGTATCCGATTCGAGCGTGATGGAGATGCCGAGGTCCTCCTCGATCGCCGCCAGCACCGCGCTGTCGTCCGCGGTGAGGAACCCCATGACCTCCGGGTGAACACCCACGGCAACGGGCGACTCAGATGTACCGGCAAGCGCCATGCGGATCTGGCGCTCGGCGTCAATGGCGTGGGTCTCCGCACTCACGACGAATCCCTGGCCCCCACAGGTGGGGCAGTGGTTGGTCATGATCTCGCGGGCGCCGTCGCTGATGTTCTGACGCGTCATCTGCACCAGGCCGAGCGGCGAGATCTCCACCACGAAGGTGCGGGTGCGGTCATTCGCAAGCGCGTCATTCAGCGCCTGGGTCACCGCACGGCGGTTCTTCGCGTTGTCCATGTCGATGAAGTCGATAACGATGATGCCGCCGATGTCGCGCAGCCGCAGTTGGCGCACGACCTCTGTGGCCGCCTCGAGATTGGTGCGGGTGATGGTGTCCTCGAGCTGGGTATTTCCACGCCCCACGTTCTTGCCCGAGTTGACGTCGATCACCGTCATGGCCTCGGTGTCGTCAATCACCAGCGACCCACCGGATGCCAAAGGCACGCGGCGGTTGAGGGTGGAGCGGATGGCGTCCTCCACACCGAAGTGCTTCAGCAACTGCCCCTCACCGTCCCACACCTTCACACGATCAGCAAGTTCGGGCGACGTGCGCCGCAGGAACCCAACGATGCGCTCGTGCTGGCGGGCATCGTCCACCAGCACCTCGTCGACGCTGTCGTTGAGGATGTCGCGGATGACCTTGAGCGACGAGTCGGCCTCGCTGTAGAGCAGCGACGGAAGCGGCACCTGCGCCGACCGCTCGCGGATGGCCTTCCACAGCAGGTTGAGCGATGCAAGATCGCGCGCCAGCTCAGTGGCCGAGGCGCCCGCCGCCGCAGTACGCACGATCAGGCCTCCCCCATCGCGCGGCAACTTCTTGCAGATGTCGCGCAGGCGGTGGCGCTCATCGTCATCAAGGCGCTTTGAGATACCGATCCCGTCACCGAACGGCACGTACACGAGAAACCGGCCAGCCAGCGACAGCTGCATGGTGAGTCGTGCGCCCTTGGTCCCCATCGGGTCCTTGACGGCCTGCACGATGACCTCGTCGCCCTTCTTGAGCATGTCGGCGATCAGGCGCTTCTTCTTGGGCACGCCCTCAGCCACCACGTCATCCACGTGGAGGAAGCCGTTCTTGCCGATGCCGACCTCGATGAATGAGGCCTCCATACCGGCAAGCACGCTCTCCACGCGGCCCTTCCAGATGTGGCCCACAACCGAGCCCTTGCCACGACGCTCAATCTGCACCTCGGCGACGCGCCCATCCTCAAGGATGGCCACGCGCGTCTCGGCGCGATCGATTGAAACCAGAATCTGCTTGATCAGCTCTTCCCCTTCCGCCCCAGACGGGCGCGGATGAACGCCTTGACGGCGTCCTTCGGATCGATGTTCATGTCGTCGCCGAGCCGGCGCGAAATACGCTCCGTCGCCGCGGCGAGGGCCACGGTCGATGCCCATGCGACAGCGCCTCGCACCATCCATCTGGGTGCGGGCACGATACGTGACGCGCCGCGGGCGACGATGCCCACGGCGATACCCGTTGCAGTCGCTGCGACCACCTCGGGAATGCGCTTGGGGGAGAGACCCTGCCCCTCGGCAGACCCCATTCGCACCACCATTGCGTGCTGGGCAGCCGCGCTGCCCGAGAACCAGTTGAGCGCGCCGGCGATTGCCGACTCCCGTGCGGCCACGTCGACCAGGTGCCGATGCACCGGGTCCCGTAACGCCGGGTAGCGCCTTGCGGCGGGCACCATGCCCTTGCCGAGCGAGCGGATGACGGCCTGCATCACCCCACTCACGGATGAATCGGATTCCAGATCCGGCACGAATGCCAGATCGCCGATCGTGACGGTGTCCTCGGCGAGCAACTCGCGCTCGATGCGGCCACGCTCATGCGCAGCACACACGACGACAACCAGCGTCCGCTGGTTCTGCCGAGACCTGGCGGCGACTTCGAGGGCGGCAGCACGGACATCGTCACCGGCGCCCAGCGGGATGACCAGCAGGTCAACCGCAGTCCGGTCGCCCACTGGCACGCCAAGCATCCCCGACAGCCGGCCACCCAGCGCGGGGCTCGACGGCAGGATCGCCATCACGCCTCCGTCGAGGGCCTGCTCGTGATGCTCACGGGTGTCTTTTGCCAAGCGGTTTACCTGCTTGGCAAGCGTGGTGATGGCCCCCATCTATGCGGCTCCGGCGGCCTGAAGGGCCCGACCGCGCATGCCGATGCGAAGGAGCACGCCAACGGCGACAAGGTTCGTCAGTGTGTGGCTCCCGCCATACGACATGAATGGCAGCGGGATTCCCGTGATCGGCATGATCCCCACGTTCATGCCGATGTTAACGAACACCTCGAACGCCAGCATTGCGGCGATACCCGCCGCCACCAGTCGCTCGAGTTCGGTGGCCGCCAATCGCATGATCACGATGGCCCGCCAGACGATGATGAAGTAGGCCGCGATGAGGAGGCCGCCCCCCAGAAACCCAAACATCTCGGCCACCACAGCGAAGATGAAGTCGGTGTGGTGCTCGGGCAGGAAGTCGTTGATCGTCTGGGTGGCGCCGGAGGGGCCCTTGCCGAATGCCCCGCCCGAGCCGATGGCCACTTTGCTCTGCTCCAACTGATACCCCGACTGCGTTCGATCGGCGCCCGAGTCCACGAACGAGGTGAGTCGATCCACCTGATACGGGTGCAGCACGTTGAGTCCCATAGCGGGCAGCAAGTACAAAACCAGGGTGACGGCCCCAACGATCACCGCGCCCGCGACGACGAAGTGGGTGATGGGCTGCCCCGCCACCCACAGAATGGCCATGGCGATTGCCACGTACACGAGGGCGGTCCCGAGGTCGGGCTGGAGGAACACGATGACCGCCGGGAGCAGCGTGAGCCCCAGCACCATGAGCGACAGCCGGGCGGGTTCAATGGCTTTCAGCCGCTCAACCACGACGACGGCCAGCACAAACGCGAGGATCACCTTCCCGAGCTCAGATGGCTGCAACCGCACCGGACCGAGATCGATCCAGCGGGTCGAACCGCGGGCCGAGGCTCCCAGCAGCAACACGGCGCCCACTGACGCCACGAGGATGGCGTAGATGGTCCATACGTAGCGGGACAGGTTGTCGAGATCGAGGCGCAGCATGAAGAACAGGCACACCAGCCCCACCACCGTGAACGCGAGCTGGCGGGTGAAGAAGAACCCGGGGTTCGATGCCACATCCGACTCCGTGGCTGCCCTGACCACAAATACCCCGAAGCCCGAGACGGCCAGCGCCATGATGAGCAGCCACCAGTCGAGACCCGCCGTGGCCTGACGCGCCCGGGCTTCGACCTTGCCGGTTCCGTGGGTCATGGTTGCCATCAGTTGACCTTGGCCCCGCTGCCGCAGCGGCTCTCAGCAAACCCCAGCGCCGCCGCCATGGTCAGGCACACGGCCGGGGCAGCCGAGTTGGCGCCCTGCCCGCCGCGCTCCACCACCACGGCCACCACGATGGACGGGTCATCCGCAGGCGCGTAACCCACAAACCACGCATGGTCGATCTTGGACGGGTTCTCGGCCGTGCCGGTCTTTCCCGCCACCTTGAATGCCGAGGGCAGCGCGCCAAACACAGGGGTGGATGTGCCGCCATTGCCATTCGCGGCAAGTTTCAGGCCCTGCTTCACCTGATCAAGATCCTTTGCCGGAAGCCCCAGGTCGTGGGTCGCACGGGCACTCACCAGATCCCGCAGTACCCGTGCATCGGCATCAACCACGGCGTTGCCGATGGTCGGGGTGACGACCTTTCCGCCGTTCGCGATAGCCCCGTATGCCACGGCCATCTGCAGCGGCGTCACGAGGACGTTTCCCTGCCCAATCGACATGTTGATGGAGTCGCCCGGCCGCCACGAGCAGTTGATGGGGTCCACCTTGCGATCACACGTCTGGCGCTTGTAGGCCAGATCGGGAATGAGGCCCGCGCTCTCGCCCTCGGAGAGGTCGATCCCCGTGGCCTGTCCGAGGCCGAACCTGTGCGACCACTCCTGCAGCGGCCAGCCCGGCACCCGGTATGAGCGATCGCCCAGTGTGTAGAAGAACGTGTCGCTCGACACCTCAAGCGCCTGCGGCAGGGCAATGGGTCCAAACGCCTCATTGTTGAAGCCACGGAAGCGCGTCTTGTAGAGCAACAGGGATCCGGGGGCCTCAATCTGCTCACCCGCCGTGTACAGCCCCGACGCGAGCGCGGCAGAGGCGGTGATGGCCTTGAAGGTGGACCCGGCGGGGTACTCGCCGCCGATCGCGCGGTCAAGAAGGGGGCGCCCCGGGCTGGTGAGTACCCGCTGGATCTCGCGCGGAGTGCCCGATTCAAATACGTCGGGCTTGAAGGTGGGCAGCGACGCCATGGCCAGCACCGCGCCGGTCTTTGGATCGAGCGCCACCCCTGCTGCGCCGGTGGATGTGCCGGCGGCCGCCACTTCGTGCGCCAGCGCCCGCTCAAGTGCTTTCTGAACATTGAGATCGATCGAAAGGCGCAGGGTCTGCCCCGGGCGGGGCGCGGTCTGCGAGATGATCCCACGCCCCACGACGTCCCCGCTGGCATCAACCTCCACCTGCTGGCGGCCCGCGATACCGCGCAGGTATCCCTCGTACTCGCTCTCGATGCCGGCACGGCCAACGGTCTCGTTGCCCAGATAGCCCTGGTCCCTGTACAGGCGGGCCGACTCGACCGGTATGGGCCCGGTGTAGCCCAACAGGTGCGCGGCCATGGTGCCATTGGGGTATTCGCGCTTGTACGCAGCCTGCAACTCGATACCCGGAAGCTGCGCCCGGCGCTCCTCCACGTAGGCCTGCAGCTGCGGCGAGGCATCCTCCTGGAGCACCACTGCCTCAAACCGACTTGCCTTCTGGGCTCTGGCCACCTTCGCCGCGAAGTATCCGGCAGGGTGCCCGAGCGCGGTTGAGAGATGAGTGAGCGTTCTCGCGCCGGCGTCGCCCGCCAGATCCTGTGGCTGCGCCACGAGATTGAGCACTTCCTTGCTTGTCACCAGCGCCTTGCCATTGCGATCGGTAATGGCCCCACGAGGTGCCTCGGTGATGACGGTGCGCAGACGATTGGCCTCGGCGCGCTGCTGGTACCCCGCGCCACTGATCACCTGGAGGAACCAGAGGCGCACCACCAGCACCACGAGCAGCACGACGGCCAACCCTGCGAACGATGCCATGCGCAGCACGGACCGGGGCGGACGCCCGAACCGGCGGGGCCTGCGGGGCGGCGGATCGTCAGTCGGCGGCGCGGGGGTACGGGGCTGCATCGTGCTCACTCGTCAAGCATCCCCGGCTCGACGTCAATCGGTGCCCCGAGAAGTCTCCGCGCGACCAGCAGCACGGGCGGGCCGAGCAGGGCCGAAAGCGCCACGGTGGGAACAACGATGCGCATCGCGATCACCGATGCCGTCGCATCGGTCCCCAGCAGCCACTGAAACGAGGCATACCCCACCTGCACGAATGCCGCACCGGCCACGATGAGGCCGAGCGGGAGACTGAGGGTGGATGCCTCTGGCCGGTCGGCGAACTGCCCGCACCATGCACCCACTGCGAGGTAGAGCAATGCCATCACACCCAGAGTGCCGACGGGCGTAGTCAGTTCCACGAGGAACCCGCACGCGAAGCCGGTGACCGCTCCCACCAGCGACCCCCGGAGCACCGCGATGGACACCACGGCGGCGATCACGATGTCGGGTGACCCATCGGCAACCGTGATGCTTGGCATTACCGTGATCTGCAGGATTACTGCAGCGGCAGCCAGCAGCGCCACCCGCTTGAGCGCGATGCCCCGATCGGGCAGTGCCCGGACCGGCCGCTGCCGGGCGGCGCGCACGCGTGCCGCCGCACCAAGGGTTCGCTCGCTCAGCCGGCTGCCCTCCTTCGCGCGGCGGTCGACTGCGGCGTGAGCACGGCGACGTCAGCCAGGGTGCGCACATCAACGTAGGGCGTCACCTGAATGGTCTGGAAGGTATCGACGTCGCGCGATCCGACCCCGGCAACCAGCCCCACCGCAATACCGCGCGGGAACACTGATGGAAGTCGCAGATCGGCCGAGAACCCGGCTGTGCGCACGATGCCGCCAGCCTTCACCTGGAAGTCGCGCGGCACGCCATCCATCATCAACTGCCCGCCGACTGTCGGGCGCAGGACGCCCAGCGCGCCACCCGACCCATCCACCGTCGCGCCCACGCGGATGGAGGGGTCGGTGATGAATGTGACAACCGACGTGAACGCCGAGGCCTGGGTGATGAGCCCCACGAGCGCGGCACCGGGCGCCGCACCGCTCACCACCGGGCTGTTGACCACGATGCCGTCGGAGGTTCCGGCGCTCAGGGTGGCGCGCGCGTACCAACTCGTGGGCGAGCGCCCCACGACTGATGCAACAACCGACTTGTAGCCCGACGGAACGCTTCCATCAATGCGCAGCAGCGTTCGAAGACGGGCAATCTCGGCCGACTGGTCCGAGAGCGCCAGAACGCGCGCCTGAAGCGCAGCATTCTGTGCCTTCAGATCCTCGTTCTGGCCTCGTGCATCCACAAGCCCGGTCACCCAGCTCCAGCCATCGCGAAATGGCTGCGACGCCCGCTCGGCAATCGACTGCAGGGGCATCACAGCTGATCCCGCCATCTGCTGCGCCCCGTGCAGTGGACCGCCGCCGGATTCGCGGAAGTACACCGTGAACACGATGAGGCACAGGGCAATGAGCCCGCCGATCACCCCGCGCCGGATCATCATCCGGTGCTTCTCGGAGTCATCTCTTCTCGGCGATTCGGGTATTTCCGTGGCCTCCTCGACCAGTCACGGGCATCCGGTCCACGATATGACACGGCGAGCGCCGAGCGTCAATTCGCGGGTTCCGGCGACTTAGTACCGGCTGCGCCTCGAGCGCCGAGCGCCATTGGCGGAGCGGCGCATGACCTCAAACTCCTCAAGCGAGCGGCCTGAGCCCACGGCAACACAGGTGAGCGGGCTGTCGGCGAGGTGGATCGGCATCTCGGTTTCGGCACGCAGGCGATCGGCGAGACCATTCAGCAGCGAGCCGCCGCCTGCCAGCACGATGCCGCGGTCCATGATGTCCGATGCAAGCTCCGGCGGCGTGCGGTCAAGCGTGGCGCGGACGGCCTCCACGATCTGCCCCACCGGCTCCTCAAGTGCCTCGCGCACCTGCTCGCTGCTCAGCACGACCGTCTTCGGCAGCCCGCTGATCATGTCGCGGCCGCGGATCTCGGCCTTCATCTCGTCCTTCAACTTGTATGCAGATCCGATCTCAAGCTTCACTTCTTCGGCGGTCTGCGAACCGATCAGCAGCTTCCGCTCGCGCTTCACGTAGTTGACGATGGCCTCGTCGAGCTCGTCGCCACCCACCCGGATGGACTGCGCCACAACGATTCCGCCCAGGGAGATCACTGCAACCTCCGTGGTGCCGCCACCGATGTCCACAATCATGTTGCCGGTCGGCTCGCCGACGGGCAGCCCCGCGCCGATTGCGGCGGCCATGGGCTCCTCAATGAGGTACGCCTGACGCGCACCGGCAGACAGCGTGGCCTCCTCCACGGCGCGCTTCTCCACGCCCGTCACGCCCGACGGCACGCACACGACCACGCGGGGGTGCGCCCACCTGTTCTGATGCACCTTCTGGATGAAGTGACGGAGCATCTGCTCGGTCACGTCGAAGTCGGCGATCACACCATCCTTCAGCGGGCGAATGGCGGTGATGTTGCCCGGGGTACGACCGAGCATGCGCTTCGCCTCAATGCCGACGGCGTGCACATCACCGGTCCGTTGGTCGATTGCGACCACAGAAGGCTCAGACAAAACGATGCCGCGACCCTTTACGTAAACAAGAGTGTTGGCGGTGCCGAGGTCCACGGCCATATCGCGGCCGCCGAACCCCGTCAGGTAACCGAGAAACCCGATCGCGGGCCTCCAATGGTGTGAGTGACGAGGGCATTGCACCCGAAGATGCTGCGGGAGCGTATCGCGCCCCTCAATTCATCGGCCTATGCAGGGGGATGCCTGCACGACGCGTTTCAGGCAGCCGTACCCCACGGGGCCAGGCCGGCATCGTCCAGCAGCAACCCCAATGCACCGATGGGCAGGCCGATAACGGTGGAGGGCTCGCCCTCGATGCCCTCGATCAACGCCCCGCCTGCGCCCTGCACGGCATATGCCCCCGCACGGCCTTGCCACTCCCCACGCCCGAGGTACCAGCGAAGTACGTCATCGTCGATCGGCCGCATCCGCACGGTGGCCCGGGCGAGGCACTCATGCTCACCTTGAGCGGTCACCAGTACCAACCCGGTCATCACCGTGTGTTCGCGACCCGCGAGCGCCTTGAGCATGCCGCGCGCATCGGCCTCGTCGGCCGCCTTGCCAAGTGCGATGCCATCGAGCACCACCTCGGTATCCGCGCCGAGCACAGCGCCGCCACCCGGAATACCCACCCGACCGGCCACGTCGCGCGCCTTGCCGCGCGCGTGTGCCATCACACGCTCCTCCGCCGGCAGCCCGGGATCGCTGTCCTCGGCCTCGTCGGAGGCCACGACGCGGAACGTGATGCCAAGCGCCCCCAGAAGCCCACGCCGCTGGGGGGACCGCGAGGCGAGGATGATCAGCCGAGCAGCTCCGATGCAGCGAAGTGGATACCCAGCTCGCGCGCGGCACTCTCGGTGCCGTCAGAGCCATGGATCACGTTCTGGCCCAGGTCGAGCGCGTAGTCACCGCGGATGGTCCCGGGCGCGGCATCTTGCGGGTTCGTCGTACCCATCATCATGCGGCATGCGGCGATGGCACCCTCGCCCTCGATGGCCATCATGACGACCGGACCCGAGGTGATGAACTCCACCAGCTCGGCGAAGAACGGCCGGTCACGGTGCTCGTCGTAGTGCTCCTCGGCGGCCGCACGCGTCATCACCGTCTTCTTGAGTCCCACCAGCTGAAAGTCGCGCCGCTCGAAGCGGGCGATGATCTCGCCGGAGATCCCGCGCGCGGTCGCGTCGGGCTTCACCATCACAAAGGTACGTTCGATCATGAGATTCCGGGCTCCGGGTCCTGGTTGGCGTCCTCACGGCGACGGCGCTCAATGCGCGTGTCGTCGAGGGTTCGGCTTGATGTGGGGGCCGCCGGGGCGGCGCAGAACGGGCATACCTGCCAGTGGGGCTCGAGCGGCTCGGAGCAGCGTCGGCACGGCTGGCGAAGTGAGGTGGTGCAGTTGGGGCACACGAGAAACCGGGGGCCCACGACGCCGTCGCACGACGGGCAGCGAAGGCCTTCCACCTGACTCTCGAGGGCCACGGTCTCCAGCTCGCGGTCGTGCGCGTCGGTCAAGTACTCAGGCGGACGGATAAACAGGTAGACCAGCGCGCCGAGGAACGGGATGATGAGCGCGATGGCCACGCATGCGGTGATGGCCCCCGAGTTCTCAAACCGGCGGCGGGCGTCCTGATACACCCAGTAGGCGAGCGCGAGCCACAGGGCTGCTGCGAACACCTGGATGAGCACCAGGGCGATGGTCCAGACGCTGGATCCGAAGAAATCGGATACCGACTGGAATGGATCACTGCTCAGAAAGGTCATTGACCCCAAGTCTCCTCGGCGCTTGCGTTCCGCCCGTCAGCGGCGGCGAGTCTACCACCGGTGTTTTCGCTGCCAGATGCCATCGCAATGGGTGCGAGATCGGACAGCAGATGAAGGGATCCCGCCACGAGCACGGCCCCATCGGGACCGGCGTCGAGGCATGCGCGCTCCAGCGCGCGGGCGGGTCCGGGAATGACCTGAGTTGGGACGCCGCGGATATCGAGCATGCGCGCGATGAACTCGGGCCTGATGGCCCGCCCCGACGATGCGCGGGTGACGCAGGCCGCGCTGATCGCTGGCGCGAGCGCCTCACAGATACCCGAGGCGTCCTTATCGGCCATCATTCCGATGACGGCCACCGGTCGGATGTCGCCCAGAATTTCCGGCAGCGTCGCGGCCAGCGCGGCGGCCCCGGCCGGGTTGTGCGCGCCATCGAGCACGATGACTGGTGAGCCAAGAATGATCTGCAGGCGCCCGGGATTTCGCATCTCGCGCATGGCCCGCTCCACCCGGTCGCGATCCACACCACGCCCGAGCACCTGCTCGGCGGCGCCCACGGCCAGCGCAAGATTGCCCCGCTGCCAGTCGCCGTGAACCGGTATGTCCATGTCCGCCAGCGCGCCATTTGGAGTGGAGATCGTCACGAGGAGTCCGATTCCGGATCGGACCGCGATCTCCTGCCCCACGGCCCATCCCGAGAGGCCCCTGCGGGCCATGATCGGTGCCACTGCGTCGCGGGCGCCCGAAGCGAGCGGGCCCAGCAGCACCGCACCCAGGCCATCGCGCGCCACTGCCAGCTTCTCTGCAGCAATCTGCGGAAGGGTCTCGCCGAGAAGATCGGTGTGGTCGAGGTCCACGCCGGTGACTGCGACCACATCGGCATCAACCACGTTCGTGGCGTCCAGGCGCCCACCGAGCCCCGCCTCGAGAACAATCACCTCGGCGCGCGCGGTGCAGAGCGCATCCAGCGCCAGCGCCGTGAGCGCCTCGAACTGGGTGATGGCACCCCCCGGAACACCCGACACGGCATCACTCACCCGAGTCGCCGCATGCGCAAAGGCCCCCGGCGAGATATCCACCCCATCAAGCGCGATGCGTTCGCCCCACCCGGTGATGTGCGGTGAGAGGTACGCCCCGGTGCGTACCCCGTGGGCAGTGAGGATTGCGGCGGTCATGCGGGTAACCGACGACTTGCCGTTGGTGCCCACCACATGCACCGCCGGAATACCGGCACCCGGCTGACCGAGCGCAGACATCAGCGCCTGCATGCGCTCCAGCCCGAACTTCATCCCCATCCGGTCGAGGCCCTCAATCCAGCGAACAGCAGCCCCGTGATCCATGGCGGGCCTAGCCCAGGGCGTCGAGCCGCGCCAAGATCTCCTCGACCTCGGCGGTGAAGCGACGGGCCTTCTCGCGCTCGGCCTCCACCAGGTGATCGGGCGCACGGCTGGTGAAGCGCTCGTTGGCGAGTTGCTTCTCGGCGCGGCTCAACTCGCCGCGGACACCGGCGAGCGCACCCTCCAGGCGGGTGCGCTCAACGGCCGGGTCAACCTCGGGTGCGGGAACCATGAGGCGCCCGAACGACACCGGCACCACGAGGGCGTCGTTGCCCACCTCGCCCACCTCCACCCCTGCAATCGCAGCGAAGGCATCAAATGGGAGCGCGCTCTGACCATCGACGGCGATGGCCACGGTGAGCGTCTCGCGAGGGCTGATGCCGTGCTCCGCACGGAATGCGCGCATGGCCTGCACGGCCTCGCGCAGGGCGCTGATGGCGGCCTCGGCGTCGGCGTCACGTGGACCGATGGCATGCGCGGGCTCATGCGTGAGCATCAATCCAGCCGACCCGGGGAGCCTGCTCCAGCACTCCTCAGTGGTGAACGGGATAACCGGGTGTGCGAGCGCGAGCACCTGCTCAAGTGCGGCACCGGCAAACGCCGGGTCTGCCAGATCGGCCTTCAGCAACTCGAGGTACCAGTCGCAGAGGTCATCGAAGATGAGGTGGTACAGCCCGTCGGCGAACTGGCTGAACTCAAAGCCCGCCACCAGCTGGTCGGACTGCTCGATGGCGCCGGTGATCACCGATGCGATCCAGCGGTCGCCGAGTGTGGTGGGCTCGGGGGCAGCGCCCGCGCGCCCACCGCGGTCCACCACCAGGCGAGTGGCGTTCCACAACTTGGTGACCAACTGGCGCCCCTGCTTGATGCGATCCTCGCTGAAGCGCACATCCTGCGTGGAGGTGATCATGAGCAGGCCAAACCGCAGCGCGTCGGCGCCCTCGCGGTCGACCACCTCGAGCGGGTCGATGCCGGTGCCGAGACTCTTGCTCATGCGTCGTCCATCGGGCGCCTGCACCACCGAGTGGATGTACACGTCGCTGAATGGCACCTCACCCATGTACTCAAGCCCCATCATCACCATGCGGGCCACCCACAGGAAGATGATCTCGCGCGCGGTGGACAGGACGCTGGTGGGATAGAAACGCTCAAGTTCGGGTGTGCGATCTGGCCAGCCGAGAGTGGCGAAGGGCCAGAGCGCCGACGAGAACCACGTGTCGAGCACGTCGGGGTCGCGCTGCCACCCCTCGCCCTCGGGCGCCTCCATGCCCACGAACACCTCGTCACCGCGGTAGTACACCGGCAACTGGTGCCCCCACCACAACTGGCGCGACAGGCACCACGGTCGGATCTCAGCCAGCCAGTCCTGGTACACCCGGCCAAAGGTGGGCGGGGTGAATCGCACGCGCCCATCCGCCACGGCATCAATCGCAGGGGCGGCCAGCTTCTCCATGTCGCAGAACCACTGCAGCGACAGCAGGGGCTCCACCCGTGCGCCGGAGCGGTGTGAGAATGGCACCGTGTGCAGGTACTCCTCGGTGCCACGGATCAATCCGGCGGCGTTGAGATCGGCCACCACGGCGGCCTGTGCCTCGGCGACTGTGAGCCCCCGGTAGGCCTCGGGCGCATTGGCGGTGATGCGGCCGTCCTCGCCAATTACCTGAATGGCCTCCAGCCCGTGGCGTCGCATGATCTCGAAGTCGTTGGGGTCGTGCGCCGGGGTCACCTTCAGCGCACCGGTGCCAAACGCCGGGTCCACATGACTGTCCCCGATGATCGGCACCTCACGGCCCGACAGGGGCAGCGTGATGGTCTTGCCCACCATCTCGCGGTAGCGCTCGTCGTCGGGGTGCACCGCAACCGCGGTATCACCCAGCATGGTCTCGGCGCGCACGGTGGCCACCACGACCTCGCCCGAGCCATCGCTCAGCGGGTAGGCGATGCGCACGAGGGTGTCGGTCACCTCCCGGTTCTCCACCTCAAGGTCGGAGATCGCCGATCCGAGGCCCGGATCCCAGTTGACCAGATACGTATCGCGGTAGACGTAGCCCTTCTCGTACAGGTCCACGAATACCCGCAGCACGGCCTTGGCATAGCCGTCGTCCATGGTGAAGCGCTCGCGTGTGTAGTCCATGGTGCAGCCGAGCCGGGTGAACTGCTCGATGATGCGACCGCCGTACTCGGACTTCCACTCCCACACGCGCTCAAGAAATTGCTCGCGGCTCAGATCGGCGCGACGCACCCCCTGCGTGGCCAACTCCTTCTCAACCACTGCCTGGGTTGCGATGCCCGCGTGGTCGGTGCCGCATATCCACTCAGTCTCAAATCCGGCCATCCGGTGACGGCGGATGAGCACGTCCTGGATGGTGCCGTTGAGTGCATGCCCCATGTGCAGGGCACCGGTGACATTGGGAGGCGGCACGGCAATGACGTACGGCGCGCGCGGGCTTGATGGGTCGCCGCGCGTAACGCCGGACTCGCGCCATGCATCAACCCAATGGGGCTCCATCTCCAGGGGTTCGAGCCGGGCTGGCCACGCCCCGCCCTCGCCCGCGGTGGCTATGCCGACTCCTCGGCCTCAACGAGCGGCATCCGACCGGTCGCCTCGGTGACGAGGGTAGGCGGCAGCCCCTTCTCGATGGTCTCGCGCGTGACGACGCACTTGCGCACGTCGTCGCGGGACGGCAACTCAAACATCACGTCGCGGAGGGCATCCTCGATGATGGAGCGCAGGCCGCGCGCACCGGTCTTGCGCTCAAGGGCCCGATCGGCAATGGCGTAGAGGGAGTCCTCGCTGAACACCAACTCGGCGTCGTCAAACGCGAAGAAGCGGCGGTACTGGCGCGTGAGCGCATTCTTCGGCTCGGTGAGGATGGTCACGAGATCCTCGCGGGTGAGCTGGTTCACCGACGAGACGATGGGCAGGCGGCCGATGAACTCGGGAATCAGCCCGTAGTGCGTGAGGTCCTCGGGGAGGGTCTCGCCAAAGAGATCGTGATCCTTGGCCGTCCTGCGGTTGCTGATATCAGCCGCGAACCCGAGGCCCTTCTTGCCGATGCGGCGCTCGATCACCTTGTCGAGCCCGGCGAACGCCCCACCACAGATGAACAGGATGTTCGTCGTGTCGATGGTGAGGAACTCCTGATGCGGATGCTTACGCCCACCCTGCGGCGGCACCGAGGCAACGGTGCCCTCAAGAATCTTGAGCAGCGCCTGCTGCACACCCTCGCCCGACACGTCGCGCGTGATGGACGGGTTCTCCGACTTGCGGGCGATCTTGTCGACCTCGTCGATGTACACGATGCCCGTCTCGGCACGCTTGATGTCGAAGTCGGCCGCCTGAATCAACTTGAGGAGAATGTTCTCGACGTCCTCACCCACGTATCCGGCCTCGGTGAGGGCGGTTGCATCGGCGATGGCGAAGGGAACGTTGATGATGCGTGCAAGCGTCTGCGCGAGAAGGGTCTTTCCGCAACCGGTGGGACCCAGCAGCAGGATGTTGCTCTTGTGCAGTTCGATGTCCGTCTCGTCGGACTGCATCACGTGCACGCGCTTGTAGTGGTTGTACACGGCCACGGCGAGGCTTCGCTTGGCCTCCTCCTGACCAACCACGTAGTCGTTCAGGACGTCGTAGATCTCCCGCGGGCGCGGCAGCGACTCCGACTCGATCGCCGTGGGGGCCGCGACGGCCTCCTCGTCGATGATCTCGTTACAGAGGTCGATGCATTCATCGCAGATGTACACACCCGGCCCAGCGATGAGCTTCTTGACCTGCCGCTGGGACTTGCCGCAGAAGCTGCAGAGGAGCTGCTCACCGGTATCACTCGTGGTATCGGACATCTCTCGCCTGGTCGACGGGGGCTACGGAAGCGAGACGACGATGGGCACCGCCGGGTGGATCACCCGGCGTCCTTCCCCTTCGCCGTCTTCTTTGCGGCCGGCTTGGTCGCGGCGGTCTTCTTCGCCGCGGTGGTACCCGTCCCCTTCGCCGGGGCTGCCTTCTTCGTCGCAGGCGCCTTGGCAGCCGCAGCCTTCGCCGGAGCCGGCTTCTTCGCCGCGGCTGGCTTCTTGTCGCCTGCGGGCGCCTTTTCGGCTGCAGGCTTCTTGGCAGCGACAGGCTTCTTGTCGGCTGCTGGCTTCTTGTCGGCGGCTGGCTTCTTCTCGGCGGCAGCAGCGGCTGCCTTCGCGGCCTTTGCCTCCGCAGCCTTCTCGCGCTTCTCCCCCTCCTCGGGGGTAATCGCCACGGCAGCGTCGATCACCAGATCGACAGCGCGCTCAACGCGCAGGTCCTGGCGCAGGCTCTCCCAGCCGCCAGCGGCGCGCAGGGCCTTCAGCAGCTCATCCGGGTCACGGCCGGCGTCGGCGGCATCGGTGCGCACGCGCGCCTCCACCTCGTCATCGGTCAACTGGATGTCCTCGGCGTCGGCGACGGCCTCAACGACCATCTCGCGGCGAATCGAGAGCTCTGCATCGGCACGCAGCGAGTCGCGGGCTTCCTGCATGGTCTGCCCCTGCATGGCGAGGAACTGCTCCAGGTCAACGCCCTGCGGAAGCTGGTGCGACGTGTCATGAAGGATGGAGTCGATGCGACGGTCCACCATGACCCCGGGCACATCAAACGCGGCGCCGGCAACGGCGGCGTCAATCGCGCGGCGGCGGTACCGCTCCTCAACCATGCGCGTCGTGGCCGTCGTAAGGCGCTCCTCAATCTCCGTGGTCATCTCGGCTGCCGATGCAAAGCCAACTGACTCGGCCAGAGCGTCGTCGACCTCGGGAAGCACCTTCCCCTGCACCTTCTGCACCGTGACGATGTACTCCACGGTCTTGCCCTTGATCTCGTCCCGGGTGTCCTCATCGGGGTACTCGACAGGGAAGGTCTTCGTCTCGCCGGCCGAGGCACCCACGAGCGCCTCGGTGAATGCCGGCAGGATGCGCTCGCCACCAAGCTCGATGAGCTGGCCGCGAGTGCTGGCACCCTCAATGGGCTCGCCATCGGCGGTGGCCTCGTAATCGATCAATGCAAAGTCGCCCTCGGCGGCGGCGCGATCGACGTCCTCCAAGCGCGCACCCTGCTCGCGCACACGGTCGATCTCGGCCTGGATGGCGCCCTCGGGGATCTCGTCGGGCTCACGCACGACCTCGAGCCCCTTGTACTCACCAAGCACCGGGGTGGGCGGCACCTGCAGGGTGACGCTGAACTCCACGCCCTGCTCAGTGGACTCGCCCAGATCAACCTCGGGGTCGCCGATTGGGTCGATGCCCGCGCTGACGAGGGCCAGCCGGTACCAGTCGGTGAGCGCGCGGTCGAGCGTCTGGGCAAAGATGCCCTCGCGACCCACGCGCTGGATGACCACGTTGGTGGGCACCTTGCCCGGGCGGAAGCCCGGTAGGCGCATGCGCCCGGACACCTCGCGGACGGTGCGGTCGAACTCCTTGCGCACCTCATCCTCGGGGATCTTCACGTCGATACGGACGCGATCGTCCTCGAGCTTTGTCACTTCAGCGACTACGGGCATGGAGACTCGCCAACGGGATTCAGGGTGGTCAGATAAGTGCGGGTGAGAGGACTCGAACCTCCACGGGTTTCCCCACCAGGACCTAAACCTGGCGCGTCTACCAGTTCCGCCACACCCGCACGAGTCGAAACAGAGCAGACAGGGTGAACGATGGGACTCGAACCCACGACCGCCTGGACCACAACCAGGAGCTCTACCAACTGAGCTACGCCCACCACGATGGCCGGACCGAAGTCCGGCGCCGGGAGAGGATAGCGCACGCAACTCCCCCGGAATGGACGCATCGGCCCCACTCGCAATGGGTTACGAGCAGGGCCGATGCATCAGGGTCAATCAGTCGATGCGCTCATACGCCGGGAGCGTGAGGAAGTCGACGAACTCCTCGCTCGCGGTGATCTCATCAAACAGTGCGGCGCCCTCGTCGTAGCGGCCGGCCGAACCGAACTGATCCTTCACCTTCGCGAGCTCCTCGCCGAGCACCTGATGGAACAGGTCAACGTCGATGTTGCGGCCGTCTGCGAGCTTGCCCTTGGGCGAACGGATCCACTGCCACACCTGCGATCGGGAGATCTCAGCGGTGGCGGCATCCTCCATGAGGTTGTTGATGGGCACGCAACCCATACCCGCCAGCCATGCACCCAGGTACTGGATGCCGACGTTGATGTTGGTGCGCAGGCCCTCCTCGGTGATAGGACCGTCGGGCTCGAACGTGAGGAGGTCGGCGGCCGTGACGTGGACGTCGGGGCGCTGGCGGTCGACCTGGTTGGGCTTGTCGCCCAGCACGGCGTCAAAGGCATCCATGGCAATGGGAACCAGGCCCGGGTGGGCCACCCAGGTGCCGTCGTGGCCGTCGCCGGCCTCGCGCTCCTTGTCGGCACGCACCTTGGCGAGCGCCGCCTCGTTGGCCTCGGGGTCGTTCTTGATTGGGATCTGCGCCGCCATGCCGCCCATCGCGTGCGCGCCGCGGCTGTGGCAGGTCTTGATGGCCAGCAACGAGTACGAGCGCAGGAAGTGCGTTGTCATGGTGACCAGGGCACGATCGGCAAGCACGAAGTCGGCATCACGACGGAACTTCTTGATGCACGAGAAGATGTAGTCCCAGCGACCGCAGTTGAGGCCAGCCGAGTGGTCGCGCAGCTCGTAGAGGATCTCCTCCATCTCGAATGCCGCGAGGATGGTCTCAATGAGCACGCAGCCCTTGATGGTGCCCTGGGGGATTCCCAGATCGTTCTGCGCCTTTACGAAGATGTCGTTCCAGAGGCGCGCCTCGAGGTGGCTTTCCATCTTGGGCAGGTAGAAGTACGGCCCGGTATTGCGGCTGAGCTGCTCCCGCACGTTGTGGAAGAAGAAGAGGCCGAAGTCGAAGATGCCGGCCGAAATCGGCTCGCCATCAACCAGCACGTGCTTCTCGTACAGGTGCCAGCCGCGGGGGCGCACCAGCAGCGTGGCGATCTCGTCCTTGAGTGCGTACGACTTGCCTTCGGGCGACTCGAACGAGATGGAGCGATTGACGGCGTCGCGCAGGTTGATCTGACCAAGGATGGTGTTGTGCCACGTGGGCGTGTTTGAGTCCTCGAAGTCGGACATGAACATCTTGGCGCCCGAGTTGAGGGCGTTGATGACCATCTTGCGGTCCACGGGGCCGGTGATCTCCACACGACGGTCCTGCAGGTCGGCTGGAACCGGGGCGACCTGCCATGAGGCGTCGTCGCGGATGTGCTTGGTCTCGGGCAGGAAGTCCGGGCGCTCGCCAGCCTCAAAGGCGTCTTGGCGCACCACGCGGGCGGCCAGCAGTTCGGCGCGCCGGGCGCGGAACTCTCGGTGCAGGCCGGCGACGAACGCCACCGCCTCCGGGGTGAGGATCTCCGCCATCTCTGGCGAGACGACCTCCAGGATCTCGACGCCTTCCGGAAGCTGCTGATCGGACATTGGTCCTCCGTGACCGTGTACTCGGGAATCGGTGCGCCTGATGGCGCGGACGCGGAACCCTACCCACACAGGTGCACCCGGCGCCACGGTCAATCGAACTGGATGACCACCTTGAGGGCTTCCCCGGTGCGCGCGAGGCGGAATGCCTCTTCCACATGGTCGAAGGGCACGTGATGGGTGACGATTGCATCGCAGCGAACGCGTCCGCTCGCGAGGAGGTCGAGCGCATCGCGGATGTCAGCCGGGCCCGCTGAGTACGTCGATTGCAGGTGCACCTCGCGCCAGAACACCGCGCCCAGGTCGAGCGGCACCATCTCGCCAGGCGGCGTGGGCGCGAAGTACTGCACCACTCCTGCGGGGCCCGCCAGGTACAGGGCATCGTTCATGGCGTCGTGATGATGCGTGCACACGATCACCTGATGCGCCAACCCACCTCCAAGCGCCGCGCGCACCGCATCGGCGTCACACGCGGGCAGCACTGTGGCCCCGAGCGCAGCGGCAGCGGGGCGGCGGGCCTCGTTGGGCTCAACCACCACGACGGTGCGCGCGCCCAGCACCCGCGCCAGCTCGGCCTCCATCAGGCCCATTGAGCCCGCGCCGACGATGACGACATCCGACCCCGGGCCGACCCCGGCCAATCGCTGACCGCGCAGGATGCAGGCCAGAGGCTCGATGAGCGTGCCGGTGGTATCGCTCATGCCGTCGGGCAGCACATGCACATCGAGGTTCACATTCTCGGCTGGCACCCGGATGAACTCAGCCAGCCCGCCCGGATCAATGCGCGTGGCACGGAACCGGTCGCACAGGGTGTCGCGACCGCTGACGCACAACTCACATTCGAGGCATGGAACATGGTGGTGCACGAATACGCGGTCGCCCACCTCGAATGGGGCGCCCTCCCCTACCTGCACCACGTCGCCGACGGGCTCATGACCAAGCACCACCGGTGCCTTGGTGTCCTGGTACCACTGCATGAGGTCCGTGCCGCAGATTCCGCACGCCCGGGTGCGGATGACGATCTCACCCGGACCGGCCGACGGCTCGGGGTGATCTTCGATCGAGAGACGTCCTGCCCCGTGGTAGATCGCTGCCTTCACGCCGGCGATGCTACCCATGCCGGCGCAGCGCGATGGGGCACACTCCAGGCATGGCCGACCGCCAGCTACTTGTCATCCGTCATGTGCCGTGGGAAGGACCGCACCGGATACTCGATGCTTTCGCGGGCATCCCAGTGGTGGAGGTGGATGGGCTCGCCCCCGGGGCGGCCCTCCCTGCACTCAATGATGTGCGCGGTGCGGTGATCATGGGTGGCCCGATGAGCGTGAATGACGGGGCTGAGCACCCGGGGCTCGACGCCGAGGTGGACTGGATCCGCCAGGCGCTGGCCGTAGGCCTGCCAATGCTCGGCATCTGTCTCGGGTCGCAACTCATCGCGCGGGCAGCGGGCGCACCTGTGGCTCCCGGTCCGCGCAAGGAGATCGGCTGGCTGCCCGTGGAGATCGCCGACCCGCGCGATCCCGTCGTCGGCCCCCTGGCCCCCATGACGGTGGCCCTGCACTGGCATGGGGAGACGTTCCCGCTGCCTGACGGTGCCACCGCCCTCGGGCGGTCAGCCCTCACGCCTGTGCAGGCCTACCGACTGGGCAGTGCCTGGGGTGTGCTCTTCCACCCCGAGGCCGATGAGGCGCTTGTTGATACATGGCTGACCGTGCCTGCGATGCGCGCCGAGGCCGAGGAAGTGCTCGGGCCAGACGCCGAGGCCGCATTGCGCCTGGGCGCAATGCGGCACACCGAGGCACTCATCGCACGCTCGACGCAGGGGTTCGCCGCGTTCGCGGCACGTACCGCCTGAGGTCCACACCCGACGTGGAGAACCGCGGGCCGAGGCGATGTCGTCAGCCCCGGCCCGCACATCCTCACAGTGGTGCTACTCGCCCCCGCACTCGGGGAGGCCTGCTGCCACAGCGGCCTTATCGGCAGCGGTGTTCAACGCGTCATCGGCTGTGCTGGCGGTCGACGTCTTGGCGACGAGATCGTCAATAGATGTTGAGACCTGCACATCTGCGGACTGCGCGACTCCGCTGTCCACAACGGCAGCCTGCGCATCAAGGTACGTCTGGTACGCATCGGCCATGGCAGCCGGTGGGGTAATCGCCCGCAACTCGGCCATGGCGGCCGTGGACTTGTCCGCGACGCTGGCAGCAAAGGTCTGGAGGCTCTCCAGGCTCGTACCGTCGATACTGGCCTCCGCATCCTTCGCGAACGCCTTGACGTCGGTGCAGACCTTGGTGGCGGCAGCGACGAACTCGGCCTCGGTCATCTCTGGAGCAGCAGCGGTGGTGTCGGCAGCGCTGCTGGCCGACGATGAATCAGAGCCGCCGCAACCGGCGAAGCCGGCAACGGACACCGTGGCGGCAATGAGGCCGATGGCGGTCAGACGAGTGATCTTCATGGGGAATGGTCGTCTGGATTCGGGATATCGGCAGCTTGGGCGCACCGATGGGGACCATTCAACACGACCCCCCGTTGACGCGCTATCGCTACATGCCGGAGCGATTCACTCCCGTGACCTCACCCGATGCCACCGCGTGGATCTCTCCTCTGCGCTCCACCTGAAGGCGGCCAAGGTCGTCGATGCCGCGACACACGCCGGTCATCTCCCCCGCCGTTGTGCCCACGGTCACCTGCGCGCCCGCAAGGTGATCGCGTTTGGAAAATGCGGCAACCACCGCGGTTGGCCCGTGATCCACCCACGCCGCGTACCGGCGGCCGATTGATGTGAGTGCCGCAAGCAGCAGGTCGCCACGCCGGGGACGTGGCCCGATGGAGGCGAGCGACCCAGGCGTCCAGCGGGTGCTTGATACCTCGGGCACCGGGCCCACGTTGATGCCCATGCCGGCGATGGCCCAGATCACGCGCTCCTGATCGGCGGAGAGCTCGCACAGGATTCCGGCCACCTTCGCACCCGAGGCGATGATGTCGTTGGGCCACGCGATCTGTATGTCGGGCACCCCGACCTCGTCGAGTGCGTCGGCCAGGCCCACGGCGATGACGAGCGGCAGCATCCCTGCCTCAATCGGGCTCACCCTCGGCCTGAGGATGACGGTGTACATGAGCGCCTCACCCGGGGCGTCCACCCACGAGCGCCCACGCCTGCCACGGCCAGCGGTCTGGTGGTCCGACCCCACGACGGTGCCCTCGGGCGCGCCCTCCCTGGCCAGACGGGCGGCCTCATCGTTGGTGGAACCGATCTCCGCCGTCCACGTGACAGGGCCTGCAAGCGGCCCAGAAAGCCGTGGCATCACGACTGACGGGATTACTGGGTCGGCAGATGGGTCGAGCACATACCCCGACCGCGTCGCCTCAATCGGCAGGCCGTCGGCCCGCAACGCATCGACGTGCCGATGCACCGCGGCCCGGGAGCAGCCGAGATCACGCGCGATGGCACCGCCCGACACCCGCGTACCGGGCGAGGCAGCCAGAGCCGCCAGCACCGCATCCCGGCGTGCGGCGGCGTCGTCCTGAGCGTCAGACCCCATGCGGGCAGGGTAACGCCGTTTGGGCACCACAGGAAAGCGCGCCCGGGTGGATTCGAACCACCGACCGTCGGATTAGAAGTCCGGTGCTCTATCCAGCTGAGCTACGGGCGCCGATGCGGCCAGCGTAGCCGCATCGGCGCCCATGCCCGAGGACTACTTCTCTTCGAACGCCGGGGTACCGGGTCCGTAGGACGCGCTTTCGAGCCCCTTGCGGATGTCCACCAGCATCTGGGTGTCCACATCCTTGTGCTTCGGGCGGTGAAGGAACAGCAGGCTGTCGCCGAGGCCCACACGGAACTTGCCGTTGTGCTCCTCCTCAACGGTGCCCACGGCCTCCAGCAGCGAGATGACCTCGCGCCACTCGACGTTGTGGGCCCCGCCGCCGTGGTCGAAGACCTTGTGGAGAGTGGCGCGGTGATGGCTGGTGAGGTGATCGGTCACGCGGTGATGCTCCTGTCGTGTGAGTGAGGGCGGCCTGCGGGGGGCGAGCCTAGTCGGGCCACGGGTGAAAACGACGTGGGCCCCGCCACCCTAGGGGTGACGGGGCCCACGAGGACCATCCGATCACGCAGTGACTACGAGAGGTACTTGCTCGCGTCGATGCCGTGCTCGGTCATCAGCTTCTCGAACGTCTCGCGCATCTCATCCGGGTAGTCCGGGAGGTCGCCGTCGGCGAGAACCTTCTTGGCGTGCTCACGGATGTTGGGGCCGAAGTCCCAGTCATCGTCCTTCATGAGGCGCTCAATCTCCTTGGCGGGCCAGGAGACCACACCGGGGTCGCGGGAGAAGTCGGCCGCAAGGCGGTCGATCTCCTCGAAACGGCCCGGCAGCGGTGCCTGCGCCTGGATCATGTTCTTGCCCTTGAGGGCGTCCTCGAGGCCATCGGCCATCTGAAGGGGCTTGCCGTGCGCACCGTCGTGGAACAGACGGTCGAACTTGATGCGGGCACGCTGGCCACCTGCGGCCATGTCCTCGAGCGGGTAGCCAACCGCGTGACCCCAGGTGAAGCGGTAGTGCGGGGGCAGGTTGAAGGCCTTCTCCACGCCACCCGGCTTGCGACCGAAGGCGATGAGAATGGAACCGACGCCGAGCGCCGTACCGGCCAGCATCGACTGCGAGACGGCCTGGCCGGACTCGAAGCGGAGCAGGTTCTCGGTGCGCTCAGTCGGGAAGCTCATCAGGCGCGGAACGGTCTGCGTCATGGTGAACTCGTAGTTCCAACCGTGGTACTTGGTAAGGGCGCCGGAAAGCGCGAGGGTCGAAAGACCGTCGTTGGCGCGGCCGTACCAGGCGTTGAGGTTGGTCAGCCAGAAGATGAGGTGCGACGACTGGTTGATGATCTGGACGTTGAATCCAGAGACGCACTCCTCGATCTCGTCCCAGAGGTCAGAATCCTTGGTGACGACGATCGCCTCAGTGGCGTTGATGTTGCCCTGGCAGGACGCGAGACGTCCGGCCTGCAGCATTGTGTGGATCTTCCAGTCTTCGACCGTGCGTGATGGGTCGTAGTAACGGAAGCTTCGACGGTTACCGATCGCCTCGAGGACCGGAACGTCGGGGATGTCGGAGGCACTCACGGCCATGGAACGACGTCTCCTGGGAATTGCGGACAAGGAACGAGCAAGCGGCATATACGCCGCGATGCGGGGCAATCTACACGTGCGGCGGGTGCGTTGCATCCGTAACGATGTGGAATCGTTGATCCGGGCGATCCGGGGCGGATGACCGGGCGGGCAGAGGGCCTCGCTGTCTACCCTGCCCGCCATGCCTAATCTTCTTCTCGTAACCGTTTCCACCGATGAGGTCCTCAACAAAGAGGGCAAGGTCCGCTTCCCCGGCACTGACGCCGCGGTCGCAGCTCTCACCGAGGCCGGCTGGACCGTGGAGGTCATTGACCCCATGTGGCCTGGCCCGCTTCGTCGTGTGGAGGAGGGTGGCGTTGATGCCGTCCTCGTCTCATGCTTCAAGGCCGTCCCGCGCTCGCGCGATGCAGCCTCAATGCTCTCCCGTATGGCAGAGGTCCCGGTGTTCACCGTGGGCGTCCTCCAGAAGGATGACGCGTTCCGCACGATGGCCCCCACGGTCGGCGTGCTCAGGAACGTCGGGGAACTCCCGCAGGGCTAGCCCGCGCGGGGCCGAATATGGCCCGGTCGGCGGTCCATGGGGGCCGCCGACCGAATTTCCTTCATCCCGATGCGCGCCCGACTCGCCATCGCCGCTGCGGCCCTTGTAGGGATCGCGGTCGTATCCCTCGCCCTCGCCGGCCCCGGGGTCGATCAGGCGCGCTCGCGCATCCGTGTGCTTGAGCAGCGTGTGATCGCTGCAACCCAGGCCATCCCGGCCGCACGCCTTGCCGAGCAGGACGCCGACCGCAGGCTCTCGGCAGCACGTGATCGTCTCGCGAAGATTCAGCCCGAACTCGACCGCCGGGCCGGGGCGCAGCGCGCCGGACAACTGGTGCTGGCGGGTCGCATCCGTGACATCTACCGATCGGTCGATCAGGATCCCCTCCTCGCCGTGCTGCTGTCGGGTGGCGACCTGTCGGCCCTTGCGGCGGGTCAGGCCGATCAGGAGCGACTGGCTCGCGAGGATGTCTCATTGGTGGAACACCTACGTGACGATCGCCGGCAGGTTGCGCGTCTTGTTGCAGCCCGCACGCGGGACCGCGATGAGGCAGCGGCTGCGGTTCGCGATGCAGCCGCCCATCGCGCCCGGGTCGTCACGCTGCGCGACCAGCGCACCGGAGCCCTCCGTCAGGCACGGCGCGAGCTCACCCGCCTTCAGGCGCGTGAAGACCGCGCAGACGCCCGGGCGGCCCGACGAAATGCTGCCCCCATCGCCCAGGGCGCGTCCAACTCCGGCACACCGGCAAATGGCACGTGGCCCCCGGTCCAGGGTGGCCCGTCGAAGGCAGTGCTCGACAAAATCGCCCAGTGCGAGTCGGGAGGCAACCCACGCTCAATCGGCGGCGGCGGTTCATTCCGCGGCAAATACCAGTTCATGACCTCCACCTGGGAGGCAATGGGAGGCCACGGCGACCCAGCGGCCGCGTCAGAATCGGAACAGGACTACCGAGCAGCACTGCTGTTCGAGCGCGAAGGCGCAGGCCAATGGCCCGTATGCGCTGCCTTCGCCAACTAACCCACCCCACCCCCCGCTGACAGGCACCTTGTCCACAGGATGAGGTGTGACGCGAGCGTTGCGAACGTTGCGGGGTCGTGACCATCGTTTACAAGGGCCAGATGGCGCGCCTTCACCCGCAGAGAGGCAGCGAGATCCACCCTGTGGACTGGCTGCCTGTCACCTTGTCCACAGGGTGGGGTGTGACTAGAGCGTTGCGATCGTTGCGCCGTCGCCACCCTCATTTGCCGGGGCCAAGTCTCTCCCCTTCACAAGTGGGTGGGCTGCGAGTTCCTCGTTGATGACCTCACGCAGTGCGCCGGTGCCGCGGCCATGGATCACTCGCACGCGGTCAAGTCCGGCCTGGGCCGCCATATCGATGTGATCGCGCACCATGCGTCTTGCTGGCTCGGCACGCTGGCCCCGCACGTCGACATCTGGGGTGATGGCATCGAACACCGGTCGGGCCTCGGCCCTCCGCGGTGGTGCGGCAGTGGCGGCCGGGGTGCGATCTGGCGCGAGGCGTGCCAGCGGCACTCGAATGCGAGCTGAGGGGCCCTGCAGCTCGGCTTGGTCTCCCTCAATTGAGATGACCACGCCCCGAACTCCCAGAGCGACGTCAACGGCGTGCTCGCCCACCTCGGGGGGGCGCTCAGGCGCCACCGGCTGTGCGAGCCCCTGCAGGCGCTCTCCCGCACGGCGTGAGGCATCGTCGGCGGCGCCGAGGCGGCGGTCGCGGTCCTTCTGTTGGTCACCCGACCGCCGATCGCTGTCTTCAATCTTGCGGCCCGCTGAAATCTCCCTGCGCAACACTCCGAGGTCCCGGCGCAGCTCGGCCAGCTCCAGTTCGGCCTCGGCACGCATGCGCGCGCGCTCCTCGTCGGCCTTTGCGCGCAGTTTCTCCCGCTCGCGTTCGGCGTCGCGTCGCTCGCGCTCCGCGCTGGCCCTGGCGTCGGCAGCGGCTGCACGGTCACGCTCGGCTTCTGACCGTGCCCGCTCCGCATCCTCCGTCAAGCCCATCAGCGCGCTGCGCTCAGGCCCCATGGCCGCTCGGGCGCGGTCCAGCACGGATGCCGGCATGCCAAGGCGCTCGGCGATGCCGATGGCGTGCGACCCGCCGGGCTCGCCGATGATGAGCCGATAGGTGGGCGCGAGTGAGTCGGGGTCGAGCCCGACGGCGGCGTTGGCGGCCCCGGGGGTGCTGACCGCCCAGGACTTGACCTCAGGGGAATGCGTCGTGGCCAGAACCAGCGCACCGCGCTCGAGCAGCTCCTCGAGCACCGCCTGCGCGATGGCTGCACCCTCGGCGGGGTCGGTACCGGCGCCCACCTCGTCAAGCAGCACGAGTGATCTCGGCCCGGCATCGTCGAGCACGCCAATGAGCGTGCGCACATGGGCCGAGAATGTGGACAGGCTTTCGCTGATGGACTGGTCGTCGCCGATATCCGCAACGACTGCGTCGAATACCGGCAGGCGCACGCGGGCAGCCGGGGGCTGCAGGCCGCATTGGTGGAGCATCGCGAACAGCCCGAGGGTCTTGAGCGACACCGTCTTACCACCGGTGTTCGGCCCACTCACCACCAGCGCTCGGATATCGGCCAGGTCCAGGTCGATGGGCACGGCTGTCGCTGGGTCGAGCAACGGATGCCGGGCGGACACCAGCAGCGGGTCGCCGTCCTCAACCGGTGTTCCCCGCCACGCACGCGACAGCGATGCGCGGGCCAGACACAGGTCGATCTCGCTGAGCGCCCCAGTGGCCTCGTCAAGCAGATCAGCGTTGTCCTCTACCAGCTGAGTGAGCTGCCCCAGCACGATTCCAAGCTCTTCACGCTCACGCGCGACGGCCTCCCTCACCCGGTTGCTGGCCTCCACCACCGCAAGCGGCTCGACAAACAGGGTGCCGCCGGAGTCGGAGGTGTCATGCACGATTCCGGGGACCGACGAGCGCGACGACGCCTTGACGGCCAGCACCGGACGGCCACCGCGCTCGGTGATGAACCCCTCCTGCAGGTGCGGCTTGGCCGCGGTGGCCACCTCGCGAAGCGCCTCCTGAGCCTGACGGCGAAGTTCATTGATGTCACGGCGCGCACGAGCGAGGCCAGACGACGCATCGTCACGGATTCCGCCACGGCCATCGAGACACGTCTCCAGCCGAGCGGCGATGCGCTGGAGCGCTCCCGTGGAGATGCGATCCGCCACCTCAGCCAGGATCGGCGCCGCCTCGGCATGCTCATCGATGGCAGCGCGCATCTCACCCGCCACCTCGGCAGTGGCGCGAATGCGCTCAAGCGCCGTGGGCTCCAGACGCGAGCCGCGACGCGCATCCTCCACGTCGTCGGTGATGTCGTGCGCCCCACCGGGGCCTGAGAGCCCCTGCTCCCACAGAAAGACCGACTCGGCGGTGACGTCGCGCAGCGCGGCCACGCGCCGCGGATCGGTCGCGGGCTCCAGCGCGCGCGCCAGCGCCGCGCCGCCCTCAAAGGCAGCCATGCCGGCCAGGCGATCGCGCACCGTGGTGAGCTCGAGCAGTTCGATGGTGTGTTGATCCACGAAGTACATGGTGCCTTGTCGCGGGGCCTGATAGGAAACCAACATGCCCAAGACTCCGATTCCCGAATCTGTCGCGCGCTTTCTCGATGCCCCGAACCTGTGCGTGATGGCCGTGCTCCGACCCAATGGGTCGCCGCACACCACCGCTATCTGGTACCGCTGGCTGGGTGACGACCGCGTACTGGTGAACATGGACGACATCCGCCCGCGGCTCGAATGGCTGCGGCGCGACGGTCGCGTGGCCTTCACCTGCATCGACCCCACCAGCTTCTACCGGCAGGTGAGCCTGATGGGCATGGTTGAGGAGATGTACGAGGACGTCGACCGCACCGACATCGACGCCCTCAGCCAGATGTATGTAGGCACGCCCTACCCGCGCACCGCCCACCCGCGCATCTCCGTGCGCATCCGGGTCGACCGCTGGCACGGCTGGGACCGCGACCCCACCGAGGCCGAGGACCCCGACCGCCCCCGTCTCCCCGTCTAGTTTCACGACATCGGCACTTCGTGCCGGCTGCTCCCACGCGGGCAAGCGGGCACGGGTAACACCGCGCATTCGCCCATGCCGTCTATGGCATAAGGTCGCATCATGAGTCCACGCACGGTTCTGATCACAGGGGCATCCAGCGGCATCGGACGCGACGCAGCGATGCACCTCAACGCCGAGGGCTACGTGGTCATTGGCACGGTTCGCAGACCAGCCGACGGCGACGCCCTCATCAGCGACGCGGTGCACCCCGACCGAATGCATGCCGTGCAGTGCGACGTCACATCACACGCCGACGTCGCGGCACTGGCCCAACGCGTGCAGACCCTTGTGGGAGAGGAGGGCCTGCACGCGATGTTCAGTAATGCGGGAGTGGCGAACATGTCGGGACCGGTCTCGGCCGAGGATTGTCCGGTCGAGACCCTCGAACGACTCGTCTCAATCAACTACCTGGGATCAGTGCGCGTGATCCAGGCGCACCTGCCGCTCCTTCGCGCGTCACACGGCACTCTCGTGATCAACTCAGCGCTCATGGCCCGGACCGTGCTCCCGTACAACGGCGGCTACGCCCCGTCCAAGGCGGCCCTCGAGGCCTGGGCCGACCAACTGCGCCGCGAGATCCGCCCCTACGGAGTGCGGGTGGTGTGCATCCGGGCAGCCGCTATCGCCACGCCCCTCGAGGCCAAGCAGGATGCATCGACGGTGCCGGATGGCGGTGCGTATCCCGAGCAGCGCGCATTTATCGAAGGCGGCCTCACGCTCATGCGCCGCGAATCTGCCAAAGCCCACGTGCAACCGCGCCGATTCTCCGAGTTGGTGCAGAAGGTCATCGAGCGACGCCGACCACCGCTCAAGCCGATCGTGGGCGGAATGGCACGGCCCATCTGGCTGGTGGGCGGCATGCCAGAGCGCATGCAGGATGCCGTGATCGCCCGCCTTGTTCGCCGCATGATCAGGGCCGGAACCGCCAGCAACTGACCCGCCGCCAACCCGACCAATGCAGGAAAT
>Ga0194059_1000096_pt1 | contig 43978 bp, 39 predicted proteins | sample SepL6211m_MetaG_FD_163426 | JGI IMG/M metagenome (GOLD analysis project Ga0194059, IMG submission 163426) | Anoxic zone freshwater microbial communities from boreal shield lake in IISD Experimental Lakes Area, Ontario, Canada - Sep2016-L626-11m | ecosystem: Environmental > Aquatic > Freshwater >...
CTGATGCTTACATTATGTTCTTGATGGGCGGACTTTCACTTGGTTTGATCTTGATTCCGTTAATTCCTGGAATAAAGACACTGCCAATGCGGATTCCAATCCATCGTGGAATTTGGCGTCAGTATTACGAAGAGAACGGTATTAAAAGAAGGAAGTACTAATTAAGCGGTTTCTTGCAAGATAGAAATAAGTGTGGCGCGATCTACGTTTTCAATACCTCGGCGTAGCGCGCCATACGCCGTTGCTAAGTCTTTTAGCTCAGAGATAACAATTTTTGGCGCAATTAGTGTGATCTTCTGAACCATCTTCGAAATGGTTTTCAAATGTGGTTCAAGTGCTGGCGCAAGTCCACCTTCAAGAATGAAGACTTCTGGGTTTGTAATACAACAGACTGAGGCGATTCCTCTTGATAGTAGCTCTAATTGCTGGGTAATAAGCTCTGTTGCAAGTTTATTTCCCTTCGCTGCCGCAGCATAAATAGTCTTAGCCGAAACGTTTTGGGCACCAGCTAATTTAATTATTTCTTTAGCACCTTCTCTGCTTTTGACCGCTTCAAAGTTTCGCTCTAACCCAACAGCGCTTGCATGGAATTCAAAGTTCGCATTCATAGGCGATTTTGCCGAATCTGCTATCTGCAACGGAAGGTTTCCAACTTCACCGGCGATTCCATTGAAGCCGCGATAAACCTGACCGTTAATTAATAATCCAAGACCAATACCGACACCAACAGACATCGCTGCGGCATTAGCCAAATCTTTTGCACCACCACGCCAGTGCTCGCCATAGATTGCCAGATGCGCTTCATTTTCGACATGGACTTGTTTCTTCAATACTTTCGAGAGTTCATCACTGAGCGAGAAATTTTCCCAATCAGGCAAGTTATATGAACGAGTGATTACACCTGTATCGGGATCGATAGTTCCGGGGGAGCCAGCAACTATGGAGCCAATGTCGGATACTTTTAATTTATTTTCGCGCAAAATCTTTTCGTATAGCTCGTTTACCTTTGTCAGAATTGCTTTGCGACCGCTCTTAAGTGGCGTGCTTTCCGTCAGGCTTGCAATTATGTTGCCATCTAGATCTGATACCAAAAGACGGATATTGGAACCACCAATATCTATAGCAACTATCTTCTTACGATCTTTGTTAAAAGTTATCTGTTGCGCTTTTGGGCCAGGGCGACTTGTGGTTGATTTGGTCTTGGCATCGGTGAGTGAAATTAATTTATCTTTCTGCAAAATATCTAGGGCCTCATTGACCGTTGGCTTTGAAAGTCCAGAAATCTCACCTATCAATTGGCGGGTGATCGGGCCATTTATGCGCACGGTTTCGAATACTCGGGCCACATTTAAGCGTCGCAGACCGGCCGGTGAGCCTGAGGAGGACCTCGTAAAAGCTGCCGGAAGAAACTCGGAGAAAGTGCTTGACAGAATAGGAAGACTCCTTGTTCTATTACCCCTTAAGTAAACCACATTTGTGGGGCACCGGAGAAGGGCAGTTTAAAAGCAAAATCCAGATAGGGCAAAGCAAATTACTAAAGGGAGAGATTTAGTGGCGCAAGCAACACGGATTCAAATTACGGATGTTTCAAAGATTTACCAGACCGAGACTAAGACTGTTGAAGCAGTGAAGAACTTCACGGAAAGTGTCCAGGATGGCGAATTTGTCTGTGTTGTCGGTGCCAGCGGATGTGGCAAAACAACTTTGCTCTGGTGTTTATCTGGACTTCATCCCGCGACTTCCGGGACTGTCCATATTGATGGTGAGCTCTTAACCAAACCACTTCCTGATCGAATCGGAATGGTTTTCCAAGATTCTAATCTTCTTCCGTGGCGCACTCTTATCGAAAATATTGAACTTCCATTTCAAATTAAGAAGAAGCCAGTAAATCGCGAATTAGTTAATGAACTTCTTGAAGTTGCCGGACTAAAAGGTTTTGAAAATTCTTATCCTGGCGAACTCTCTGGCGGAATGAAGCAGCGCGGTTCAATCGTTCGTGCGCTCGCCCAAGATCCTGAAGTGCTTTTGATGGATGAACCTTTCGGTGCTCTTGATGCTTTTACTCGTGAAGAGATGAATCTATTTTTGCTCAAAGTTTGGGAACGCACCAGAAAGACAATTGTCTTCGTTACGCATTCAATTTCAGAGGCAATTTTTCTGGCAGATCGAGTTTGGGTGATGTCTCCTCGTCCGGGGCGACTCTCTCGAATCGTTGATGTTGATTTTGCAAGACCACGCGATATCGATCTTCAATTCGAACCAAAATTTATTGAAATCCTTAAATCTATTCGTGAAGATGTTGAAGGATCTAAATCTGGAAAGGGGAACTAAGAATGGCAACAGATAATCTTGCAGATAAGATTCCAGATTTTAACTCTTCAAGTGGCAACCAAGGAGGCAATGGGCCGGTAGATGTAACAGCCCTTGCAAGTATTCGCCGTGCGAAAGGTTTTAAAGAAATTCTTTCAGTATTGGCACTTGCTGTTGTAGTTGTGACGCTTCTGGAATTCATATTGATTTGGACGCACACTGAAGCTTATGTATTTCCAAAACCAACTTCAATCATTCACAGTTTATTTACCGACTTTTCCACTCTCTACTGGAAACCACTAACGCAGACGGTACAGACCTTCTTCATGGGGCTAATTATTGGCGCCACGATTGGTCTGTCCCTGGCTGTGCTTGTAACTCTAAAACCTGGGTTGGATATTTTTATCTCGCCTTACATAATCATTCTTGTAACAACTCCGATGGTGGCCTTGATTCCATTCTTGATGCTTAAGTTTGGTTTCGGTATGACACCTCGCGTTATTGCGATATCACTTGCTACTGGTCCGATGGTAATGATCAACTCGGCTACTGGCTTTAGACGAACCAATGCTGAACTTATTGCACTTGGTAAATCCTATGGCGCAACTGAATTCCAACTTTTCCGCAAGATTCGTTTCCCATTCGCACTTCCAATGATCATCGTTGGTTTCATGGTTGGTTCAATCTTTGGATTGTTAACAGCTGTTGGCGCCGAGATGGTTGGTGGCGGAATGGGACTTGGAAATCGTTTGATCTATTTCTCATCACTTGTCCAGATGTCGCAATTTGGGGCAGTGCTGGTGATTGTCGCAACCTTCGGTGTTGGAATCTATTCCTTCTTCACATTTGTAAATCGCAAGTGGGCAAGTTGGGATGTATAAAAAGAATTGCGTTCTATTCCGAACCCGGAACGCAGATACTAAAGAAGCAAGTCCGCTAACAACAGAAACAGAAAGAGGTAGAGATATGAAGAACAGAAAGCTATGGCTAGCGGGGGTATCGGCGTTAGCCGCACTCTCTCTAGTTGTTGGACCGACTGTTTCAAATGCAGCTCCTAAGTTGCAAACAATCACTTGGATGTCTCCTCGTGGTTCACTAGATGTAATGGATGACTACATGCTTCACGTAGCCGTCAACCGTGGTTACTTCAAAGCACAAGGCATAAATGTAAAACTTATTGCCGGACCTTCTGATGGAACTGCTGCAACAAAGTTCGTTGCACAGAAGCAAGTAGACGTTTCTTATCCAAGCCCAGGAATTTTGTTATCATCAATTGCAGCAGGCGTGCCTGTTGTTTCTGCATTTAACATGATTCCAGGACAGGTCTTCAACTTTGCAGTTCCAAAGGGAAGCGCACTAAAGAAAATCTCTGAATTCACAGGTAAGAAGATCTGCGTTGGTTCACCAGCATGGGCTGCAATTATTAACCCAATGCTTGTTGAAGCAGGAGTAGATCCAAAGTCTGTTGAAATCATCGATGCTGGTTGGCCAACTTGGTCACAAGCAATCGCATCAGGTAAGTGTGATGCTGGTCTTGCTTGGGATGGACTAATTGCACAATGGGCAGCAACAGGTATCAACGTTGACTGGATTATTGGTAAGGAAACTTCAAAGCAACCATCTAACGGTTATGACATCCGTGCTTCTGAACTAAAGACAGCAGCCGGAAAAGATCTATATACACGCTTCATGCGTGCAGTAGCTATGGGTATGGAGTTCGCCAAGGAAAATCCTCGCGCAGCTGCACAAATTACCTACAACGCACTTCCAGCACTTGGTGCGACATTGTCACCACAAATCGCAGTTGATTCAATGCGTGAAGAGCAAGTAGGACACATGATCTCTCGCGTTGATGGCAAGGGTTGGGGTTACCATTACCCAGCCGCTTGGTCTGATTATCTAAAGGTTGTAGCAGATATGGGACAAACCCCACGTCTTCTATCACCTGCAGAAACTTATTCAAATGCACTAATCGCAGGTGCAAATAAGTTCGATCATGCCGCAGTTGCAAAGGATGCAAAGGCTTTCAAGCTAAGCCCAGTATTCGCAAAGGTGTCAGTCAAATAAGTAAATAGTTATGCGGAGGTCGCCCTCGCTAAATCGGGGGCGACTTCTTAACTTCTGTTTAATCTAAAGAAAGATAAGGAGTCTCATGAGCAATTTGTCCATGTTTTCATACTCATGGGATCTCGCAGAAAATGGTGTTGCTAAATCTGTTGAAGAATTGAAGAAGATTGGAATAAATTCCATAACTCTTGCCAGCAGCTATCACGCCGGTAAATTTCTTCGCCCAAAGAGTGCGACAAATAAAGTTTATTTTCCAGAAGATGGCACGGTCTACTTTAAATCTGATGCTTCTAGATATGGCGATATCAAGCCGATCCCAAATTCAATTTATGGTGGCGGCGAAGTTCTTCGGGAACTTACCGAGACCAAAGGCCTATCTGTCAGCGCTTGGTTAGTTTTATTGCACAACACCCCACTTGGAACAAAGCACCCAGACAGTGCGGTGCAAAATGCTTTCGGTGATCCTTATATTTATGCGCTCTGCCCATCGGCGCCAGCGGCCCGTGCTTATGCAATTGGGTTATGTAAAGATGTAACTGAAAGTTATAAAGTAGATGGAATTTCAGTTGAATCTATTGGGTTTCCACCCTACGAGCATGGATATCACCACGAGATGAGCTTTGTTAAACCTAATAAATGGCTCTCGCAAAACCTTGGGCTCTGCTTCTGTAAATATTGCGTAGCAGGTGCTGAGAAAGAAAATATCGATGCAAAAGCTTTAAAGGCGCGTGTTGCAGCGAACATTCATAATTATTTAGAGGGCGATGTCGATTATCAGAACGACATGGCTGAAGCACTCTGGCTTGCAGATGTTGCTAGTGATCCGGATTTACGCAATTTCTTAGATTTTAGAAGCAGTGTTGTGACATCTCTTGCTAAAGAGATCCGCAGCAGCGTACGCAAAGATGCTGAAGTTGCAATAATTCCTTCTGTCGCTCGTCCTACCGGTGGCGCTTGGTATGAAGGCACCGACCTTAAGGCGATTGCTGAAACCACTGGTGTTATCGAAGCTTGTTTCTATGAACCTGCAATAGATCGCATTAAGAGTGATCTTGCAGATATAAAAATTCGCACAAATAACATCGGAAAGATAAAGGGAATTCTGCGTCCAGCATTTCCTGATTTAACAAGCGAAGATGCTGTCGTGGGAGCTGTAAGTGCGCTCTGGGATGGTGGCGTAAAAGATATTGGGTTCTATAACTATGGCCACATCCGTAGCCAAAGTCTTAACTGGATTGGAAAAGCGCTAGCCGCGATAACTAAAAAATGAGCAAATTATTCGATAAGAAAATTGTTGCAATCACTGGTGCTGCTGGTGGAATTGGCCAGGAACTTTCTCGCCACTTTGGACGCGAAGGCGCAATTATTTTTGCAATTGATAAGAAGGATGCAGTCAATACCTTTGCAATTGAATTGGCTGCGGAAGGCATTACCGCCCACCCTCTTGCCTGCGATATTGGCGATGCTGCTGCAGTAGCAAGTGGCCTTGGAAAATTAATCAAAGATTTTGGCGATGTAGACATCTTGGTAAATAACGCCGGCTTTTCAGATCATCCAACAATTGAGAAAACAACTCCCGCCGATTGGGCATTTGATATCAATGGCAATCTAAATGGTGCTTACAACTGTGTGCATGCCGTCCTGCCTGGCATGAAGAAGAAAGGGAAAGCATCAATTGTCACAGTTGGGTCGGTTAATGGACTTTCCGCTCTTGGTGATCCTGCATATAGCGCAGCAAAAGCGGCGCTTATAAGTATGACTAAGGCAATTGCAATGGAGAACGGCCGCTATGGAATTCGCGCAAATATTGTTCTGCCCGGAACTGTTAGAACTCCGATCTGGAATGCGCGCGCAGCAAAAGATCCAGAAGTCCTAAAAACTCTTATGCGTTGGTATCCGCTTGCACGAATTGCCGAACCAAGTGATGTCGCAAATGCCGTGGCATTCCTAGCCTCTGATGCCGCAGCTGCAATCACGGGTATTGAATTACCAGTTGATTGTGGCTTAACAGCCGGAAATATTGTGATGTCTCGCGAACTTACTTTGGAAAATTTCTAACCTAATAAAAAGGAGAAGAGAATGGATAGATTAAGAATCGGCGTAATTGGCCTTGGCTGGTTCGGCGAGATTCATTGCGATGCAATCATCGGAACTCCGAGTTTAGAACTTGCCTCGCTCTGCACCAGAACCGAAGAGCGCCTTAATGAATTAGGTAAGAAATATGGTGTTAAGAAATTACATAAAGATTATAAAGATATGTTGGCAGACCCAGATATCGATGCGGTGTCAATTACAACAATGTGGGATCAACATACCGATATCACAATCGAGGCACTTAAGGCAGGCAAGCATGTCTTTCTTGAAAAGCCAATGGCATCGACTGTTGCGGATTGCGAAAAGATTATTGCAGCCTCAAAAGGTGCAAAGGGAATTTTGCAGATCGGCCACATCGTTCGCTTCAACCCACGTTATCGCGCAGCAAAGAAAGCCATTAGCGAAGGTGCTATCGGTAAAATTCTTTCGCTAAGTTCACGCCGGAATATTCCTGCTGCATGGACACCAGAAATTCTAAATAAAATTGGGCCAATTGTTGGCGATGCAATTCACGATACCGACATCATGCTCTGGCTAACTGGCGACACAATCGTTAGCGCATATGCCCAAACAACAGATATGCGTGGCCTTAAGTATCCAGATATCGGACAGACCATGTATCGCTTCAAGAGCGGTGCCACTGCAACTCTTGAAACAGTTTGGTGCATGCCAGAACACACCCCATTTGATATTGATGAGCGCATGACTGTGATCGGCACCGAAGGTTTAATTCATATTCAAGACACATTCCCTAACCTTGGAATAGTTACTAAGACAACTGGAGTTCGCAGCCCAGATACAACTTACTGGCCAGAGTTTGATGGCTATCGTGGTGGCGCACTTCGTGAAGAGTTTTTGTACTTCGCAGATTGCGCACTTCGGGGAATCCAACCAACAGTTAGCACTCCAGTTGATGCAATGCGCGCACTTGAAGCAACACTTGCAGCTGAAGAGTCAGCTAGAACTGGGCAAGTAGTAAAGATCTAATTAATTAGATTTAAGAGATTGCGACCGGGCGACCCTCTTTGAGGGAAGCCTTGGCTGCAAGACAGACTTGCAACGCAGCAATCGCAGATGGTGTTGGCGATAAATCATATTTGCCACCGCTGCTTGCTTGATCGAAGAAGTATTTAACTTGGCGACCATATGGATCATCTGTCGCAATTTGTTCAACAGTATTCCCTTTTGAAGAGAAGACATGCCAACTATTCACGCCCGCGTTATTACCGGATGAAGATTCTTCGGTCGCAGAGATTGCAGAAAATTCGTAGTGGGCGATGCCGGTGGTTCCAAGTAGATCAATTGTGCTTGTGAATGGCACACCTTGCGCAGCATTCATAAAGCTCTGTACTTGGCCGATGCCGCCACCTTCATACTTAACAGTGATTTCTGCAGGACCTGTTGGCGATGTTTGAGCCGCGAAAACTTCAACTGGCTTTCCTAAATACATATTTATCTGATCGAAATCATGAATTGAAAAATCAACAAGCATTCCACCAGATTGGCTCTCATCGCCAAGCCAGGTTGCCCAGGTTGGTTTAGGAGAGAAGCGGCGAGCATGGACTGAAAGAAGTTTGCCTAATTCACCGGCTTCACTAACCTCGCGAAGTTTCTGATAGCCCAGAAAGAATCGAACTACTTGCGCAATCATCAGCGATCCAGAACTCTTCGCGGCAGCATCTGCAACTACCTTGGCATCAGCGACTGTTAGCGCAACTGGCTTTTCAAGTAGAACATGTTTTCCAGCCGCAAGAAGTGCAACCGCAATATCTTTGTGAGTCGGAGTTGGGGTGCAGACCGATACATATTTAACATTGGCATCATTGAGAATTACTTCGAGATCAGTTATGTATTTTGCATTCTTTGCTGCAGGAACTGAACCCTCTTTAGGACGTGGTGTGCAGATATATTTAATTGCATCAGCTTGTCCGGCACTTGCCCATGCCGCAGCATGTGCATTTCCCATGTAACCCTGGCCAATGATTGCAATTGATGCCATTAAATTACTTACCTTCCCTTAGGCAGATAGGCGCTTAATAGTGTCAACCGAAAATGCGAGAGATTCGTGAACATCTTCTACGCCATTTGGCCCTGCTGGTGTGAATTCGATTTCAATACTTAGAGCTGCGGTGCAACCGTTTTTCTTTAGCGTCTTTAGGATGCGATCGAAATCTAAATCACCGCGACCAACAGCTGGGAAGTTCCATTCGTTCTGGGCTCCCGCTTTTTCTTTCAAGTGGATTCCAGTTATTGATCCAGTAGATGCATCTAGATCGTCATAAGGTTCGATTGCACCGTAAAACACTACGTTTCCGGTGTCATAGTTGAGGCGAACGTTCGGCATATTTACCTTCTTTAGAAGGGCGATGATGCTCTGGCCAGTTGCGTAGTTATTTCCGTGTGTTTCAATAGCCATAACTAAGCCAAGGTCCTTAGCGACGGCACCCAAATCTTGAATGATCTTTACAAGTTCAGTGTCATCGCCAATTACTGATTCATCACCATGGGTCTCGCCAGTTGAAAGCGTTACATATTCAACGCCAAGTTTCTTTGCTAGGTGAAGATTCTTTTTAAAAGTTTCTTGGCCTTCTGCAGTTTGAATATTTGTGTGGCCACACATGCCAATCGCCTTTATGTCATTATCGGCCAACAACTTTAGGACCTTTGCGATTTGCTCATCTGAATAGTTGTTGTGCACATGTTCGGTCCAACCAATTACCCCAGCCAGTTCGATCAATTTGATGCCGGCACGCTTTGCTCCGGTAACTGCTTCTTCAAGCGTGAATCCGTGATACGAGTTGCTGTTCAGACAGATTGGATTATTCATTTCATTCTCTCCTTGGTTGCTAATCGATTGCTTAATTAAAACCAGCCGGTTTCATTTGGATTTCGGTACTGCATAAATTCAACGACAGCGCCATCAACTAGAACAAATGCGACGCGAACAAAACCATCAGCAACATCCCATGGTTCTAACAAAATCTCATGGCCCTTAATTGCTTCATCCACGCTATCTACGCGATATGCAACGTGTGGCAGATTGCGGATTGGCCCAGTGACAGGAGTGTCATGTTCGTAGCGAAGGTATTCAACATTCGCTGGATGTTGGCGGGGATTTGTAACCCAGACCCGGGTTGCATCCACGAAGTTCTCTTCACCATGCTTCTCCTCGGTGATAACACCGATATGGTCGAAGCGGGTGCGATCAAATTGCTTTGAGCTCAAGTGCATTCCTCCTATTTAGCAGGAATTCTCCTTTCGGGGGTCGAATATGTCAATACCTCTTCCTATTCGATTTTGCCGCAAAACTAGCGTTTATTAGCGCCTTTATGGTTGACAAAGGGTTACACCCCTTGTTCGATTGCCTAACAACACCTCTAAGTGGGGTGAAGCGCAAATTAGATGAAATGTGGGAGGTTTTATGAATTCAATATTGAGCTCCAAGTCAAAGTCGCTTTCAGTAGCCAAAGTCGCAGTTCTTAGTTTGGCAGTTGGCCTACTAAGTGCCGTAACCGTAAGTGCGCCAACAAATGCTGCGGCAGGAGTTGCTAACCCAACTGTGGCATTCATGATGCCCGATGTAGATACCGCTCGCTGGGAAGGTAAAGACGCACCATTCTTTATTGCAGCTATGAAGAAGAGTTGCCCTACTTGCAAAGTTCTGCGTTACAACGCAAAGAACGATGCTGGTCAACAACTTCAGCAAGTTGAAGCAGCAGTAACTGCCGGCGCAAATGTATTAGTTATCTGCCCTGTTGATGGAAAGAGTATTTCGCCAGCAATCAAAGCTGCAAAAGCTAAAGGCGTCTCTGTAATTTCATATGACCGCCTAATTTCTAATGCACCTGTTGATTACTATCTTGTATTTGATCCAATGAAAGTTGGCGAAGCTCAAGGTCAGGCAATCGTTGATCGCTTAAAGTCCCAGGGAATAACAAAGGGAAACATCATTGCAATCAATGGTGCACCAACCGATAGCGATGCACCTCATTACCGTGATTCTGCAATTGCAGTTCTAAAGGCAGCCGGTTACACCATCGCAAAGAGCTATGACACTCCAGGTTGGGATCCAGCGGAAGCGCAACGTGAAACCGATCAAGCTATTACTCAACTAGGTAAAGGCAAGTTCGTTGCGGTTCTTACAGCTAACGATGGAATGGCTTCTGCAGTTGTTAAGTCACTTCAATCAGCTGGTATCAAGCCAATTGTTCCAGTTACTGGACAAGATGCTGAACTTGCAGCAATCCAACGCATCCTTACCGGTTCGCAATACATGACTGTTTACACACCTCTTGGAAAAGAAGCAGGCGGAGCCGCGACTCTAGCTCTTGCTTTAGGCCAGAAAAAGGCGATTCCAGCAGGTTTAGTAAATAGGCAAATTGACAATGGTGCTGGAAAAGTTCCATCTGTCTTCTTAGCTTCTGAAATAGTTACTCAGAAGACTATTAATCAAACCGTAATTGCCGGAAAGTTTTGGAAGGCATCAGACATTTGTACTGCTGCATTCAAGGCAGCTTGTACAAAATACGGAATTAAGTAATGGTCGCACTGTTATCGCTTAAACAAATCAAGAAGAGTTATGGTCCAATTGAAGCGCTTAAAGGCGTCGATTTAGATCTTTACGCCGGCGAAATTCTTGCTTTGGTTGGTGATAATGGTGCAGGTAAATCAACACTTATAAAAGTTCTTTCGGGGGCGATCACTCCAGATAGTGGAGAGATTGCCCTTGAAGGGAAACTAGTTCAATTTCCGGATCCGAAAGCTTCGACAAGACATGGTTTGGCGACGGTTTATCAAGATTTAGCGTTATGTGAAAATTTGGATGTTGTTTCAAATCTTTTCTTAGGCCATGAAGAGCTATTCAAATTTAAGTTCCCACACATTCTTGCCTCGCTCAAAATGCAACGAATGGCAATTGATTTATTATCTTCGCTCTCGATTAAGTTGCCATCCATCAGAAGTCGAGTTGAACAACTTTCAGGTGGACAGCGACAAGCAGTTGCAATCGCAAGATCACTTGCAAGAGATCCACGAATTGTTTTATTGGATGAACCAACAGCGGCACTGGGCGCGGCCCAAAGACGAGATCTACTTCAATTAATGCGCACGCTTCGCGATCGCGGGTTAGGCGTAATTTTTATTACCCACAACTTAAATGAAGTGCTTGAAGTTGCAGACCGAGTTCTTGTTTTGCGACAAGGAAGTAACATTTCTGCGGCTCCCATAAAAAAAATTACGGAAGCTTCACTAATCGCTGTTATAACTGGTATTTCAGATGATTTAACTGCGAAAGTAGGGGCTTAGCCAATGACTAAAGCCTCGAAGAAAGTGGCTGATTCACCTAAAAAAGGCAGACTTCCTGCGGCCATTCGTGAATTAGCGCCCGCTTTAAGTGCGCTGATTTTGATTATGACTGTAATGACAGTTATAAATCACAAATTTTTATTGCCATCAAATATTTCAAATTTATTAATGCAGCAAGCTGAACCTGCAATGTTGGCTATTGGGTTAGTAATGATTCTTTTCTTAGGGGAAATAGATTTATCTGTTGGCGCAGTAAGCGGATTCTGTGCGGCAATAATGGCCTCGCTCAGCGTCCGTCATGGCGTCGATCCAGTTCTCGCTATCGCTATCGCAATCGTCGTAGGCGCGTTTGTCGGTTTCTTCCAGAGTTTCTGGGTTGTTTCATTTGGTGTTCCAGCATTTATTGTGACGCTCGCAGGTTTGATTGGATGGCAGGGTGGTCTATTCGCCGTATTGGGTCAACAGGGAACGATTGGACTTACAGATCCCAAAATTGAATTTCTAACGCAATCTTTTCTCTCAAAGAGTTTTGCTTGGACTTTGTGTCTAGTGATAATCGCTATCTACACTTATCTGCGAATTCAAACTACTCGACAAATAAAGACCTTGGGTCTTGAAGGTCCAAAATTTAAAACCGTAATAATTCAATCAATCATCTTTGCAGCCATTCTTATTATTTTACTTTCATATTTTCAGCAAGATCGCGGCGTTCCAGTTTCATTTTTCATAGTGCTATCAGCAGCGACTCTTCTGCATTTAGTCTCTAGGTACACCAGATTTGGCCGTCAGGTCTATGCAATTGGTGGAAATATGGAAGCGGCACGACGTGCTGGTATTCCAGTAAAGCGAGTAAGAGTTCAGGTTTTCATGATTGCAACTACCTGCGCTGCAATCGCTGGCGTATTGGGTGGCTCTCGGCTATCAGCAGTTGGTTCTGGCCAAGGTGGCGGAACCTTGCTCCTTAATTCAATTGCAGCTGTCGTAATCGGTGGAACAAGTTTATTTGGTGGCCGCGGGCATATCTGGTCCGCAGTTATAGGTTCGTTGATTATTGGATCAATTTCAAATGGCATGGATTTACTTGCTCTGGCATCACCAATTAAGTATGTAGTAACAGCGCTAGTTCTATTAGCGGCAGTAACTTTTGACTCTGTTAGTCGCAGTCGATCAGCGAAATTAATACCCTAGGCACTAAGGAGCTGCACATGTCCGAATTCAAATATCAACTCGCCAAATTCATAGATTTTCAAGATGCTGAAGCATGTGCCCGGGTTCGCAAAATTACTAAGGCTGACATTACAAAGACATCCAATCCGAATCTAAGTATTGAAGTTATCGAAGAGAAGAAGGATTTTTATACCGCCTTTGCAAATGACCTGGTAGACCGCATAGTTCTTGCCAAGGAAGAAGATCGTAAATTTGTTGCGATAGTTCCGCTAGGGCCAGTTCCGCAATATGCAATTGCCGCCAAAATTATAAATGAACGAAAGATTGATTTAAAGCACTGCTATTTCTTTAACATGGATGAATACGCTGACCAAGATGGAAACACTGCACCGATAACTTGGGAAGGCTCTTTTCAGAAAGCGATGCACGAGCATTTTCATTCAAAAATAGACTCAGCCTTGCGACCAAATCCATCTAATCTCTATTTTCCAACTACCGATGTAATCAGGTCGTACAACTCAATTATGGAAGATTTGGGTGGCGTGGATGTTTGTTACGGCGGCATCGGTTGGTGCGGACATATTGCTTTTTGGGAATCAGATTTGGGGCATGAATTCAAAGGTGACCATGACGCTTATAAAAAGGCTGGACCAAGAACTGTTGAATTAACACCGATGACTATTATGCAAAATGCACTGCACTCATTTGGTGGCGATTGGTCTTGGGTTCCACCAAAGGCAAACACAATTGGGCCGGCAAATATTTTGGGAGCAAGAGCAAGAAGTTTCTGGCTAGATGGCGATCTTGGTGGTGGAACTTCATGGCAGCGCTTTATTGCACGACTTGTTTTACATGGCCCGGTATCTGAATTCGTACCTGGTTCATTCCTGCAAACCCAACCTTCAGATATTCATATCTTGGGTGGGGTTGCCAATGATTTAAAGATTAATATGGCTTAATTAATTAGCTAAAAAAGTTAGCGAATACTGCGCAATACCGCTGTAACGATGCCAAGAATTTCGGCGCCATCACCAGGGATTGGTGCATAGTTTTCATTTGCAGGAAGCAACCAATAATGACCATCTTTCTTCGACCAAGTTTTCACAGTGGCCTCGCCATCAATCATTGCGGCAACGATCTCGCCCTTATTTGCATCCTTCTGGGCGCGAATAACAACGTAATCGCCATCGCAGATTGCGACATCAATCATCGAATCGCCCTTAACTTTCAGCATATAAACATCGCCTTTGCCAACGAATGATTCTGGAAGTGGAAAGACTTCATCAAAGCTCTGCTCGGCCAGGATTGGTGAACCTGCAGCAATTGAGCCAAGGAGCGGAACATTGCGGGTCTTCTCTGGCGTAATCGCCTCGCCCTCACTTGGGTATGTGATTTCAAGGGCGCGGCCCTTTGTGGCATCGCGGCGGATAAATCCTTTTTCAACGAGGGTCTCTAATTGATATGAAACCGAGGCTGGTGAGGCAAGGCCGGCAGCTTGGCCGATCTCACGCATAGTTGGGGGATAGCCGTTGGTCTCAATCGCGGTGCGGATGGCATCGAGAATCTTGGCCTGGCGGGGGGTCAGGCCATGCTCATTGGCTGGGCCATCTGGAAGCTCACTTATCTTCTTTTTACTCATGAGCGAATCATAAACCAGATTCTGAAAAAAAGCGAACATTTGTTCGATTTTAACTTGATTGTGTCAGTGGCTTGACCTATAGTTCCTTTTAGAACACTTGTTCGAAAGACCGAATCCCCTCGGTTCTTGGTAGCAAGGTTAAGTAGGAGAAGTAAATGAGCAACAACCGCAGAAGGAAGCTCGCAAGAACTTTTGTTGGCGCATCGCTATTGATAGTAATTGGCGCTGGTTTCAGCAGCTCATTAACTGATCACGGAAATGCATCTACTGAAATTATCAAGACCGGCACTGCTGGTTACATGCAAGTTGTTGTGGCATCAGGGGAGACCATCTGGTCTATCGCTCAGATGCTAAATACGGGCGGCCGATCTGATCTCTCATCCGTCGTTGATCAGATCGTTTCAGCCAATGGCCTAGCCTCAACAGATATCAAGCCAGGAACCAAACTCTGGGTGCCAATTAAATAGGTGCTAGCCCTGCTATTTGCCCCTTATATAAAGGGTAGGTCAGGAGTAATTTCCTGAGCAATTGGTGGCCAATCTCGGTCGCCTCTTTATTGCTCATAAAGGGAGAGAAATGACTGATTTCGTTTCACCCGGCCAACCAGGAAGCAAGGCAGTTTTCTTGCCGCGGTATGACCATTGGATTAATGGAAAGTTCGTAAAACCAACTTCGGGTCAATATTTTGAAAACGTAACTCCAGTAACTGGAAAAGTATTTTGCGAAGTTGCTCGAGGCAATGCCGCAGATATCGATCTCGCTTTAGATGCCGCACATGCAGCAGCACCAGCATGGGGTAAGACATCTGCAACAGAGCGCGCAAATATTCTCAATAAGATTGCAGATCGCATCGAAGCAAATCTCGAGGCTGTTGCAGTTGCAGAGACTTGGGAAAATGGAAAACCAATTCGCGAAGCAATGTATGTAGATATTCCGCTAGCAATTGATCACTTCCGTTATTTCGCTGCTGCAATTCGTGCACAAGAAGGCAGCGCTGGCGAACTCGATAATGACACAGTTGCTTATCACTTCCACGAGCCACTAGGTGTTGTCGGTCAGATCATCCCTTGGAACTTCCCAATATTGATGGCTGTTTGGAAATTGGCTCCAGCAATTGCTGCAGGTAACTGTGTAGTTCTAAAGCCAGCTGAACAAACACCAGTATCAATTCACTTCCTGATGGATATTATTAAAGATTTACTTCCTGATGGAGTTATAAATATCGTTAACGGCTTCGGTGTTGAAGCAGGCAAGCCACTCGCATCTTCTCCTCGTATTGCAAAGATCGCGTTTACCGGTGAAACATCTACTGGTCGGTTGATCATGCAATATGCATCAGAGAACATCATCCCGGTAACCCTAGAACTAGGTGGAAAGAGTCCAAATATCTTTTTCGCCGATGTGGCAGCTGAAAATGACGCCTTTTACGATAAGGCCCTTGAAGGCTTCACAATGTTCGCAGTCAACCAAGGCGAAGTTTGTACCTGTCCATCACGCGGACTTATTGATACCAAGATTTACGACAAATTCTTGGGCGATGTAACTGCGCGGACTAAGGCAATCAAACAAGGTCACCCACTTGATCTCTCAACCATGATCGGCGCCCAAGCAAGCACTGATCAACTAGAGAAGATTCTCTCTTACTTAGATATAGGTAAGAAAGAGGGCGCCAAGGTATTAACTGGTGGCGAGCGCGCAGATCTCGGCGGCGAATTAGCCGGCGGATATTACGTTATGCCAACAATTTTCGAAGGCAATAACAAGATGCGTATCTTCCAGGAAGAAATCTTCGGACCAGTTGTATCAGTTACAAAGTTCGATGGTTTTGATAATGCAATGGAGATTGCAAATGACACCTTGTATGGACTTGGTGCTGGCGTCTGGTCACGTGACATGAACACTGCTTATCGCGCAGGTCGCGCAATTCAAGCAGGTCGTGTTTGGACCAACTGCTATCACGCCTATCCAGCTGGTGCTGCATTTGGTGGTTATAAGGCTTCAGGTATTGGTCGCGAAACTCATAAGATGATGCTCGATCATTACCAACAGACAAAGAATCTGCTAGTTTCCTACTCCCCAAATAAATTAGGATTCTTTTAAAAAAGAGAGAAGCCCGACGACTGCAAATAAAAGGATGTAATGGAGATCCCGTCACGAGTTGATTACACCGAGGCCGCCGCAGAAATGCTGCGAAAACTCACTGCAATCAACGGTCCGCTGATGTTTCATCAATCAGGCGGTTGTTGTGACGGGTCTTCTCCAATGTGTTATTTAGAAGGTGAATTTAAAGTTGGTGGCCAAGATGTTTTAGTTGGCGAATTTAAAATTTCTGGAATTACTAATCCAATTAAGGTTTGGATGTCAGCATCGCAATTTGAATATTGGAAACACACCCATTTAACGATCGATCTAGTGGATGGTCGGGGTGGTGGCTTCTCACTTGAGGCTCCTGAGGGCAAGCGATTCTTAACGCGCTCGCGCCTATTTACGGATAGCGAATGGGAGATATTGGAGAGTTCTCCGGTTTCAACCGGCGCTTATTCAACTAAATAGCCCTTTTCTTCCGACACGCCGCTCAGCCTCCTTTAAACCCTCGAGTTTTGGTCTACAGTTCCTACTACATATAGGGGTCAGACCGCGATTAAGTTCCATAAGTTGTGGTTTTCCAGTATGGTTCGGGGCTCAGCTTGAAATCAGTAAAAAGCTAATAAAAGGGGAAATCCAAGAATGTTATGTCCATTTTGCAGAAGCGAGGACTCTCGAGTCGTCGATTCTCGCTCTGGGCAAGATGGCACCTTGATTCGCCGCCGCCGCGAATGCACAGCCTGCAATCGCCGCTTCACAACCTCTGAAACCTCGATCCTCATGATCATTAAACGATCAGGTGCGACCGAGCCATTTAGCCGCGAGAAGGTTATCTCTGGTGTTCTCAAGGCTTGCCAAGGTCGACCAGTTAATGATGACGACTTAGCACTGCTTGCCCAAAGAGTTGAAGAGACACTCCGCTCTGATGGCCAGGCAGAAGTAGAAGCACAAGAAGTTGGAATGGCGATCCTCGCGCCACTCCGTGAATTAGACCAAATCGCGTATTTACGGTTTGCCTCGGTATATCGTTCGTTCTCCACACTTGAAGACTTTGAAGGTGAGATCGCACTTCTCCGCGCGGCTCCTTCAAATACAACAAATGCAAATTCCCAAAAAACTTTAGTTAATTAATCACTAGTCGGAAGAAGGAAATAAGTCATGTCTATCGTCAATAAGCCAGCAGCGGGAAGTAAGAAAACCCTAGGTAAGGGACTTACTCTCGAACGAATTTATACAACTGCTGGAAAGCATCCTTATGACGAAGTGACTTGGGAACGTCGCGATGTTGTACAGACCAACTGGAAATCTGGCGAAGTTATCTTCGAACAAAAAGGTGTGGAATACCCAGACTTCTGGTCAGTAAATGCATCAACCATCGTTACAACAAAGTACTTCCGCGGCGCAGTAGGACACGAAAATCGTGAATGGTCACTTAAGCAAGTTATCGATCGCGTTGTTCTTACTTACACAAAGGCTGGAAAAGAATTCGGTTACTTCGCAACTGATGTCGATGCCGAAATATTCGAACACGAATTAACTTGGATGCTAATGCACCAAGTCTTCTCATTTAACTCACCAGTTTGGTTTAACGTCGGAACAAATGCACCACAACAAGTTTCTGCTTGTTTCATTCTCTCTGTTGATGACACCATGGATTCAATCCTTAACTGGTATCGCGAAGAAGGAATGATCTTCAAGGGCGGTTCCGGCGCAGGTCTAAACCTTTCTCGTATTCGCTCTGCTAAAGAACTTCTAAAGTCTGGCGGAACAGCTTCTGGTCCAGTTTCATTCATGCGCGGTGCAGATGCATCAGCAGGAACAATCAAGTCAGGTGGCGCAACCCGTCGCGCAGCAAAGATGGTTGTTCTAGATGTAAACCACCCAGATATCGAAGAATTCATTGAGACCAAGGTCCGCGAAGAGGACAAGATTCGCGCCCTCCGTGATGCCGGCTTCGATATGGATCTTGGTGGCAAAGACATTATTTCTGTGCAATACCAGAATGCAAATAACTCAGTTCGCGTATCAGATGAATTCATGCGCGCGTATGAGAACAACGAAAAGTTTGGGCTAGTTGCTCGCGCTTCAGGTGAAGTTATCGAAACCGTTGAAGCTCGCGAACTATTCCGCAAGATGGCAGAAGCTGCATGGGCTTGCGCTGATCCAGGAATTCAATATGACGACACAATCAACGAATGGCACACAAACCCAGAGACCGGTCGCATCAATGCATCGAACCCTTGCTCTGAATACATGTCACTTGATAACTCATCATGTAACTTGGCATCACTTAACCTTCTAAAGTTCCTTGAATCAAATGGTTCATTCGATGCAAAGAACTTTGTTAAAGCAACTGAGCTAATTATCACTGCAATGGATATCTCAATCTGCTTCGCAGATTTCCCAACAGATCCAATCGGTGAAACAACTCGCAACTATCGCCAACTTGGTATCGGCTTTGCAAACCTTGGTGCACTTCTTATGGCCTCAGGTCTTGCTTACGATTCAGATGGTGGCCGTCAACTTGCTGGCGCAATCACATCTCTTATGACCGGAACTTCATATCGTCGCTCTGCAGAGTTGGCCGGAATCGTTGGACCATATGCTGGCTTCGCTCGCAACGCACAAGCACACACTCGCGTAATGAAGAAGCATGCAAATGCATCTGTTTCTGCAAAGAGCGTTACTTCACTTGACCAAGATGTCTGGCAAGTAGCGAATAAAGAGTGGGAAAAGTGTTTAGAAATTGGCGAGAAGAATGGCTGGCGTAATGCGCAAGCTTCAGTTCTTGCACCAACCGGAACTATCGGCTTGATGATGGATTGCGATACAACAGGTATCGAGCCAGACCTTGCTCTAGTTAAGTTTAAGAAGCTTGTTGGTGGCGGTTCAATGCAGATCGTTAACCAGACAATTCCACAAGCACTTAAGAAGCTTGGTTATTCAGATGAGACCAACGAAGCAATCGTTGAATATATCGGCGAGAACGGAAATATCATTGACGCACCTGGCTTAAAGCCAGAGCACTATGACATCTTCGACTGCGCAATGGGTATTCGCTCAATCTCAGCAATGGGCCACGTAAAGATGATGGCTGCATGTCAACCATTCCTATCTGGCGCAATCTCAAAGACAGTCAACCTGCCTTCAGATGCAACAGTTGCTGAAATCGAAGAGGTTTATTACGAAGGTTGGAAGCTCGGACTTAAGGCGCTCGCGGTTTATCGCGATAACTGCAAGGTCGGCCAACCACTATCTGATTCAAAGGGTGCACCAACAGATGCTGTTTCAGAAGCAGCACACCCAACTGCTACACGTAAGCGTCTTCCTAAGTCACGTCCATCAATCACAACATCATTTATGGTTGGCGGCGCCGAGGGTTATATGACAGCTGGTGCATACGCAGATGGCGCACTTGGTGAAGTATTCCTAAAGCTTGGCAAGCAAGGTTCAACTCTTGCCGGTGTAATGGATGCCTTTTCAATCGCAGTATCAATCGGACTGCAATACGGAGTTCCACTAGAAACATTTGTAGAGAAGTTCACTAACCTGCGCTTCGAACCAGCAGGCATGACAGATGATGCAGATATCCGCATGGCGCAATCCATGATGGATTACATCTTCCGTCGCTTGGCACTTGATTACTTACCATTTGATTCACGTAGCGCGATGGGTCTTTACACATCATCAGAACGCCAACGTGCACTAGATACTGGCGAATACACACCAGATCCATCAGCTGTTAAGGAAATCGTTGCAGCTGCAGCGCAATCAGCTTCATTCAAGCCAGTTGCGAAAGCACCGGTTCAAGTGAAGATTGAAAGTGCACCATCTGCTGGCGCTGGTGTTGGTTCATCAATGGAACTCTTTGAAAAGATGAGCGGTGTTAAATCAGATGCACCTCTCTGCATGACTTGCGGAGTGAAGATGCGTATGGCTGGTTCATGCTTCGTCTGCGAAGGTTGCGGAAACACATCAGGTTGTTCATAAGCTGAAAGCTAAGAAGTAATTTAGGCCCTCTGTGAAAATGCGGAGGGCCTTTTACTTTGAATCAAGTTGTCGGACAACTTCTCGTTTACCAAAAGCGCCATTTGAACTAGGATTACCTTAGATTTTATAGAAAATCATCGAAATTAAGGAGCGCCCCATGGCTAATGTTTCGCAGGTAAGAGCAGTTCTAGACCGGCTGAAAATCGAAACACCTTCGTGGGCATATGGAAACTCTGGAACTCGATTTAAAGTTTTCGCACAACCAGGTGTGCCACGCGATCCTTTTGAGAAAATCGCTGATGCCGCCCAGGTAAATAAATACACTGGTTCCGCACCAAGCGTTGCCCTACATATTCCATGGGACAAAGTTGAGGATTACGCAAAACTTGCGGCTCATGCAAAGGAACTTGGCGTAGTTCTAGGAACCATTAATTCAAATACTTTCCAAGATGATGAATACAAGTTGGGTTCAGTCTGTAATCCCGATCCAAAGATTCGAGATCGCGCAGTCGCCCACCTTTTAGATTGCATCGAGATCATGAATATAACTGGATCGCAAGATTTGAAATTATGGTTTGCAGATGGCACAAACTATCCAGGCCAAGACAGCATCGTCGAACGTCAAGATCGTCTAGCCGAATCACTTTCACGTACTTATAAAGCCCTTGGCGCAAACCAGAGAATGCTCCTGGAATATAAATTCTTTGAGCCAGCTTTTTATCACACCGATGTTCCAGACTGGGGCACCTCATTAGTTCACTGTTTAGCTCTTGGTGAAAAAGCTTGGGTCTGTGTTGATACTGGCCACCACGCGCCAGGCACAAATATTGAATTCATTGTTGCAAGCCTGCTCCGCGCAAAGCGCCTCGGAGCCTTCGACTTTAACTCACGGTTCTACGCTGATGATGACTTAATTGTTGGCGCTGCTGATCCATTCCAATTATTTAGAATTATGCACGAAGTAAATATCGGCGGTGGTTTTGATGTTGGAACCCCGGTCTCCTACGTTCTAGATCAATGTCACAACATTGAAGCAAAAATTCCTGGTCAAATTCGCTCAATCATGAACGTTCAAGAAGCGGTTGCTAAAGCGGTGTTCGTTGATCAAGATGCACTTAAAGCGGCACAGAAGAGTGGAGATGTACTTGCTTCTCATGAAGTTTTGATGGATGCCTACAACACTGATGTACGCCCAATGATTCGCGAATGGCGCGAAGCAAAGGGAATTGATGGCGAACCAATGAAGGCTTATGCCAAGAGTGGGTATGCCGAAAAAATTGCAGCAGAACGCATTGGTGGAAACCAAGCTGGGTGGGGTGCTTAATTTTGGGCGAAGGCGTTGTTAAGGATTTAATTGAACGTAGCAATCGTCTGGGTTCAAATCCAAAATATACAAATTATGCTGGCGGAAATACTTCAGCTAAGGGCACTGCAACAGATCCATTAACGGGTGCCCAAGTAGAAGTCCTCTACGTAAAGGGTTCTGGCGGCGATCTTGGAACTTTGACTGAGAAAGGGTTGGCAACTCTTTATCTAGATCGACTACGTGGAATGACTGCGGTATATCGCGGCTTAGATCATGAAGATGAAATGGTTCACCTCTTTGACTTCTGTGCATTTGGCAAAGGTGGAGCAGCACCAAGCATCGATACTGCAATGCATGGCTTGGTTGATCAAGACCATGTTGACCATCTGCATCCGGATTCAATTATCGCTCTCGCAACGTCTAAAGATGGCGAAGAGCTAACTAAGAAATGTTTCGGAGATGAAATTCTCTGGGTTGATTGGCGTCGCCCTGGATTTGAACTTGGTTTAGATATTGCCAAGATTGCTAAAGCAAATCCCAAAGCACATGGTTGTGTATTGGGCGGACATGGTTTAACTACTTGGGGCACCACAAGCAAAGAGTGCGAAGAGCGCTCAGTTGCTGCGATTTTAAAGGCTGAAAAATTCATCGCCGAAACCGGAAAGAAAGATCCCTTTGGAAAAGTTGTTGCCGGGCGAAGCCCGCTGGCAAAGGCCGAACGCGAAGCCAAAGCGGCAAAACTTTCCCCAACACTTCGTGGAATTGCATCTAAAGATAATCGCATGGTCGGTCACTTCAATGACTCTGATGTGGTTTTAGATTTCTTAAATAGTGAAAAACTGGAAGAGCTCGCAACCAAGGGAACTTCTTGTCCAGATCACTTCCTACGTACCAAAATTTCACCACTTGTAATCGATTTGGATTCTAATACTGAAATTGAGAAAATTATTGCTCGAGCTCATGAGTTACATGTTGAATATCGTGCGAAATACACTGCTTATTACAACAAATATGCCACGAAAGATTCGCCAGCAATTCGCGGCGCAGATCCACTAATTATTTTGGTTCCTGGTGTTGGAATGTTTAGCTATGGCAAAGATAAGCAGACAGCGCGGGTAGCTGGTGAATTCTATGTAAATGCCATCAATGTAATGCGCGGCGCCGAAGCGATTTCAACCTACTCACCAATTCCAGAATCAGAGAAATTTAATATTGAGTATTGGGAACTTGAAGAAGCAAAATTGCGACGTATGCCGAAACCAAAACCGCTCCAAGGGCGTATCGCACTTGTAACTGGCGGGGGATCTGGAATTGGAAAGGCAACAGCAATTCGCTTAAGCGCTGAAGGTGCTTGTGTAATTATTGCTGATCGCGATTTAGCAGCGGCCCAAGGTGTGGCGAGCGAACTTGGTGGCCCAGATAAGGCTGTTGCAGTCGCCGTTGATGTAACTGATGAGGCACAAGTTACTTCAGCAATTGACGCTGGAGTTTTAGCTTTCGGCGGTGTTGATTTAGTAGTTAACAATGCTGGGCTTTCAATTAGTAAGCCATTGATTGAAACCACAGCGCAAGATTGGGATATCCAACACGATGTAATGGCTCGTGGCTCATTCTTAGTTTCAAGAGAGAGCGCCAAAGCGATGATTGCTGCACAAATGGGCGGCGACATTATTTATATCTCTTCAAAGAATTCAGTTTTCGCTGGGCCAAATAATGTGGCTTACGGATCCACTAAAGCTGATCAAGCACATCAAGTTCGATTACTTGCTGCCGAACTTGGCGCCTATGGAATTCGTGTAAATGGTGTAAATCCAGATGGCGTAGTTAAGGGATCTGGAATCTTTGCAAGTGGTTGGGGCGCTCAACGCGCAGCTGTTTATGGTGTTGAGGAAGAGAAGTTAGGTGAGTACTACGCTCAACGCACAATCTTGAAGAAAGAAGTTCTTCCAGATCATATTGCTGCAGCAGTATTTGTTCTCTGCGCATCTGATCTGCCACTAACAACTGGTTTACATATTCCGGTTGATGGTGGAGTTGCCGCAGCATTCTTGAGGTAGTCGTGGCGAACTTCATTGCAGTAGATCTCGGAGCCACAAGTGGGCGAGTAGCTATTGGCCGAGTAACGAGTGAGAAAATTGAGTTGGAAATAGTTCACCGGTTTTCACATGAAATTTTCGAAGATAGTAGTGGCTCGATTTTGTGGGATTGGAAATTAATCACCTCGCAAGTATTAATTGGAATCAAGAAATGTTTAGCAGAAGGTGCACCAATTTCACTTGCCATCGACTCCTGGGCTGTTGACTACGGATTTTTAGATACTGATAACAAGTTAATTTCAAAGGTGCACTCTTATCGAGATCCAAGAACTTTTCCAGTATTTGAAGAGTTAGTGGCAAAGCTAGGTCAAGAGCGGATTTATCGCGATACCGGAATCCAATTCTTAAACTTCAATACCTTGTATCAGCTTGTTTCTGCAGCTGGTGATGAATCCTACAAATTAGCAAGCAAATTCTTATTGATTCCAGATCTATTAAATGCCGAACTCACCGGGACTATTTCAACTGAAGTTACAAATGCTTCAACAACTCAACTTCTTGATGTGAAGACTCGCGATTGGGATTTCCCATTAATCGAACTTGCTGGGCTACGTAAAGATATTTTTACTAAGTTACACGAACCAGGTGCGCAGATAGGTGTAATCAAAGGCTTTGGCGAGCTAGATGGAGTAAAGGTTGTCGCAACCGCTTCCCATGACACCGCAAGCGCCGTTGCCGGAATTCCATTTGGCGATAGGAATAGTGAAGCCTATATTTCAAGTGGAACTTGGTCACTTGTCGGAATTGAGAGTGAAGTACCGGTAACAACTAAAGCGGCCCTAGAAGCAAATCTTACGAATGAACTTGGAGCGGCAAATACAGTTCGAATCCTTAAGAACGTTACTGGAATGTGGTTATTAGAGGAGTGCCGTCGAACTTGGCGAGATGCCGGTGAACAATGGACTATCCCACAATTAGTTGATGAAGCTAGTAGAAATCTAAATTTTGACTCCTTGATTGACCCAAATGATCCAAGATTTAGAGCACCAGGGGAGATGCCTGAGCGAATTGATGCTTACTGTATTGAAAAGGGAATTACACCGCCACGGACAAAAGGTGAATTTACTATCTGCATTCTGCGCAGCCTTGCTGCTGCATATAAGAAAACAATTATCGAGATAGAACAAGTAACTAATAAGAAGATTTCAACCATTCACATTCTTGGCGGCGGTTCGCAAATTTCGCTCCTAAATCAATTAACAGCCGATGCCTGTGGAGTTAAAGTTAAAACTGGATCAGTTGAATCTACACTCTTTGGAAATATTGCCGTTCAAGCCCTTAGCGCTGGAATAGTTCCCAGTCTGCAAGCCGCTAGAACGCTAATAGCAAATAGTTTTAGCAGTGAAGAATTTATGCCCAATTAATATAGGCAGCTATATCTGGATTCTTTCCGGCAGCAATATTGTTAAAGAGTTTTTCAATGCTCGATGCATCGGCAGGGTAGGCAGTTGCGATTTTTTCAAGACTTAGCGAGCCCGCCTTCATTAACTCTAGAGTTTGAACAATACGATTCGCGACCCAGCCTGAAACAAAGTGCACAGTCAATTCTTGTTTCTGGAGATGAGCCATATCCGCCCAAGTGTTTTGACCATCAGGAGTATGTCCACTAAATATTATTTGCCCGATACCAGTGCGTGAATTGCCAAAAGTTTCCGCAGCCCAAGTTGCTGGTAGCGAGCGATAGTAAAGTTCAAATGCTGCAGGGCTCTGTACGGTATCTATTACTGCGATAGGCGCAAAGTTCGCAAGCTCTTTCTGTGTAACGGTGTTTGAATTTGCGGTCTTTATTCCAAGTGAACCAATTTTCTCAAGTCTTGAATCATGCCGCCCAAGAAGTAGTGGTTCAAAACCTCGGGCTTTGGCACTTAGCGCACCGCTCGCCCCGATAACGCCATCTCCGATAACGAGAATTCGATCTCCAGGGTTTCCGACAATGCGCGAGGCCGCATTAAAACCAACTTGAGCTACTACGCCAAATGCAGAACGCTCTGGCGGAATACCTGTTGCATCAAAAACTTCAAATTCTTCGCAGATACCAAAACTTGTATGAGCGCCCCATCCAGCATTTGCATCTGCGTAATTAACACTTGCGGTCGCAAAGACCTGCTGGCCAACCTTTACATTTGTAACGGCGGATCCGATAGCTTCAACGACGCCGCTTCTTTGGTATCCAGGAACAAGTGGAAATGCAAAATTTCCCCATTCAAAACGGCCAGAAATTACCCACTTGTCCGTACCAGTGCTAACGCCGGAAGAAATAGTAGTTATTGCAACTTGATTTGCGCCTAGTTCGGCAACAGAAACATTTGCAAGGGCAGTAGTGTTTGCTGAAGTTGTTACAACAGCTTTAGAACTTGGCAAGAATCCCACCATCAGGAATTAGCGATGAACCAGTGATGAAACTTGCCGCCCTAGATAGTGCAAATGCAATTACATCTGCGACTTCCTCTGGTTGGGCTATTCGACCAATTGCGCTATCACTTGTTGGGAAACCTAATTCAGCCAAGGTCTTACCTTCACGCTCTGCATGCTGGCGCAGCATCGGAGTATCTGTCGCACCTGGAATAATGCAAACAACACGAATTTTATCCGGCGCAAGATCAAGAGCCATTGTCTTTGTGAGAGTTAGGACTCCACCTTTTGCAGCAGCATAGGGTGCAACACCCGTTGAAGTTGCGTAGGCGTGGATTGAAGAGACATTTACGACAGCGCCACCGCCTGCGCTTCTAATTAATGGAAGCGAGTACTTAGCCATTAAATAAAGACTTGTCAGGTTGATAGAAATAATTCGTTGCCAATCTTCAAAACTAGTATTTTCAACGCTCATGTTGAAAGCACCGACGGCGGCATTATTTACTAGTCCCTTGACTCGGATGCCCTTACTTTTAGCTGCGTCACATACAGCCTGGCATTCCTTTTCGCTTGTAACATCGGCAGCGATAGATTGCGTAAGCGCACCTTTTGGATCGATTGTTGCCAAGACTTTTGATAGCGCCTCTGCATTCTTATCTACAGCAAAGACAAAAATTCCTTGGTTCACAAGATTTTCAACGGTCGCAGCGCCGATACCTCCGGCAGCGCCGGTGACAATTACGGCGTCACCTTTCTTTGCGAAGGAATTTTCTCTCACGCTACGACGCCATTCTTGAAGCGATCAAAGTTCTTTGGATCGTAGAGTGGAATAACAATTGGAGACTTAAGGGCTCGGGCATGCGCAGCCATACATTCATACATATTCTCAGTAATACCAATTGGATGGTTGTTTACAACATTCTCCATCACAAAGAAGGTATCGCTTAGAACCGCAGTTCCGGCTTTGGTATCTACTTCTACTGCGATTGATGCGCGGTGATGTCCGCCAGACCACCAAGTGCGAAGTCCTGGGGCGATTGTCTCTTCATCTTCTAGTAGGACTACGCGATCCCAAGATTTGCCAACGAGTTCGGCCAAAATGTGTGGCGGAATACTTGTATCGCGACCATCGTGAGGATGTTGATGAGTTGTATGAAAATGAATCCATCCGCGCTTTGAGATATGAATTTTGGCATTAGGAAATTCAAGAACGTTACTTACAGAGTAAAGCTGTAGGGGAGTCAAGAAGATATGTGTAATGTCTTCTGGCTTAACGTTATGTTTTGCAAGTTGATCGAGGATGTATTCGCCCTCTTCACGTGCAAACTTTACGCGCTCACCTAGAAATGCGACCCAGCCTTCGTTCATTGGTCCCAAATCTTTTGCGGGGCCAGTATTTACGAGTGCAGTAATTCCATTGCCTTGAATGAGCCCAACTTGGAATTGAAGCCGGAACCAATTATCCCATTGCCCCATCCAAAAGAGTTCTGGGCCGGGAACTTCACTTCCGCCCATTGAAAGTAGCGTTAACTTATATTCCATTTCTTATACCCCTGGTCTCTATTAGAGTTTATTAAGTTGTTTGTAGTGCAATCTCTAGATCTGCTCGAACTTGATTCATATGCATGCGCATAGCAGCTTTCGCCAAATCAGAGTCACCGCTAATAACTGCTCGCATAATTTCGTCGTGCCAATAGGTTGCATGCTCAACTGCATTTGGACGTTTCGCATTTTCAATTCGTACTTTAATTCCGAGATTAGCAATCGAATTATGCAATTGATTCAAAATTGGATTCTGAGTAGCACGAGATAACGCGGCATGCCAGGCAATATCAATATGTGCAATATCGGTCTCATCGCCGATGCAGAGTTTCTGTTCTTCGAGAATATCTTGTAACTCTTTCAAATTTTCTGGGGTCGCATTTCTTGCGGCTAGAGCTGCGATTTCAGGCTCGAACAATTCGCGAGTTGTTTGAAGGTCGTCGAAATATGAGCTATCTGAATTTAGAGCTACCCAAATCGGGTCTAATACATTCCATTCGTGCATTGGGGCGATTGTAGTTCCCATGCCCTGACTAACTTTGATAAAACCTTTGGCATCTAAACTTCTAATGGCTTCTCGAACGACGCCACGAGTCACGTTATAAGTAGCGCACAGTGTCATCTCAGAAGGAACGGTAGACCCTTCACCAAGTTGGCCTGAACCAAGTTGGTGAAGAATATCTTCAACGATTTGATCGCTGAGTTTTCTGATTGACACTGTGCGCTGCTCTCTTTACTTCTTAGAAGTGGAAGTTATCGATGTTCTTTGCATTGAATTCTTGCGGTGGTCCCGCAATGATCACTGCATCTTTGCCCAACTTCCATGATCCTGGTCCAACACCCTTGTAAGTGATTTGTAGACCAGCTTTTGGCTTAACATTCTTAGCCTTAATAGAAACGATTAGGTTTGCAGCAATTGCGCCTTCTAGACCTGGATCCCAAAGTGAGAATGCCTTAACTGTGCCGTCCTTAACATATTGGCGCATTTGGTCAGGAGTTCCAAGACCAGTTACTTGAACTTTGCCCTTTAGAGGTGAAGTTGAAAGTACTTGTGCAGCAGCAGCGATACCAACAGTTGTTGGTGCGTTGATTGCCTTTAGGTTTGGATACTTAGCAAGAAGAGCTTGTGCTTCAGTAGCACTCTTCTCTGGAGCGTCATCGCCGTAAACGGTGTCAACTAGCTTTAGGCCAGGTTGTCCGCCACCATCGATGTACTTCTTAGCTCCTGCCAACCATGCATTCTGGTCTGGTGCAGTTGATGTTGCAGATAGGAATGCCCAGTCACCCTTGCCATCGATAACGCTGGCTGTTTGGTCGACTAGATACTTTCCTAGAACGCTGAAATCAACTGGTGTGATTGAGGCTTGACGGCATGATGCGGCTGTATCGCCGTTCACTGTCAGAACTACAATTCCAGCTTTCATTGCGCGCTTCAATGTTGGACATAGAGCGTTTGCATCATTTGGAGAAATTGCAATTGCGTCAACTTTTTGTTGGATTGCAGCTTCAATAAATGGGATTTGATCTGTGGCGCCAGCTTGTGCAGGTGCTACAACCTTTACGGTCATGTTCAATCCCTTAGCGGCCTTCTTGAAGCCGTTAACGATAGCGTCAAAGTATGGGTTACCTAGGTTCTTAGGAATATAGGTGACCTTGTACTTTGTAGCTGCTGTTGCTGATGTTGCCATGAATGAAGCGCTTACTCCAGTCAGGATGAGTGACATACCCAAGACTGGAACTAGCGCTTTATGCTTTTTATTCATTCCTTTAGCCTCATTCCGTATTCCAATAGCGATGTACTTCATCACCATTGATTAATGATTTGCAGTGTGAAGACCTCTAAGCCTTCGCCTGCGCCTCATTAAATCTCTTTTGTCTATTTCTCTTCTCAACATAATAGGAACGAATTCGCGGTACCAAAACAGTAAGGATTAGTAATAACCCAATTGCGGCATCTTGAACCTGGCCATTTATGTCTTGAATAACCAGGGCTTCACGAACAGCCATGATTGCGAAAAGAGAAACCACTGTGCCAGAAATAGCACCACGGCCACCAAAGATATCTGTTCCACCTAAAACAACTACCGTGATTGCAAGTAGTTCTAGACCAAGGCCAACGTTTGAGATAGTCGAACCTAGGCGCGATGTGATCATAACTGCACAAATTCCAGAGACCGTTCCGCTAACAGAGAAAGCAATTAAACGAACGTTATTTACGCTAATTCCGGAGAACTTGCTTGAAGAAGCATTACTGCCTGACATAATGTTTTTAATTCCATAATTCGAGCGATGCAGAACATAATAAAAAATTAACGAAGCAACAATAAATAGTGCGAGGGGCGCAGGCAGTCCTGGGTCTCCACCTATAACTAGCCTTTGATCGAAGCCCACAAAATTATCTGGGTAGTTGGCCACCACGCCATCTCCAAGCATTACTTGAGTAAGCCCACGATAAAGAGCGAGAGTTGCAAGAGTTACTACCAAACTTGGAAGACCGAATTTAATAACGATAAGACCGTTTATTAAGCCAAGAACAAAACCAGTAAATATTGCGGCAACACAACACCAGAATATTGGAACTCCGCCAGCAAACAATTTAGCAAGGACGCCTGCACTTGCGGCAAGGGTTGATGCAACAGAAAGATCAATATCTCCATTGATAATTACAAAGGTAAGAGCTAGGGCTAGTAATCCAATTTCTATATAGCGGCCAGTATTAAAAATAATTGAAGATGGTTGTAGGAAATATTCTGATCCGAGTGATCCATAAATCATGGCAATTACCAGGATCAATATTGGTCCAACCAAGTAACTTGGAACCTTAAATCTCTTAGGAGCTTTAATTAATGATGACATTATTTAACCGCCCTCTGGTTTCTGATTGCCAGTAAGAAATTCTCTTCCTGCTTTTTTCGAACCAAATTATCAATTGCAACGGCAGCCAAGATTAGGAAACCAGTCGCGCATGCTTTCCAGAATGGTGATACGCCGACGACAGTTAAACCGTTAGAGAGAATTCCTATCAACATACATCCGAGTGCGGTTCCAAGCGCGGTTCCAGAACCACCAAAGATATTTGTGCCACCAATTACTACGGCGGAAATAACATCGAACTCGAGTCCACGTCCAACGTCGGCTGGATTAATAGTCGCATAACGTGCGGTGTAGAGAACACCGCCAAGACCGGCTAATACTCCGACGAAAACAAAGACCATGATGGTTATTTTGTTAAATGATAGACCTCGAGAAATTGCACCTTCGGGATTGCTTCCAACGGCATAAATTCGTTTTCCTAGAAGTGTTTGAGACGAGATATACCAAACTAAAACAATTGCCAAGAATGCGAAGATTAGTAGCCACGGAATTCCAATAGGAGAAGTTATGGAAAGCGAAATTATGCCTTTAGGAACATCATTTGGATCAATTTGCACATTATTTGAAACGACAAAAACTGCGCCTCTGATGATTGCAAGAGTTCCAAGTGTTGCGATGATTGAAGGAATTTTTCCGTAGCTAACTAGGAAGCCATTCAATAATCCGCAAATTCCTCCGACTACCATTGCGATAAGAATTAGTCCAGGAATAGGGAAATCGGGTTGAGATCTAGCGACCATTCCCATAACCATTGCAGCTAAGCCCAGTGTGCTTCCAATGCTTAGATCAATATTTCGCGTGACAATTACTAGCGTTTGTCCTGCACCTACAACCATCAAAATACCTACTGATGAAAGGATCGCACTCAAGTTATCTGAACGGAAGAAGCGAGGTTCAATCGAACCAAACACAGCTAGCAGAACAAGAATAAATAGGAAGATTCCGAACTCTCGCTTTTTGAATATATACGTAACTTTAGAATTCAATTTGATCGCCACGATTAGTTTCCCTTTCCTGTTGATGCAAGTCCAGAAGCTAAACGCAGAACGGCTTCTTCCGAGATTTGTGATCCGGAAAGTTCGCCTGCAATTCGACCATTTCGCATAACAATTATTCGATGCGAAAGTTCGATTAGCTCGCGCATATCGCTACTCACCATCACAATTGACATGCCATCTTTTGCAGAGTTATTTAGGAACTGGTGAATCTCTGCTTTGGAACCAACATCTACGCCACGTGAGGGCTCATCAATTAGCAAAATTTCGATTTCTTGTTTTAACCACTTAGCTAAACTTACTTTCTGCTGGTTTCCACCGCTGAGTTCACGAACGAGCTGGGAAGCACTTGAAAGTTTGACGCGGAATTTTTCAATCAATTCCTGACCAATTTGCTGCTCTTTACCAAAGTTACGTTTTCCACCTTTAGAAGTTAGCTTCAAGTTGGTAATTATCAAGTTCTCATTTATAGAGCGATTAAGAAAGAGACCATTATGCGCACGATCTTCTGGTACTAATGCGATGCGAGAAGTTATTGCTTGTTTAACAGTCTTAATACTTCCGTGATTTGAAGAGTGAACTTCTCCTGCGGTTCGTTTGCGCAATCCAAAAATAGTTTCAAGTAATTCGCTTCTACCGGCGCCCACTAGACCGCCGATTCCAAGGATTTCGCCTTGCTTAACTTCAAAGGAAACATCAGCCACAAAACCAGGACTTTCAAGATTGGAAACCTTGAGAGAAACCTTGTTGCTAGATGTTTTTGAGTCTGTGGCTGAAGCCGAGATATTTCTACCCACCATCAATCTAATTAATTCATCTTCTGAAGTTTCGGAGGTCTTCTTTACTGCTACTACTTCGCCATCCTTCAGCACGGTTATTCGGGTTGATATTTGCAATACTTCTTCAAGACGGTGCCCAATAAAAATAATGGCAACTCCACTGGCATTCAGTTTACGTATAGTGGCGAACAATCTCTCAACTTCAGATGGCGTAAGTGACGCTGTAGGTTCATCGACGATCAGAAGCTTAAGTTTTTTGCGAAGTGCAGAGACCATATCCACCATCTGTTGATCAGCCACAGATAGTGCTTTCACTGGTGAATGAACTGAAAATGAGCAACCGAGTTCGGCCAGCAATGCTTTAGTTTCTTCTTCTGCTTTCTTCCAATTAAATCTCTTACTCTTGCCATCCCGTACTTGATAGTCAACGCAAACATTTTCAAGTACTGAAAGATCTGGAAAAAGTCGTGGCTCTTGATGGATTAGCGCAACACCAGAATTTTGTATTTCGCGGATGTGCGCGAAAGTACGATCATTACCCTCAAACTTAATCGTGCCAACATCTACGGGCACCAGTCCGGAGATAATTTTCACGAGAGTGCTTTTGCCTGCACCATTTTCCCCAACAATTGCATGAATTTCATTTTGAGCTAAATCAAAATTAACGCTCTTAAGAACAGCTGCTTCGCCGTACCATTTTGATACAGACTTACATTCCAAAACGTTAATGGCAGTTCCTCCCAAATCGACTCTGACTTCCACGAACTTAATACCCTAGAAAACTCACTTGTAAGACAGTTGTCAAGGATAAAAAGAAAAAACTTTTAATTCGTGAGAAAAGTGCTAGATTTATTTTGCGCGAAAACTTAACTTGTCGGAGGAGTTTAATAATGAAAGTGCTAATTACGGATAATGATTTAGGCGACGGTGCGCTCGAGATTAATTTGTTGAAAGAACATTTGCATGCAGAAGTATTAATTGCACAGTGCAAGAACGAAGAAGACGTTATCAAATCGTTATCTGAATTTGAACCTGATGCGGTGATTGTCCAGTGGGCTCCCGTTAAAGCCAAGGCTATTTCACTTATGAGCAATGTCAAGATAATTTCTCGAATTGGCATTGGCATGGACATGATCGATTTGGAAGCTGCGGCTAAGGCAGGAATACCAGTCAAAAATGTCCCGCACTATTGCACTGAAGAAGTAGCGACTCATGCCGTTTCTCTGGGCTTATCTCTTTGGCGTAAATTACCTCAGCTTGACGCTGAGCTGCGTTCCGGCAAATGGGCAGCGGCATCACATGCAAATTCAATTAAGAAAGTTTCAGAGGCAACGATTGGGTTAGTCGGCACTGGTCGCATAGGTTCACTCGTTGGTAAATATTTTTCAGGATTTGGCGCACGAGTTATTGCACATGATCCATATGCAAAAGGCCACGGCTTTGAGAGTGTAGATCTTGAGAAACTCGCAGCGGAAGCAGATTTAATCTCTTTGCACTGCCCACTTACATCAGAGAATAAATATTTAATAAATGATGCGTTCTTAGCCTCTACAACTAAGAAACCCATATTGATCAATACAAGTCGAGGTGGACTAATCGATCCGGCGGCAGTAGATAGAGCCCTTAGAAGTGGCGTGTTGGCGGGTGCTGGTTTGGATGTTTATGAAGTCGAACCACTTCCAATGGATGACGTACTTCGCACATCACCAAATGCTCTTCTCACGCCACATTCATCTTGGTGCTCTATTCAGGCTCTGCCCGAATTACGCAAAGAAGCTGTAATGAATGTTATTAACTTCTACAAGGAAGCGGCGAAATAATTTATATGAGCCATCAAAGTTTAGTTCTCACTAACTTCAATGAATTTGAAGTAAAAGAACGCACTCTTATCGAGCTAACTGGTGACAATGCAATTATTAAAATTCTTGCAACCGCTATTTGTGGTTCAGATATTCACGGCGCAACAGGTTCTACTGGTAGAAGATTTCCTGATCAAGTTATGGGACATGAAACTTGCGGGACAGTTGAAAAAGTTTCTAATAGTTCAAACTCAGATTTAATCGGCAAGCGAGTTGTTATTAATCCAGTTATCTCGTGTCATCAATGTGAGCTCTGTTTGGATGGTAAAGAGTATGTCTGTCGATCACGGAAAGTTCTTGGTGTAACAAAGGGTTTAGATGGCGCTTTCGCCCAATATCTAATTGCACCGATTGGGAATTTAGCGCTGATTAATGAAGAAGTGTCTCCAATACTTGCCACCGCCGTGGAACCGCTTGCTGTGGGTTATCACGCAGTAGTCCGAGCCGAAGTGCGGTCAAATGACCGAGTCTTAATTATTGGTGGTGGCCCGATCGGTCAAGCTATAGCTCTTGCTTGTACCCGAGTTGGCGTCAGTGATTTTTTAATTAGTGAACCTTCGGAATCTAAACGTGGATATATTGCAAAGTTTTCATTCAACAGTGTCTCACCTAATGATTTAGCGAATTACTATGAAAATCGGGCAAAGCCAAACGTTGTTTTCGATGCCGTTGGAAACACTTTTAGCTTTAGCGATGCGTTCAAATTCTCAGATGTCGCAGCACGAATAGTTCTAGTCGGCATGGATACACCTGATCTTGCAATTCCTAGTTATGAAGTAAGTGCCGATGAGCGAACAATCCTTGGGAGTTACTGCTATACCAATAAGGAATTCGCGGATACAGCTAAATGGTTGGGCTCTAACTATCAACTTGTTTCGCCCTTTATTTCTGATGTAGTACCAATGGCGGCAGCACCTGCAATGTTTGAGAAATTACATGAAGGCAAATTCGAATATAACCGTGTGGTGATTAGCCAAGATGCGTGAAATTGGCGGAGTTCTTCCGGTATTAGCAGTTCCATTTAAGATTGATGGCAGCGTTGATGTTGATTCAATTCCAAGGCTTGTCGAGCATTGCATTTCGAATCGGGCGAATGGCGTAGTTATTTTTGGGTTGGCAAGTGAGCTTTATAAGTTGAGCGATAGTGAGCGAGTTGAAATACTTAAAAAAGTAATTTCCTCGGTCAATTCTAGAATCCCTGTGATTGTTGGAACCGAGCACAGTGGGACGCATGCTGCGGTAGCTAGAAGTATCGAGGCCGAAAAACTCGGCGCCAGTGCGCTTATGCTCTATCCACCAACTTTTGTTAAACCAGATGAAGCGAATGTTTTTTCATATTTCAAAGCTGTTGGTTCGGCGGTGAAGCTTCCAATAATTATTCAAGATGCACCTGCCTGGACCGGAGTTCCATTATCCGTGGAACTACTCACTCGAATAATTAAAGAGCAACCAAATGTTAATTACATAAAACTCGAGTCGCCGCCGATTGGCGATAAGGCTAAGCCACTCAATGCAGCTGGTTACCGCGTGATTGCTGGCTTTGGTGCAATCCACTTGATGGAGGATTTAACTTCAGGAATAGACGGCTTTATGCCGGGCTGTAGTTTGCCAGGGATATTTGTAGAAATTAACGATCTATTTAAGGCTGGAGATGTCGCTAATGCAAGAACTCTCTATCAATTAGTTCTGCCACTTCTAACCTACCAACTAACCAGTCTTGATACCTTTATTGAAATTCAGAAGCTACTTCTTAAGCGAATGAAGATATTTACTAGTTCATATTGTCGCGAACCACATATTCCAATTAGTGCTGAGCGACTTGCATATTTAAATGTTTTACTCAAGGAGATTGGGCTCAAAGAGCTGGAAGGAGTTGGGTTGTAATGGTGAAAAAACCAAAAATCGCTGTTGTAGGCACTGGCTGGTGGTCGACAGAATTCCATATTCCATCCTTGAAACAGTATGCAGATTGTGAGCTAGTTGCGTTAGTTGATCCAAATGCGAATAAGCGCAAACAGGCTGAAGAAATGTTTGCAATTCCTGCTGGTTTTAACACGGTCACTCAGGCACTTGCAGAGATGGAGATTGATGGTGCAATTGTTGCAACGCCTTCTGCTTTGCATCATCCGGTTACAAAAGAACTTCTTGAAAATGGCGTACATGTTATGGTTGAAAAACCTTTTACAATTCTCTCTTCCCATGCACATGAATTGGTAAATCTGGCTAAAGCTAAATCACTTCACCTTACTGTTGGTTATACCTTCCAACATACAAATGCTGCCATCGCACTTAAGAAAGCTTTAGATAACGAAGAAATCGGTGAAATTCTTTTAGTAAATGGGCTCTTCGCAAGCATGGCTGAAGCCTATTACCGTGGCGTTCCTGAACAATATAAAGGAATATTCAAATGGGCAATCACTGGCCCGGATCCACTGACTTTTTCAGATCCAAAACTTTCTGGTGGTGGACAGGGCCAAACCCAAGTCTCACATGCAGTTGGGATGATTTTGCATGCAATTAATCAGAGGGCAACCCAGGTGGCAGCGTTTATGGAGAAGCGTGATTTAAACGTTGATTTGATAGATGCCATGGCCTTTACCTGCGAGGGGAACACGATAGGAAATATGGGTTCAACCGGAAACCTTCGTGATGGCGATAAGCATCAACAAGAATTTAGATATTACGGAACCAAGGGATACATCTTGCACGATATGCGAGATGGCCAATTATTAGTTCGAAACGATAAAGGGTTTCAATATGAAATTTCTGGAAAAGATATCGGTAACGCCTATCCAGCGCTCGAGACATCACGTCATTTAGTTGATTTGATAACTGGAAAAGCTGAAACAAATTTAGCGCCTGGATTACAAGCAGCATGGGCAGTGGAATTCCTAGAAGCAGCGTATGAATCTTCTGCAACAAATAGCATCGTCAAAGTTATAAACCAATGAAAGAGATCGGGGAAATCAAATGAGTAAAATCACGAGAGTAAGATCAAGAGTAATTGGTTACTCGCAGGCGCCGTCCACGCTTCGCCGAAACTTAATAACAAATGCCTCGGTGCTCGAAGACTTTCATACAAAGGAGGGCGGCTGGTTTGGTCCTGGTTTCTGCACGGTTGTCGAAATTGAAACCGAGAAAGGCGTAATCGGAACTGCAACAGCTGGCGCATTTAATGGCGCGGCAAAGGGCATCATTGATATGTATATTTTGGATCTCTTAAAGGGCCAAGATATTGAGAATCATGAAGGCAACTGGCAACGGATTTATCGCACCTTGATTCGATTTGGCAGAAGTGGAGCCGCGGTTTCAGCGCTTTCTGCAATTGATATTGCAATGTGGGATGCACATGCAAAAGAGCTTGGTGTTCCTGTTACCCAACTTCTCGGCGGAAATGTTCAAACAAAAGTCCCCTGCTATGTAAGCCGGCTTTATGCAATGGAAGATTTAGATGAACTTGCAGATGAAGCTCGGGGTTATGTCGGGCAGGGATTCACGAGACTTAAACAACGCTTTGGCTTTGGCCCACAAGATGGATATGAGGGAATGCGTCGCAATGTCGAACTTGTGCGCGCAGTTCGAAATGCAGTGGGTCCCGACGTTGAACTTGCAGCTGATGCCTATATGGGCTGGGACTATGGGTATGCAATAGAGATGTACAAGCGCCTTCGTGAATTCAACTTATCTTGGATCGAAGAGGCGCTCATGCCACAACTCGTTGATCGTTACGCCGAATTGAAGAAGACCACACCTGGACAACGTTGGAGCCATGGTGAACATAGTTATACCAAGTGGGATTTCGAGGAACTAATTAGGAAATCCGCATCAGATATTTTGCAACCAGATTTCAATCGTGCAGGTGGTTTAACTGAGGCTCGCAAGATTTGTGCACTTGCAGAGACAGCTGGGCTGCCAGTATTTCCACATTCAAACGAGGCACATAACACCGCAATTATTTTCTCGCAGAGCGCCGCGGTCTGCCCGGTCGTTGAATACTTTCCAAATGTTCTGCCCGATACTGGAAACGAACTCTTCTGGAATCTTTTCACTGGATACCCAGAGGCAAAAGATGGCTATCTTTCAATTTCAAATAAGCCAGGACTCGGTGTGGAATTAAATCAAGAACTAGCTTCACAATTAGTTGCGGTCGATGACATATGGAAAGAAATCTAAAACCAAACTACCCAAAGAACGGAGAAATAAATGGAACGCGTTGTATTTTTACAGTGGATCAAAGAAGGTTGTCAAGAGGCCTACGAGAAAGCGCACAGCCCTGAAAATCTCTGGCCTTCAATAATCGCAGAATGCCAAGCTGCAGGAATGCACAACTACACCGGCTATATCGGTGGCCAAGATGGGCGCATGGTTGTCGGATATTTTGAAGTTGAGAGTGTAGAGAAAATGAATGACTACTTGTCAAAGAGCGAGATCAATACAGAATGGTCGAAGATAATTACTCCACTAATGGAAACTGGTGGCGATGTTGCGAATGGTTCTATGGAATTTATGCGACCAATTTGGCGCATAGAATAATTATTAGGCAGGGTTACGCATGATTAAGGGGGGTGAATAGTGACTACTTTTATTTATCCATTTACGTTTGGCGATCGTACACAATCTGACCTGCTCGGTGGGAAAGGCGCAAACCTTGCAGAGATGGTAAAAATTGGATTGTCAGTTCCTCCTGGATTCACAATTACAACACAAGCTTGTCGTGAGTTTTTACTTCACGGAAAAATTCCAGAATCACTTCCCAAGGAGTTAGAGAGCGCACTCTCTAACTTAGAGAAGGAACTCGGAAAAGAATTCGGCAATCCAGCAAAACCACTTTTGGTTTCAGTCCGATCTGGCGCAAAGTTTTCGATGCCAGGAATGATGGAGACCGTTCTAAATGTTGGCATGACGGCCGAAGTGGCTGAAGCTATGGGAGCGCAATCAGGTAATCCAAAGTTTGCTTGGGATTGTTATCGCCGCTTTGTAGATATGTATGGCCGCATCGTCTGTGATATTCCAAATGAAGAGTTTCATAAAATTGCGGCAAGAGTCTTAACGCAATTTGGGGCGAAGGCAATTGCAGATTTAGAAGTTGATGGCTTAAAAGCGCTAACTGAAGGTTATATAAAAGAGACGGAAGCCATTACCGGTGAAGATTTTCCAACTGACCCACGCGAACACTTAGCAAAATCTGTAGAGGCAGTTTTTCATTCCTGGAACTCAGAACGCGCCCAGTTATATAGACAACGAGAGCGAATTCCATCTGACCTTGGTACTGCGGTAAATGTGCAGTCAATGGTCTTTGGAAATCTTGATGACCAATCAGGTACCGGAGTTGCATTCACGAGAGATCCGGCGACAGGTGAGAGTGGAAGTTATGGCGATTATTTAATTCGCGCCCAAGGTGAAGATGTTGTTGCGGGTATTAGAAACACAATGTCACTGGCTGACTTGGCGGTAGAGATCCCTGCGATTGCGGTGGAACTCGATGAAGCTATGGCGAAGTTAGAGAAGCATTATCGAGATCTCTGCGATATTGAATTCACGGTAGAAAAAGGCAAGCTCTGGATTCTGCAAACTCGCGTCGGAAAGCGGACTGCAGAAGCAGCATTTCGAATTGCTGTGCAATTAGTTGATGAGGGAAAGATTTCAATTGATGAAGCTTTGGTTCGAGTAAGTGGAACTCAGCTTGCCCAATTAATGTTCCCGCAATTTGATCTGCGTGGCAGTGTTAACGAAATTGCCCGTGGCCTTGCTGCATCTCCGGGTGCGGCTGTTGGTGCGGTTGTCTTTGATTCCAAGAAGGCATTTGATGCCTCAAAGAATGGTGAAAAAGTAATTTTAGTTCGCCGCGAAACTAGCCCTGATGATTTAGTAGGAATGGTTGCGGCTCAAGGAATCTTGACTAGCCGAGGTGGAAAAACTTCGCACGCAGCCGTCGTTGCACGCGGCATGGGAAAGACCGCAGTCTGCGGAACCGAGAGCATCACAGTTGATGAAGCGGGCGGTTTCTTTACAGTCGCAGGCAAAAGCGTTTATGCCGGTGAAATAATTTCTATCGATGGTTCTACTGGTGCGGTTTACCTGGGTGAATTGCCAGTAGTCGCATCACCAGTAACAACTTATTTGGAAGGCTTACTGCATTCCGAAAGTGATGAAGCATCGCCAGTTGTTAAAGCTGTGCACCGAATTTTGACTCATGCCGATTCAATTCGCAGATTAGAAGTTCGCGCAAATGCAGATACTCCAGAAGATGCAATTAAAGCGCGCATTTTGGGTGGCGAGGGCGTCGGACTTTGTCGCACAGAGCATATGTTTTTAGGACCCCGTCGCTCTTATGTTGAACGTCTTGTTTTGGCAGAGAATGAAGATGTGCAACGTGGCGTAATTGGCGAGATGGAAATTTTACAACGCGCAGATTTCGTTGGAATCATGATGGCGATGTCAGGCTTGCCAGTAACAGTTCGTTTATTAGATCCACCGCTGCACGAATTCTTGCCACCACTTGCTGAACTTTCAGCACATATGGCTCGGGCCGAAGCTTTAAATGAAGAAATACCTGCGCGAGATGCTGCGGTATTTGCTGCAGTTAAGCGGATGCACGAATCGAATCCGATGCTTGGGCTACGCGGTGTTCGACTCGGTATCTTGATTCCAGAACTTTATAAGATGCAGGTACGCGCACTTGTGCATGCCTTATTAGAAGTTCGCAAACTTGGCCATGATCCAAGACCAGAGGTAATGATTCCACTTGTTGCAACGCAGCGAGAACTTCTTTATTTGCGTGAAACTTTAGAGGAAGAAATTAAATTAACCTTTAAGGGGACTGGGCAAAGTGTAGATATTCCAATCGGCACAATGATCGAAACCCCTCGTGCGGCTATAACTGCCGAGCGCTTGGGTGTTTATGCTGACTTCTTCTCCTTCGGAACAAATGATTTAACGCAACTTACCTGGGCCTTTAGCCGTGATGATGTCGAGTCATCTTTCTTACCAAGATATTTGGACTTAGAGCTATTGCCATTTAATCCATTCGAATCGTTGGATCAAGCGGGAGTTGGAATCTTGGTTAAGACTGCGACTGACCAGGCCCGGTCAATTCGCCCTGACTTCAAACTTGGTGTCTGCGGCGAACATGGAGGAGACCCAACGAGTATTCACTTCTTCGACAAAATTGGTTTGGATTACGTTTCTTGCTCACCTTTTAGAGTCCCAGTTGCTAGATTGGAATCAGGCCGCGCAGTAGCGATAAAGGCTAATTCCCAATCTGTAAAGGAGAGTTCAACGCAGTGACTCCAGTTCCAGATCGCAACTTAGCTTTAGAGCTAATTCGCGTTACTGAAACCGCAGCACTAGCCGCAGCTCCTTGGATTGGTCGCGGAGATAAAGATTCGGCGGATGGCGCAGCAGTCAAAGCCATGCGTTCGCTAATTAATACTGTTGATATGGCAGGTGTTGTCGTAATCGGCGAAGGTGAAAAAGATAATGCGCCTATGTTGCACGATGGCGAAGAAGTTGGAAATGGCCTTGGGCCAAAATGTGATGTTGCAGTTGATCCAATAGATGGGACATCACTTACTGCAAATGGTTCTAATGGCGCGATCAGCGTAATTTCAATTGCGCCTCGGGGCACAATGTTTGATCCATCAGGTGTTTTCTATATGAACAAGATTGTTACTGGGCCAGAGGCAGCGGGCAAAATTGATATAACTGCACCAGTTAAAGCAAATTTGCAGGCAGTAGCAAAAGCAAAGCACCGAAGTGTTAGTGATTTAACTGTCGTTGTTTTAAATCGACCTCGCCATGACCAATTGGTCAAAGAAATTCGAGAGGCCGGGGCCCGCGTAAAATTTATTCAAGATGGCGATGTAGCAGCCGCAATAGAGGCAGCAAGACCTAATCTCTCTGTTGATTTATTAATGGGTATCGGTGGCACACCAGAAGGTGTTATTACAGCAGCTGCAATGATCTGCTTGGGTGGTGAAATTCAGGGATTACTTCGCCCGAAGGATGAAGCCGAAAAGCAGAGCGCGATTGTCGCGGGTTATAAGTTGGATCGGGTTTATACGACAAAAGACTTGGTTAATTCAGATGATGTATTTATGGCTGCGACTGGAATAACCGATGGCGAATTGCTTAAGGGTGTTCGTTACTCCGAATATGGTGCAATCAGCCAATCACTTGTTATGCGCGGCAAATCGCGGACTGTGCGCTTCGTCGAGACTGAGCACCATCTCAAATAACGTCAGCGTTGGCCGATAAGGTTCGCAGGTGGTTAAAAAATGATTGAGAAGATGCGTAAAGCACTTGATGCTGCAGTTGATGCCATTGGCGGGCAGCCTCGCGAAGGCCAGATTGAAATGGCTGAAGCCGTAGCAAATGCGCTTTCAGATCGACATCACTTATTAGTTCAGGCTGGTACTGGTACCGGAAAATCACTTGCATATTTAGTTCCCGCGTTAGTGCATGGCAAAAAAGTTTTAGTCGCGACCGCAACTCTTGCGCTTCAACGACAACTTGTCGAACGTGACTTACCAAAGATTAAAGGTGCCCTGGAGAAAGAGTTGGGACGCGAACTTACTTTCGCCGTTTACAAAGGCGTTGGAAACTATTTATGTCTGCAGAAAATGAATAGTGCCGAAGCAGATCCAGATGGCGAAGTTTTATTGGAAATTGGAACTCTCGAAAAAGATGCCAAACGCCTGCGGGCATGGGCTGAAACGCCTGGTGTATCTGGGGACCGCGATGATGCACCTGATGTAGATCGAAGAGTTTGGTATGCAAATTCAGTTTCGGGGCGTGAATGTATTGGTAAAGATGATTGCGCATATGGGTCGCAATGTTTTGCGGTAAATGCAAAAGCAAAAGCCCAGACCGCCGATGTTGTCGTAACAAATCACACCTTGCTGGCAATTGAGATTGTTGATTCGCATCCGATTTTGCCGGAACGTGATGCGGTTATTTTGGATGAAGCCCACGAATTTATGGATCGCACAACGCAAGCCGTTACCGAAGAGCTAACCGCAGCCCGAGTAGAGCGTGCAGCGAAGATGGCGAAGAAACATTTACCTGGAAAGGCATCTGATGCTTTTGCGAAGGCTGCGGATAATTTTGCCGAAGCGCTGAATGATTTTGCTGCTGATGTGCGAAATGATCCAACAAAGGCGGGACGTCTTCCAGAATTACCGGCACAGCTAGAAGCACCAATTCGCAAAGTGAAAGAGGCATCTGCTGCAGTTATCGCACTTATTAACGCTGACTCTGATGTTATCGATCCAGATTCGATGGCCGAGCGAGCACGGGTTAAAGGCGCGACAAATGAGGTTCAGCAAACTGCAACAAAAATGTTGAAACCAAGTGGCCACCAAGTTATGTGGTTTGAACCAACGTATTCCACTCTTTATTTAGCGCCGCTCTCGGTATCACAAGTTCTTCGGGCAAATCTATTAACCGAGACGCCAGTGATTGCAACAAGTGCAACCCTTTCAGTAGGCAAGTCCTTTGATGCGATTGCTAAATCAATCG
>Ga0194059_1000098_pt1 | contig 42316 bp, 45 predicted proteins | sample SepL6211m_MetaG_FD_163426 | JGI IMG/M metagenome (GOLD analysis project Ga0194059, IMG submission 163426) | Anoxic zone freshwater microbial communities from boreal shield lake in IISD Experimental Lakes Area, Ontario, Canada - Sep2016-L626-11m | ecosystem: Environmental > Aquatic > Freshwater >...
GAGCTAATCAAGACTGCGTGTCTATAGGGAGTCTTGTTGATCTCGACGTAGCCGTCACCATAGCTGGTGATCGTATTCGCTCCGTAATGGGGGTCAGATTGAAGCTTCACATGCACTCTCTGTCATAATTATATGGATTATAGCTAGCTGTTTTTTCTCAGATTTCAAGAACTTACCTTTAATTTATTGTGAAACCGATCCTAAAGTCCGAAAAACTCAATCACGTCTGTTACGACATACGTGGGCCGGTGCTTGAGCTTGCTCAGCGCATGGAGGAAGAAGGTCAAAATATCATCAAATTGAATATCGGTAATGTGGGGGTATTTGGCTTTGATCCTCCTGAAGAGATTCAGCGGGACATGATCCGCAATCTGAGTAATGCATCAGCGTACTCTGATTCCAAGGGAATCTTTGCGGCGCGCAAGGCAATCATGCAGTACTCCCAGGAAAAAGGCATCCAAGGCGTGACTTTGGACGATATTTACACTGGTAATGGCGTTTCTGAACTCATTGTGATGTCAATGAATGCATTGCTCAACAATGGTGACGAGGTCTTGGTTCCGGCTCCGGATTATCCACTTTGGACTGCTGCTGTGAGTTTGTCTGGTGGATCGCCAGTTCATTACCTTTGTGATGAATCAAAAGAATGGGCACCTGATTTAGTAGACTTGCGGAAAAAAATTACGCCGCGTACTAAAGCGATCGTGGTGATTAATCCCAACAATCCAACAGGTGCGATTTATTCCAAAGAAATATTGATCGAATTAACCGAAATTGCGCGCGAACATGGTTTGATTTTGTTTGCCGATGAGATTTACGACAAGATGTTGTATGACCAAGAGAAACATCTTTCCTTGGCGTCTTTATCTACCGATGTCGTCATCATTACTTTTAATGGTTTATCGAAGAACTACCGTTCCTGTGGTTACCGCGCTGGCTGGATGGTTGTGTCTGGCGATAAAGAAATGGTGCGCGACTATATTGAGGGCCTTAATATGCTCTCCTCAATGCGCCTGTGTGCAAACGTGCCAGGTCAATATGCGATTCAAACCGCGCTTGGTGGCTATCAAAGTATTAATGATTTAGTGAGTGAGGGTGGTCGCTTAGCAAAACAGCGCGACCTTGCTTGGAAACTCATTACAGAAATTCCAGGCGTGACTTGTGTCAAGCCTAAATCCGCGTTATATCTCTTTCCAAAATTGGATTCAGAGATGTATCCGATTGAGGATGATCAGCAATTCATTGCCGATTTTCTGAAGGAGGAAAAAGTGTTATTAGTTCAGGGATCTGGATTTAATTGGGTTAAGCCTGATCATTTCCGTGTTGTGTTCTTGCCCCATGAAGATGTGTTGAAAGAGGCTATTGGCCGCCTTGCACGTTTTCTGGAGCGTTATCGTCAAAAGCACGGCCGTAAGGCTTCTGCAGTTGTAGCAAAGGCATCATGAAACCGATTCAAGTAGGTCTGTTAGGTATTGGCACTGTTGGTGGTGGTGTATTCACTGTTCTCGAGCGAAATCAAGATGAGATTCAGCGTCGCGCTGGCCGTGGCATTCGTATTCATACTGTTGCCGATCTCAATGTGGAAAAAGCCAAAGAGTTGGTAAAGGACCATGCACTGGTTGTGAATGATGCGCGTGCCCTGATTAACAATCCTGAGATTGATATCGTGGTGGAGTTGATCGGTGGCTATGGCATTGCTAAAGACTTAGTTCTTGAAGCTATTGCCGCTGGCAAGCATGTGGTGACTGCCAATAAGGCGTTGATTGCAGTTCATGGCAATGAGATTTTTAAGGCCGCACATGAAAAAGGTGTGATGGTTGCGTTTGAAGCCGCAGTAGCTGGCGGTATTCCTATTATTAAAGCCTTACGCGAAGGCTTAACAGCGAATCGCATTGAGTGGATTGCCGGCATCATCAATGGCACTACCAATTTCATTCTTTCAGAGATGCGTGACAAAGGCTTGGACTTTGCTACTGTTTTAAAAGAAGCGCAGCGTTTAGGTTACGCAGAAGCTGATCCTACCTTTGATATCGAAGGTGTTGATGCTGCTCATAAGGCAACCATCATGAGTGCAATTGCATTTGGCATTCCAATGCAGTTTGAAAAAGCACACGTTGAAGGTATTACGAAGTTAGATGCCATTGATATTAAATATGCTGAGCAGTTGGGCTATCGGATTAAGTTATTAGGAATTGCTAAAAAAACGATAACTGGCGTTGAGTTGCGTGTTCATCCAACTCTGATTCCGACAAAACGTTTGATTGCCAACGTTGAAGGTGCCATGAATGCGGTGCAAGTATTTGGCGATGCTGTCGGTACCACGCTTTATTACGGTAAAGGTGCGGGTTCTGAGCCAACCGCTTCTGCGGTGATTGCCGACTTGGTCGACATTACTCGTTTGCTGAGCGCCGACCCTAAGAATCGCGTTCCTTACTTAGCTTTCCAGCGTGATTCTATGCGCGATACCCCGATATTGCCAATGGGTGAGATCACTACCAGCTACTACTTACGTCTGCGTGTGGCCGATCAAGCTGGCGTGCTGGCTGATATCACGAAGATCTTGGCATCACATGGCGTTTCAATCGATGCGCTTTTGCAAAAAGAGGCAGATGAAGGTGAGAGTCAAACGGACTTGGTTGTACTCACACATGAAACTAAAGAGAAGAATATGCTTGCGGCAATTGATGAGATTCAAAATCTTAAAACAGTTGACGGTGAAGTAGTCAAAATCCGCTTAGAACATCTGTCTTAATACACGATGCGTTACCAATCAACACGCGGTAATAGTCCGCAGCAATCCTTCCTAGAAATTCTGTTGGGCGGTTTGGCCCCAGATGGGGGTCTGTATTTGCCAACACAGTACCCGAAGGTAACACCAGCTCAACTCGATTCTTGGCGCGGCCTGTCTTATGCCGATCTGGCCTATGAAATCTTGAGCTTGTATTGCGATGACATCCCAGAAAATGATTTGCGTGCATTGTTACGCAAAACCTATACCGAGCAGGTCTACTGCAATGGGCGCTCACAAGACAACGCCCAAGACATTACGCCTTTACATTGGCTAGGCGAAGAGGGTGGGACTCGGATTGGTTTGTTAAGTCTCTCCAATGGTCCAACATTGGCGTTCAAAGATATGGCTATGCAGTTACTGGGCAATCTCTTTGAGTATGCATTAAAGCGCACAGGTCAAAAGCTGAATATCCTGGGTGCCACTTCTGGAGACACTGGAAGTGCGGCTGAATATGCCATGCGTGGTAAAGAGGGTGTGAAGGTATTTATGTTGTCACCGCGTGGCAAGATGAGCTCCTTCCAGTCTGCGCAGATGTACTCATTGCAAGACCCTAATATTTTTAATTTGGCAGTTGCTGGTGTGTTTGATGATTGCCAGGATATTGTGAAAGCGGTAAGTAATGATCACGCCTTCAAAGCAAGCAACCAAATTGGCACAGTCAATTCCATTAACTGGGGGCGCGTGGTTGCTCAGGTGGTGTATTACTTTCAAGGATATTTGTTAGCGACAAAATCTAGCGCTGAAAAAGTATCCTTTACCGTGCCGTCAGGTAACTTCGGCAACATCTGCGCTGGGCATATTGCCCGCATGATGGGCTTGCCAATCGAGCATTTGGTGGCAGCTACCAATGAGAATAATGTGCTCGATGAGTTCTTCCGTACAGGCGTGTATCGCGCTCGTAAGTCTGCTGAGACGCTTCATACTTCTAGTCCGTCAATGGATATCTCCAAAGCTAGCAACTTTGAACGCTTTGTTTTTGATCTCTTAAGTCAAGACGGTAAGGCCACTGCTGAGAAATTTAAGCAAGTAGATGAAGCTGGTGGATTTGACATCTCCCAAGAAGTGATCTTTAAGGAGATGGGCAAATACGGATTCCAATCCGGTCGCAGTACCCACCAAAACCGTTTAGAAACTATTCGCAATGTCTATCAGCAATATGGAACCATGATCGATACGCATACTGCCGATGGCGTAAAGGTTGCGCGCGATCATTTGCAAGCTGGGATTCCGATGATTGTGCTTGAAACAGCTTTGCCTGTTAAGTTTGAAGAGACAATTGAAATCGCCTTAGGCCGTCCTGCTGAATGTCCGCCTGCATTTAAAGATATCAAGACTTTGCCGCAGCGTGTAGAACATATTGATGCTGATATCAATCAGATCAAAAATTTCATTACAACGCATCTGAATTAATTCCCTAAAATTCTCAAAAAGATTGCCATGACTAAGCCACCGATGTTGACAGCTCAGCAGGCTTTAGATCATTTACTCTCACATGCTCAGGCCGTGAGCGAGAGTGAGCAGCTCACTACGCAAGCTGCCCTCGGACGAGTCTTGGAAAATAACGTCAACAGTTTGGTCGATGCACCTCCGCTCGATAACACTTCGATGGATGGTTATGCCGTGCGTACTGCAGATACCAATGTCCCCGGAGCTATTCTTAGAATTGCACAACGCATTCCCGCAGGTTCAATTGGCACTCAACTGGAGATTGGTACTGCAGCGCGTATTTTTACTGGTGCGCCAGTTCCCCAAGGGGCTGACGCAGTGGTTATGCAAGAGGACTGCACTGTTCTGGAAAATCAAATAGATCAAGTACAAATCAACGTCACTCCAACCGTAGGGCAGTGGATTCGTCGCAAAGGCGAAGACTTAACTGCAGGGAAAGTAGCATTAGTTGCCGGAACATTTCTGCGCCCTCAAGAATTGGGCGTTGCCGCTTCTGGAGGCTTAACTCATTTGAATGTAAAGCGCCGCATCAAAGTGGCTGCATTCTTCACGGGCGATGAGCTGGCTTTACCGGGTGAGCCTTTGAAACCTGGCGGTATTTACAATTCCAATCGCGATACTCTATTGGCATGCCTCAAGTCTCTAGGATGTGATGCTACCGACTTAGGCATTGTTCCTGATCGCTTAGATGCAACCAGACACGCTTTGCGCCAAGCAAGCAAAGACCATGATTTGATCATTACCTCTGGTGGCGTATCTGTCGGCGAGGAAGATCACATTAAACCTGCGGTGACAGCTGAGGGGCGTCTGGATCTTTGGCAAATCGCCATTAAGCCTGGTAAACCATTGGCCTTTGGTGCTGTACGAAAATCTGAAAAGCCTGAAGATGGTGAAGCGTGGTTTATTGGTTTGCCTGGTAATCCCGTTTCAAGCTTTGTCACCTTCCTATTGTTTGTACGACCATTTATCCTGAAGTTACAGGGGCGTGATGCGATTGCGCCACAGTCTTATCCTATGCGCGCTGACTTTGATTGGTTAAAAGCAGATCGTCGTAATGAATTTCTGCGGGTCAAAATCAATTCTCAAGGTGGGCTTGATTTATTCCCCAATCAAAGCTCTGGCGTTCTTACTAGCGCCTCTTGGGGCGATGGTTTGATCGACTGCCCACCAGGTCAGGCCATTAAAGCTGGCGATATGGTCAAGTACATCCCGTTTAGCGCACTTCTGAGCTAAACGGATTACGATTCTCATATGAAACTCGAATTACGATTCTTTGCTTCCTTAAGAGAGGCTCTTGGCGTTCCTCAAGAGAGCATCACCATTCCCGTGGCAGTGAAAACGATTGCAGATCTACGCAGTTACCTCGCTAAACGAGGTGATGTGTGGGCAGAAGTGTTGGGTAGTAACAAAGTGATTCGCTGTGCTTTAAATCAACATATGGTTGATGCCAGCACACCCCTGGAAGATGGTGCCGAAGTGGCTTTTTTTCCGCCGGTGACTGGTGGATAGGATGGCAAACACTTTCATTCGCATTCAGGAAGCTGACTTTGATCTCACTACTGAGATCGCGAATCTTCGTAAAGACGATCTTCAGGTTGGCGCAGTGGTGAGTTTCTTGGGTACCGTACGCGATATGAATGAGGGTAGTCAAGTTAAGGCGATGACACTAGAGCATTACCCAGGGATGACTGAAAAGGCCTTACAAGACATTGTTGAGCAGGCTAAAACCCGCTGGGATATTCGGAAGACTTTGGTGATTCATCGCATTGGTCCACTCTGGCCAGAGGATCAAATTGTTTTGGTGGCCGTGACAAGTGCACATCGCGGGGAAGCCTTCTCTGCATGCGAGTTCATCATGGACTACTTAAAAACTGCTGCCCCATTCTGGAAAAAGGAAGAGACGCCAGAGGGCGGGCGATGGGTGGATGCCCGCGTTACAGATGAAGCTGCAATGGCTCGCTGGGAAAAGAAGTAGAAAGCATTTAATGCAATGCCACCACTCCTGAAATGAGGTTGATGGCCAGCGCCAGTAGTGACGCGTTGAAAATAAAAGCCGTCATACCCTGAATCATCACCCAAAATCGCATTCTAGAGTTCGCGATATTGACATCAGCAGTTTGGCAAGTCATGCCGATCACCATTGAAAAATACAGAAAGTCTATATAGAGAGGTTTTAGCTTTGTTGCAAAAAGCAAGGGAGCACTTTTGGTTTTTTCAAATTCTATGTAGTAGGCGTGGGCATAGTGCAATGCAAAAGCAGTGTGCACCACAAGCCAAGAAATGGTGTAAGTTAGAAGCACCAAGGCAATCTGCAAGAAAGCATCCGCAACAGAAAGCGATCTAACGCTAGATAGAATAATCACAATAGCGACCAAGCTAGCCGTTGCTGCCAATATTGTGATGAGCAAAATAATGGCGGCGCCAGCATCTTCTTTTTTAGAGAGAGTTAATATATTTTCTTCGCTTGAAAAATACATCATCATGTACGTCAAGAAAAGATAAATACAGCCAGAGGCGACCCAAGAAATTGCTGCGCAGGTTGGAATAGATGGCCCTGCTGGTAGTAGAAAAAATGTCGCTACGCCAGACATGCCAATAATCAATAGGCGACGACTAGTACTGATACGATGCCAGTGTTGGGACCAGTGGTGTGAAGTCATATGGCCCTTAGTATGCACGCAAAAACGTCAGCTCGAAACTAGGCGCTTGCCTTATATACATTTTGATGCAAAATGTAAACAATAAAATTGAAAGAGTAGTGATGCAAAAAAATCAAAAAGGTTGGATCCTAGCCATCGGATTACTATTAATTCTGATTGCCTGTGTGCTTGCTTATGTCGGTACTATGCCCGCCGAAGCCAATCTATAGCGTTTGGTGGCATTAGTAACGGCAGGGTGGATTGTTGCCATACTACCTTTTTAGATTCAGTATTTGACGTACTTCATTCGAGCTAGCAAGCTCGCCGCCTAAGTCTTGAACAATACGCTTTGCACGTTCAACTTGCTGCGCATTACTCTCGCAGAGCACACCCTTTCCCATATAAATATTATCTTCAAGACCCACGCGTATTCCACCACCTAATAACAAGGCTTGAGCAACAATGGGGAAGGCGGCTCGACTAATTCCAAATGCAGCCCATTTTGCTCCTGGCGGCAATTGATTGCGCATATACATCATTGTTTCTGGGTCGGTATTGAGAGCATATTTAACGCCCATCACAAAGGTGTAAAGACCTGGACCTTCAAGCGTTCCATCCTTAATCAGGTCTTTCGCTAAGTTAAGGTCGCCCGTGTCAAAGATTTCAATTTCAGGCATCACGCCTGCATCTCGAATGACCTTAGCCATCACCCTAATTGTTGCGGGTGTATTAATGGCTACTTCATTGGCCGTGTTCATGGTATTTAAATCAAGCGAGCAAATATCCGGTTTTAGGGCGGTAATGTGCTCGACCCTCCTTAATGGCGGACAAAGGCTGGTGCCGGGTGCGGCAATTTTTGGATCATGCTCTGAAGGTATAAAGCGTGCGCCAACCCCAGTCGTTAAGTTGATAACTAGTTCTTTATTACGAGCTTTAATGAAGTTAAAAACTTCTGCATAGTGATCCAATTCCATTGAGGGTTTGCCGGTGTCTGGATGACGAACATGTAAATGAACAACCGCGGCACCTGCATCTGCCGCTTTAAGTGCAGACTCTGCAATCTGCACTGGTGTAATAGGTAGGTAGGGAGTCATTTCAGGCTTGGTTAAGCTTCCCGTGATCGCACAGGTGAGAATGGTTTTATTCATGAAACTCCTTGTTGCTGAATATGTTTAAAAAGGTTTATCCGGATAAATAAAGTTAAACGCTTGTTCAATTTACACTACAATAATTACATCGGTAAATACCCTAGAGCAGGTAAATTCAACTATATTTTTTATAGATTTATAGAAACTGAAGCGATAACCAAAGGAGTCGGTTAATGTTCATTCCAAAGTTTTGCTTTTGCTTTTGCTTTTGTTTCCTTCTTAATTTTCAGGCGCTCTCTCAGCCAGCCGCAGATTACCCGAATAGACCTATTCGGGTAATTGTTCCTTTTGCCCCAGGGGGTGCCGGAGATACAGCTGCAAGGGTGGTAGCTCAAAAATTAAGTACCATTTTGAATCAATCTGTATTTGTAGAAAACAAGCCCGGCGCTGGTTCTTCAATCGGTACACAATTTGTTGCCAGTGCGCCGCCGGATGGATACACCATACTGGCGGCTTCTTCTGCATTCGTAGTGAATCCAGCCCTTAATCCTGATACCGCTGGGTATAACCCAGAAAAAGATTTTTCCCCAATCACTATTGCCGAGAACCAGCCAATGGTGATCGTGGTGAATCAAGGTTTGCCAGTCAAATCTCTACTTCAGCTAAAAGAATTGGCAGCAAAAGAAAAATTATCCTTTGCCTCTGCAGGTGCAGGAACTCAACCCCATGTAATCTGCGAGCGCATCTTTAACGGATTGTGGAAGTTGGATATTCCTCATATTCCTTATAAGGGTATTTCCCCGGCCATTACTGCCTTGGTTGGAGGCGAAGTTCCAATCTACTGCGGCGCCCCTGTTGGCGTTAGTCAATTTGTGAAACTTGGAAAGATACAGGTCCTTGCTGTTACTAGTGATAAACGTATTCCCAATATGCCGGATGCGCCCACAATTGCTGAAGCTGGTTTTCCTCAAATGAAGGATGGTATCTGGCAAGGTTTTTTTGCCCCCGCTAAAACATCTCCTGCAATCATCCTGAAGCTCAATCAATCGATTAATCAAGCGCTTAAGGCGCCTGATGTCGTAGAAAAATTAGAACAAAATGATTTTGTGATCTTAGGTGGAACATCCAAGCAGGCGGCGGAGTTCATCAATTCAGAAATGGCACGCTGGAGAAAGATAGCATCAGAAACCAAGATTAATGTAACGCAGTAATGCTCAGGCCTTAAAAAACCCCAACTTCTCACTTCTTGGAAGTTTCTTCAATTTAGCCTCTGCTTTAGAGGCCTGAGATCTATCTGGATGATCTTGCGTTGCCAAAAGAACGACTGGTTTGCGAGATCTGGTGTAGCGCGCACCTTGCCCTGAGTTATGGGCCTCTAAACGATGCTCTAGCCGGTTGGTAATGCCGGCATATAGGGTGCCATCGGAGCATTCAAGAAGGTAAACAAGCCAGGTCAAAATAGGGGTAAATCCGCTCAAAAAGGGTGATAAAGCCTTGAAATCTGCAAGATTGCCCTTATATCATATAGATACATATACATAGAGTAGATGGGTACAAAAATGAGAATAGATAAATTAACAACTAAATTTCAAGAAGCGCTCAGCGAGGCGCAAAGCCTAGCCTTATCGAAAGATAATCAGTACATCGAGCCAGCCCATTTATTGCTGGCCATGTTGCGAGATTCTGATGGTGGGGCAAAGAGTTTATTAACCAGAGCTGGGGTCAATGTATCCGGCCTAGAAAAAGGCCTTGAGAGGCTAATTGGCAACTTGCCAGAAGTGCAAGGCACGGGTGGTGAAGTCCAGATTGGGCGTGACTTAAGTAATTGGATGAACTTATGCGAAAAAGAAGCCAATAAGCGTAATGACCAATTTATTGCCGGCGAACTTTTTTTGCTCGTGGTGGCAGATGACAAGGGTGAGCTTGGTAAGCTTGCTCGTGAAAATGGATTAAATCGTAAATCATTAGAGGCGGCTATTGATTTAGTGCGCGGAGGAGAATCGGTGAATAGTGCAGATGCTGAAGGTCAACGTGAAGCCTTAAAAAAATATACGATAGATTTAACTGAGCGTGCTCGTATGGGTAAGCTCGACCCCGTTATTGGTCGTGATGATGAAATTCGTCGCACTATACAGATCCTACAACGTCGTGGTAAAAACAATCCAGTTTTAATTGGTGAGCCAGGTGTTGGTAAGACAGCCATTGTGGAAGGCTTAGCGCAGCGTATTGTGAATGGCGAAGTACCTGAGACTTTGAAAAATAAGCGCGTTTTAGTTTTGGATATGGCATTGCTATTGGCGGGCGCTAAGTATCGCGGTGAGTTTGAAGAACGACTGAAGGCAGTTCTTAGTGATGTCGCTAAAGATGAAGGCCAAACCATTATCTTTATCGATGAGATTCATACGATGGTTGGTGCTGGCAAGGGTGAAGGTGCAATGGATGCTGGCAATATGCTCAAGCCAGCTTTGGCCCGCGGCGAATTACATTGCATTGGCGCAACCACTTTAGATGAATACCGTAAGTACATTGAAAAAGATGCCGCCCTAGAGCGCCGCTTCCAAAAGGTGATGGTTGAAGAGCCCAGTGTAGAGGCAACCATTGCGATCTTGCGCGGTCTGCAAGAGCGCTATGAACTTCACCATGGTATTGAGATTACTGATCCAGCGATTGTGGCTGCAGCAGAGTTGTCTCATCGTTACATTACTGATCGTTTCTTGCCTGATAAGGCAATTGATCTGATTGATGAGGCAGGTTCACGCATTCGGATGGAGATTGATTCTAAGCCAGAGGTGATGGACAAGCTAGAGCGGCGTTTAATCCAATTGAAGATTGAGCGTGAGGCCGTCAAAAAAGAAAAGGACGAAGCTTCTCAAAAACGCCTTGGTCTCATCGAGGATGAAATCAAGCGTCTTGGTGCTGAATATGCTGACCTAGAAGAGATCTGGAAGGCCGAAAAGGGTGCCGTTCTGGGCGCTGCCAATATCAAGGAAGAGATCGAGAAGATCAAGGCCGATATTGTGAAGCTTCAACGCGAAGGCAAATTAGAAAAAGTCGCTGAATTGCAGTATGGCAAATTGCCTGAGCTTGATGCCAAGCTTAAATCCGCTGCTGCTGCTGAAGCAAAGGGTGGCAAAGATGGCGTTGTAAAGCATAAGCTTTTACGAACTCAGGTTGGCGCTGAAGAGATTGCCGAAGTAGTCTCACGTGCGACAGGTATTCCAGTTTCTAAAATGATGCAAGGTGAGCGCGATAAATTACTCAAGATGGAAGAGTTACTCCATCAGCGAGTGGTTGGTCAAGAAGAGGCTATTCGTGCGGTATCGGATGCAATTCGTCGCTCACGCGCAGGCCTTGCTGAAGAGAACCGGCCTTATGGCTCATTCCTATTCCTTGGACCTACCGGCGTTGGTAAAACTGAACTCTGCAAAGCTTTGGCTGGCTTCCTGTTTGATAGTGAAGAGCACTTAGTTCGTATTGATATGAGCGAGTTTATGGAAAAACACAGCGTCGCCCGCTTGATTGGAGCGCCTCCAGGTTATGTTGGTTACGAAGAAGGTGGTTATTTAACAGAAAAAGTACGTCGCCATCCATACAGCGTGATCTTGTTCGATGAAATCGAGAAGGCTCACCCTGATGTTTTTAACGTCCTACTACAAGTGCTTGATGATGGTCGTTTAACGGATGGTCAAGGCCGTACTGTTGACTTCAAGAATACCGTCATTGTGATGACCAGCAATATTGGTTCGCATTTGATTCAGTCGATGGCTGATAAGAAACAGTCTGAGGTTAAAGAGGCAGTTTTGGGTGAGTTAAAGAACCATTTTCGTCCAGAGTTCTTGAATCGTATCGATGAGATCGTTGTGTTCCACGGTCTTGATAAAGCTAATATTGCTAATATTGCGAAGATTCTTCTTAAGAATTTGTCGGATCGCCTGGCTAAAGTGGATATGCAGCTCGAGGTTAGTGATGCTGCCCTGAATAAGATTGCCGAAGTGGGTTTTGATCCAGTTTATGGAGCTAGACCACTAAAGCGTGCCATTCAGCAGCACATTGAGAACCCAGTTTCCAGGATGATCTTGGAAGGCACCTTCGGGCCTAAGGATATTGTGCCTGTGGATGTGGATAAAAAAGGTGAATTTAGCTTCACCCGTCAAGTTCACTAGCATCGAATAGTAAATATGCAGGAAAATTCCTGCGCCAGTACACTCAAGACATGACTGATGCGCAATTAAATCGGCGCGCCAGTGATGTCCGGGTGATTGGTTTGATTAGTCTGGCTCACGGCAGCTCCCATTTCTTTCATTTAATTCTTCCGCCCATGTTTCCATGGCTGAAGAATGAATTCGCCTTTAACTATGCTGAGCTTGGTTTGCTCATGTCGATATTCTTTGTGGTTTCTTGTATCGTCCAGGCTGCATCTGGATTTTTGGTTGATAAAGTAGGGGCTCGCCCAGTTTTATTTTCTGGCATGGGCTTATTAATTCTGGCGGCATTGTTATATTCCCAAAGCAATGAATACGCCACCTTAGTTTTGGCTGCGATTATTGCTGGATGCGGTAACGGAATATTTCATCCGGTTGATTACACTCTCATCAATCATAAAATTTCTCCATCCAATTTGCCTTATGCCTATTCCGTTCATGGCGTTACTGGCTACTTAGGCTGGGCTGCTGCACCAGCGTTTATGGTTGCGATAGCAGCTTTAACGGATTGGCGTATTGCCTTTGTAGCCGCCGCTGCTCTTGAGGCTCTGATTCTTTTATTTCTTTGGATGAATCGTGGGCTGCTGGTGGATAACGCTCAAGAGCGGCATGAGGAATCCAGAAAGAGTCATGCTGCAAGCAATCCTGGCGGCGCTCCTATGAGTACCTATGGATTTTTAAAATTACCAGCAGTATGGCTTTGCTGGATTTTCTTTTTGTTTAGCGTTGCTGCCACTACAGGCCTTCAATCATTCGCTCCAACAGCGCTTTTTCAAATCTACACCCTTGATGTCAGTACGGGGAATTACTTTTTAACCCTCATGGCTTTAGGTGGTGCAGGGGGAATGCTATTAGGTGCTTACATTGCCACCCGTTTTAAATCTCCCGAAGGCATCATCACAATCAGTTTTGTCATCAGTATTGTGATGAGTCTCTTATTGGCCACTGGCTGGGTGCCGATAGATCTTGTTGTTATCCCATTTGTTGTGATTGGTCTTGGAATTGGGGTTGCGGCCCCGTCGCGTGATTTGATGATTCGCTCAGCCACCCCGGCAGGCGCATCTGGAAGAGTGTATGGAATTGTTTATTCTGGAATTGATCTGGGTGCCGCGCTTGGCCCACTCATCTTCGGAATATTTATGGACGCCAATCTTCCCAAGCTGCTCTTTATTGGGGTGGCCTTATTCCAGCTGCTGATTATCTTTACGGCTTTTAAGGTTTCGAATCAGGCCAAAACCGCCTGAATTTTCCGAGCAAATTCCACAGCATGTGGATTATCTCCATGAATACATAAAGTATCAGCTTGTATCTTGATGTAGCTGCCATCGATTGCAGTCACTTGACCTTTTTTAGCCATCTGCATCACTTGTTCAAGGGCGGCTACCTCATCTTGAATCACGGCCCCAGCCTGAGTGCGTGGAACCAGAAAGCCTTCTTTGGTATAACGACGGTCAGCAAAGACCTCTTGCCATACTGGGACCTTGAGTTCATTTGCTGCATCGACTAAGCAGCTACCTGCGAGCCCGTACAAAATCACTTGCCCGCCTAAATCCTTCACTGCTCGTGCAATTCCTCTAGCTAACTTGAAGTCTTTTGCGGCCTGGTTATACAAAGCGCCATGGGGCTTTACGTGATGGAGCTTAGTGCCAGCAGCATTTGCAAATCCCTGTAATGCTCCAGCTTGATAGATAACATAGTTATAAGCATCCCCTTCTGAGATATCCATCTCACGACGGCCAAAGCCTTCTAAGTCAGGAAGGCCAGGGTGCGCACCGATCAGAACATTCTTTTGAATGGCTTGTTCTACTAACTGTTTCATTTTGGCTGGATCGCCAGCATGCCAACCGCAGGCAATATTGGTAGAGGTAATGTAATTGAGCAGTTCAGCATCATTGCCCATTCCTTCACCCATGTCGCTATTTATATCCATTAAGCCCTCTTGATGCTAGTTTGAAGCATTAGTTCAATTGAATTAATCGTTGACTCTTGCAGTTGTATAGATTCTAGATTCAAATGATCGGCCCTTGCTAAATCAATTGCGATAAATTGAATTTGATTGCCTGGTTTTACTTGCGCTAATTTTGCCAGATCTGCTTTGATTACTTCTGCTAAACGGGGATATCCGCCAGTTGTTTGATGTTCTGAGAGCAGTACGATCGGCTCATGTGATGGTGGAAATTGAACTGTGCCAAAGGTAATCGCTTGGGAGGGAATATTGGGTAATGCTTTCTTGATTGCAAAGTCACTCTCTAGTCGAATGCCCATGCGGTTGCTTTGATTGCTGACCTTCCATATCGTTGACCAGAAGATTTCGCGATCCTGGACGGTCAAAAATCGTAAGTGAGGGCCTGGTAAGCAATAAATTGAGGTAACTGTTTGAGTGGGCAAGTAGGGGGAGCGAACTTGCCACTTGGGAAAGCAGGGCAAAGCATTTGCTTGGTAGAGATCTCGCAGGTATGGAGATTCCAGGGCAGACTTAGGATTTTCCAAAAATAAGATGTCGCCCTTTTGTAATCTCTTTGGGCCAATATCGGCGCTAATGTGCGAGCCCTTGCTACCCAGAATGGTAGGTAAATTCATTCCGCCACCTATCGCTAGTACACAACGTAAGCCAGGATGGAGTGGAGAGAACTGCAATGTCGATCCTTTGGCAATCCAGACTGGTCGGTTACCGGGTATCCGTTTACCGTTGACGATGCCACTACAGGTAGCCCCAACCCAAGCAACGCAAGTATCGTCACTAAAGAGCAGGCTTGGGCCGGTTGCTGTGATCTCTAAAGCGGCTGTGTGAAGTGCATTACCAACGAGTGCATTAGCCAACTCTAGCGCGTCAAGGTCGCTAGCACCACCGGGCCCTACTCCCCAATGCGAAAGTCCCGATCTCGGCTGATCTTGAATAGTAGTAAAAGTGCCTGACTGTTTAATTTCTATTGAGGCTTGATTTTTTTTCAGCGTGCTTAGAGGTCGGATAATTTCTGCTACATGATTGGATGCATCAAGCTGTTTAAATTGATCAAGACTAATTTCTTGTATATGCATCTCGTCCCCCGGCATAAATAAGCCCGGTGGTTCTTTGTGAACATCGAATAATATGTTTGGTGATCGACCAATCAGATTCCATCCGCCTGGTGTGGGGCGGGGGTAGATGGCTGTTTGTAGTTCTGCAATGGCTACGCTCCCTTTGGGCACTATTGGTCTCGGTGAGGTAAGGCGGGGTAAGTGTAATTTTGGATTGAGACCGCTAAAATAAGCAAACCCAGGCATAAATCCTAGAATGTCTGCCGTATAAATATTTTTCTTGTGAAGCTTGATCGCTTCTTCAGTCGAAATGCCACAGGCAGTTGCAATTTCTTTTAGGTCAAGACCTAAGTCAGGGTGATAGCAAACTTGTATTTGATGGATTTGGCTTGCCACTACTTTTGTACTTCTCTGCTTTTGTAGTTGAGCGCTGATTTTTTCAAGATCTTTAGTGGCTTGCTCACGAACCTGTTTTGGTGCTTGGTCCTTGTAATTCAATTGAATGACAAGCGTACTCAGTCCAGGAACAATTTCTGCTGCCCAGACAGGTTTATTGGTAAACAGCAGTTTACTGAGGCCATGGATTTCTTTCAGAGGATTCTTGGACTCCGAGAAATCTATCAATAGACTGTGATCACCTAGTGTTGTGCAATGCATCATTTAGTTATCTTACGGGTTTTCGCTAGTTTGCTATAAAAGACAATTTTTTAAGGTATAAAGATGCTACTCATGTAGTAATTTAAAGCCTAAAAAATAAAGGGAGACAAAATGAGTCAACAGACCGATACCAGTTTGACTGGTTTTTATAAAGTCATGAACGCAAAAGAGAAGAAAACCTTCTGGGGTTGCTTCTTGGGTTGGGCATTAGATGGCATGGATTTCATGATCTATCCATTGGTTATTGGAACCATTATTGCCGTTTGGCAGGTTGACCGTGGAATGGCTGGTCTAGCTGTAACCGGCACCTTGCTGGCCTCCGCCTTTGGTGGTTGGTTTGCAGGTTATCTTGCCGACCGAATCGGGCGTGTACGCACATTGCAGTTCACGATTTTGTGGTTCTCAACTTTTAGTTTGATCTGCGCCTTTACGCAAGACTTCAATCAACTCATGATCTCTCGCGCACTGCTTGGTTTTGGTTTTGGTGGTGAGTGGGCGGCTGGTGCTGTATTAATGGGTGAAACCATCCGTGCCGAATATCGCGGTCGCGCTGTAGGCTCTGTCCAATCAGCATGGGCGGTAGGTTGGGGGGCTGCAGTCCTCTTGCAGGCCATCATGTTTAGCTTGTTGCCCCCTGATATGGCGTGGCGTGCAATGTTTGTTGTTGGATTCTTCCCCGCCTTGTTATTACTCTATATCCGTCGCCATGTTGAAGAACCAGAGATTGCTAAGGTTGCTCGTGCAAAAGTTGTGGCATCGGGAGACTCCCCTTCTATTTTTGAAATCTTCAAACCAGGCATTCTCAAAACAACTATCTTGGCATCACTTTTGACGATGGGTGCACAAGGCGGTTACTACGCAATTACTACTTGGGTCCCAACTTTTCTCAAGACTGAGCGCCACTTAACCGTTGTAGGCTCTACTGGCTATTTGGCTTTCTTAATTGTTGGTAGTTTTGTGGGTTACTTGGTTGGTGCATGGATGGCTGATCGTTATGGTCGCCGGATGTTATTTATGACCTTCTCGCTTGGTGCGATTGTTTTGGTGCTGGCGTATACCCAATTAGAAATTACCAATGAGATGATAATGTGGCTTGGTTTCCCATTGGGATTCTTTGCCAGTGGCTACTTCTCTGGCATGGGTGCATTCCTTACTGAATTATTCCCAACGCGCTTGCGTGGATCTGGCCAAGGCTTTTGTTATAACTTTGGCCGCGGTATCGGTGCGCTATTCCCAGCTCTAGTGGGCTACTTCTCAGCTCAATATGGATTGGCAATGGCGATCGCGATCTTCGCAGTGATTGCGTATGGGGTCTTCTTTATTGCTGCAGTGATTCTTCCGGAAACGCGTGGACGAGAGTTGCAGGCGAACTAAGAAAACATTAATGCCAGAAGTAGATATTCCGTTTTGCCCGGGACCGCCTGAACATCAGAGCGGTCCCTTTCCTTTTGTGATGCCAAGAGGTGCAGTCGATACTCATGCGCATGTCATTAGCGCTGCTAGTTTCGTTCCCGATCGATCCTATACATCACCTGAAGCCACTGAAGAGCAATACATCCGCATGTTGGATGAAGTTGGGATGACTTATGGTGTATTGATTCAAGTGAGCGTGAATGGTCAAGACAATGCTCCGATGTTGAAAGTATTAGAGAGACATCCCCAGCGTTTGCGTGGCGTAGCAGTGCCATTACTTAATCAGCCAGATGCTCATTATCAAAATATGAAAGACAAAGGGGTGGTTGGCATCCGTATGAATATGATGTTCTCTGGTGGCGGATTGGATTTGTCAAAACTAGAGGAGTGCGATGCGTTGGCGAGAGATTGGGGTTGGCATATTCAGTTTTTATTAAACGCCAATGACTTACCGACACTTATGCCTCGTATACAGAAAATGCAATCTACCTTGGTGATTGACCACATGGGTTATTTAAGGACATCAATTGGGCTGAGTTCTCCTGGCTTCAAAGCGTTGCTCGAGCTAGTGAGAGAACGGGCTTGGGTAAAGGTGTCTGGTGCTTATCGCTTGACTGATCAGGCGCCCCCATACGAGGAAGTGGTGCCCTATGCAACAGCCTTGATTGAAGCTGCCCCTGACCGATGCATATGGGGCTCAGATTGGCCTCATGTAGCTAATTGGAGTGTTATGCCCAGCGTTGCACAGATGCTCCAAAGTCTTGTCTTGTATGCCCCCAACGAACACACTCTCAATCGAATCCTGTGTTCCAACCCGCAACGCCTTTACGGATTTAACACTTAGGCTTTAGCGGGTTGTTAATTTTCACGATGTGAAACGTCGTTTCCCTGCGTAAAATGCAGTGCAGCAACCCGACAACATATTCATTTCAGGCAGTGAATACGCATTTCACATTATAAAAATATAAATATAAGTCATTGAATTTAAATGATTAAATATTTTACAAATTTTTTTCTAAATGACTTGTTTGCTTTTTCAATTTCCCTAAACTCTTATATAAGACATAAGACTTAATTGTCTCAATTTTTGAATTACTTGTTTAACTTAGGGAGAAAAACATGTCAGATCGCAAAGCAGAAATCGCAGCTCTACAAAAAGATTGGGATACCAATCCACGCTGGAAAGGTATCACTCGTGGCTATACCGCAGAAGATGTAGTTCGTCTACGGGGCTCATTAAAGATTGAGCACACCTTGGCTAAGCATGGCGCCGAAAGACTCTGGAATTTAGTAAATAACGAAGCTTATGTAAATTGCTTAGGTGCTTTGACTGGTGGCCAAGCAATGCAGCAAGTTAAAGCGGGCGTTCAAGCAATCTATTTATCTGGTTGGCAAGTAGCTGCTGATGGAAATTCTTCTGCAGCAATGTACCCAGACCAATCTTTGTATCCAGTAGATTCAGTTCCAAAGATGGTTGAGCGTATTAACAACTCATTCCAACGCGCAGATGAAATTCAAACTGCTAAAGGCATTCAACGTGGTGATGCTGGCTTCATCGAATATTTTGCTCCAATCGTTGCTGATGCCGAAGCTGGTTTCGGTGGCGTATTAAATGCTTTCGAATTAAGCAAGGCATTAATTAAGCAAGGTGCTGCTGGTGTTCACTTTGAAGATCAATTGTCTTCAGTTAAAAAATGTGGCCACTTAGGTGGAAAAGTATTGCTGCCAACAGCTGAGTCGGTACAGAAATTGATTTCTGCACGTTTGGCTGCCGACGTTATGGGTGTTCCCACCATCATCTTAGCCCGCACTGACGCTGAAGCTGCTGACTTGTTGACGTCTGACTATGATGAAAACGATAAGCCATTCTTGACAGGTGAGCGCACTCCAGAAGGTTTTTACAAAACACGTAAGGGCTTGGACCAAGCGATCTCCCGTGGTTTAGCATACGCTGCATATGCTGATATGGTTTGGTGTGAAACAGGTACACCAGATCTTGAATTTGCACGTCAGTTTGCTGAAGCGATTCGCTCGAAGTTCCCAGGTAAGATGTTGGCATACAACTGCTCACCATCTTTCAACTGGAAAAAGAATTTGGATGATGCAACGATTGCAAAGTTCCAACGTGAATTAGGTGCAATGGGTTACAAATATCAGTTTATTACCCTCGCTGGTATTCACTCTATGTGGTACAGCATGTTTGACCTGGCTCAGGATTATATGAAGCGCGGTATGACGGCTTATATTGAGAAAGTACAAGAGCCAGAATTTGCTGCTCGTGATCGTGGATACACCTTTGTTTCACATCAGCAAGAAGTTGGTACCGGTTACTTTGATGATGTAACAACCGTCATTCAAGGTGGCAAGTCATCAGTAACAGCCTTGACGGGCTCTACTGAGGAAGAGCAGTTTCACTAAACCAAATCCCTAAGTAGTATGTAGTAGCAGTAGTACCAATACTGCCACGGCACCTAAATTACCTCACAAGGGTGACTTAGGTGCCGTTTTCGTATACATTTATTCCATGAAAAATTGCGTACTTTGTGCAGATAGCCTAAAACCCGAAGAGGGCGAGCTGATTTGGCGTGGTGATGACTGCCGGGTTATTTTAGTGAATGACCCCGATTTACCAGGATTCTGCAGAGTAATTTGGAATCATCACGTAAGCGAGATGTCTGAACTCGCCTTTGGGGAGCGCGATATATTGATGGCCCTGGTATTTGCGGTTGAGGAGGCCGTTCTCCATGTGATGAAGCCGGCTAAGGTGAACTTAGCCTCACTGGGTAACCAAGTCCCACATCTTCATTGGCACATTATTCCCCGCTATGAAGACGATGCATTTTTTCCAGGCTCTGCATGGTCTGCAAAGGTTCAACAGACCTCTGAGGCCGTCTTAGCCACTCGCAAAAAATTAGCCCTTGAATTGCCTGCAACAGTCAGGGCCGTCATTTCTTCGCTGCATTCATTTTGAAAACTATCTTCCACCAGCAACATCTAATACTGTCCCGTCGACATAAGAGGCCGCATCTGAGGCAAGCCACAAGATAGCCTCAGCTACTTCATCGGCGCTGCCATGACGAGCCATTGGGACCGCAGTCTTTGCAAGCTCCTGCATTTGGGTGATGCCACCATGCACATTATGAATTTCGGTTTCAATGAGACCGGGGCTGACGGCATTCACTCTAATGCCTTCTTTACCCACTTCTTTTGCAAATGCTAGGGTGAAGGTACTAATGGCCGCTTTAGTTGCAGCATATCCAGAGCCACCTCCAAGACCACCAAGCCGAGCTGCTACAGAACTCAGATTGACTATGGCGCCGCCGTTACCCCCGTGTTTGGTGGACATGCGCCGAACCGCCTCGCGAGAACAGAAGTAAGTGCTAAATACATTTGTCCGAAAAATTTGAGAGAGATCTTCCTCGGTCACATCCTCAACCCGAAAGCTAGAAAGCATGCCTGCGTTATTCACCAAAACATCGAATCGACCCCAGGCAGCATCAATCTCCTTAAACAATCTCACAACTGAGTTGAGGTCACCAACGTCGGCCTGAATCGCAATAGCCTCGCCGCCAGCAGATTGAATCGCTTTAACCACCCTCTGTGCTGAAGTTTGATCTTTCACATAATTAACCGCTACACGGTAGCCACGCGCTCCAGCCATGATTGCGACCTTGGAGCCAATGCCACGGCTGGCACCAGTTACTAACATTACTTTTTTCATATGTATTTACTCTGCTTGAATATTGGCCTCTTTAACAAGGCGAGTCCATTTGGTAATTTCGGTAGATATAAACGATTGCAGTTGATCAGGTGTTAGTGGCATTACTGCCAGGCCAATTGCTGCTAATTTTTCTTTTACATCCGTTTTTTTCAGCGATGCAATGGCTACCGAACTGATCTTATTAACAGCCTCCTTTGGCATGCCTGCTGGACCTACAATCGCAAACCAGGCGGTAATATCAAAACCAGGAAGGGTCTCTGCTATAGCCGGCCATTCGGGGGCAAGTGTACTCCGTTTGGGCGCAGTAACTCCGAGACTCTTCATAGTGCCGCCTTTGGTTTGAGCGAGCGCGTTTCCAATATCCGCAAAAGTAAAATCTAAGGTGTCACCCATGACATCGTTAATGGCCAAGGGAATTCCTTTGTAGGGGACTGACATAATTTCGATGCCACCCAGCTTGTTGAGCATCGCTATGCAGACTTGTGAGCTAGAGGAACCATATCCAGCACTGAGTTTTCCAGGGTTTTGTTTTGCATAAGTAATGAGTTCTGGTAGATTTTTAAACTGACTGTTGCTTTTGGTGACAAGTACCAGCATATTTTCTCCAATGCCAACAACTGGGGTGAAGTCTTTTGTTGGGTCATATGGAATTTTCTTAAGCAATGCAACATTTGAAGAGATTGCAGAGTTCGAGGAAAAGAGCAGAGTATAGCCATCGGGGCTTGAGCGAATAACCTCCATTGCTGCGATGGAGCCAGAGGCACCAGGTTTGTTATCAATTACAACAGGCTGTCCGAGTGCGCTACTAATTTGTTGCCCCATAATCCTCGCGGCCAAATCTGTAGCCGATCCGGGGGGAAATGGTACCACCATGCGAATTTGCTTTTGAGGAAAGCTTTGGGCAAATACATTTGAGAAGGATGTTACTAGTGCTGTGAAAAAAATGCAGCAAGTAATATATTTTCTATAGTTCATACTGCCTCATTTATTTTGTACATTGAATTGGCATGTTTAGCAAATGAAACGAAAGTGCTTTTCCATGCATATCGAGATTGAGCGAATCATTTACGCCACCATCAAGAACGTCATCAAGGATGAAGTTCATTGCACCAAGATTTGGAAGTAAATAGCGGGTTACCTTTGTAGGTTTGCGATCTGAAAAATGCTGGGCTACGCGCTCTTCGGTAACTTCTTTTACTAACATTTCGTAGTCTTCTGGTGCGTAAGCAATTAAGCTAATATTTGCTCGATTTCCTTTGTCGCCAGTTCGCGCATGCGCAACATCATATAAAGTGATTGGCATTGTCTTCTCCTTATTTCGCAGTGTAGAAATAAAAACTTGCCGGAGCTAGCGCTCTTTCGACCAGGCAAGACTGGGTTGACAGACGGCGACGTTTATTAACGCGCACGCCTCCTCCACCAGCCGGTCCACCGGTCCACAAAGCAGTTAATTCACGCAAGAGTCGATCAATCTCTACCGGATCTTGATGTTGTCCAGCAACACGCAATCTAAGATCTTGGGATTCTCCCTTAGGTGCCGAGTTCAGCATAGTGTTGTTGTCATCCCCCAGAATGCTGGAAACTCCAATGAGATCAAAGCGCAAGGGCATCACTGCGCCCATTCTTTTTTCCATAATCTCCATGGCTAGTCTAGCGCGCGTTTCTGCATTCCGGCCAGCGTAAGAAATTTCACCCTCACCAAACCATCCGCCATCGAAAAATACATTGGCCTTTAAGGTTGAGGTTCTTGGATGACCTGTAACGCCACTCAGGCTGACTTGATTTTGGCCAAGCGCTTTAACGCTGGCAGTCGTAATATCCGCCACGACATCTGGTGTAATGTACGCGGCTGGATCATGGAGCTCATAGAGCAGTTGCTCTTTGACGGTTTGGATGCTGACAAGACCGCCAGAGTTGTCAGCTTTTGTTACAACGCATGATCCATCTTCAAAGATTTCTGCAATGGGAAACCCCACATCATGCATGTCAGGAACTTCTTTTTTACCGGGGTCAGCAAAATATCCTCCGCTAACTTGTGCCCCACACTCTAATAGGTGCCCAGCCATGGTAGCTCCAGCGATGGCATCCCAGTTATCTGCCTGCCAGTGGTAGTGAGCCATTGCGGGGCCAACCGTTAGAGAGGGATCCGAAACTCTTCCGGCAACCACGATTTGTGCGCCAGCTTGTATAGCTTGTGCGATCTCAAGAGCGCCTTGATAGGCATTTGCGCAAACAAATCTAGCGCCATCAAAATGAGGCCCAAGATGTTTTTGAATCATTTTGCGACCATGCTCACCAGAAAGGTCGTCACCTTTAATCACGGCAATACGTGGCGGCTCCAGCTTTAAATCTTTGGCAATATTGAGAATGAGCTTCGCAGCAGCTTCAGGATTTGCAGCTCCAAAATTTCCAACAATCGTGATGTGATGTTTAAGGCAGTCAGCAAGAATTGGTCGAATTTCAAGTTCAAGTAGTGGCTCGTAGCCTAATTCTGGATTAGATTGTTTGCTGAGCTGATGTGTGGCTAGGGTTCGCTCAGCAAGATTTTCAAAAATGATTGCTGCTGGACCGCCTCGGCTAATGAGTGTTTTGACGACCGGAAGGGCGACATCTGTTCTGTCTCCGGAAAATCCGGCGCCGCAGCCAATGGAGATGGTTTTCATGGTCAATATTTGAGGTTTAAAGGTCTACTATGCCTTAGTTGAGATATGTTGCGCAGAGTTAATCGCAGTTTATCGGCTACAGCCGAGACTATGTGGAGGGGATTGATTGAGAATTCTGCAGAATTGCTGCCGTAAACGTATTTCGTATACATTAGAGGGTTACAGCTTCTGAAGTAAAAAGCTAGATAAATAATAAAAAAAGACGGAGACTTTTGTGATTCAAAAAATCATTCCTAGCGTAGCTGAGGCTTTGCAGGATATTGCCGATGGTTCAACCATCCTCATTTCTGGATTTGGGGGAGCAGGTTTACCTATCTTCCTATTGGATGCGCTTCTTGAGCAAGGTGCAAAGAGTCTCACTTTGATTAGTAATAATGCTGGAGCTTCAGGGGTAGGCATCGCCAAGTTAGTAGGTGCTGGGCGCGTTAAGAAAATGGTGTGCTCTTTTCCACGTCAGCCTGAGTCTGGCGCCTTTGATGATCTCTATCGCGCAGGCAAGATTGAGTTGGAGTTAGTTCCACAAGGCACGCTTGCCGAGCGGATCCGTGCTGGCGGTGCTGGTATTGGCGGTTTTTATACGCCTACTGGTTTTGGTACTGAGTTAGCCAAAGGGAAAGATACGCGCGAGATTGACGGTGTGAATTATATTTTTGAGAAAGCGATCAAGTCTGACTATGCTTTGATTAAGGCGGATAAAGGCGATCGCTGGGGGAATCTCACCTATCACGGTACTGCCAGAAATTTCGGCCCGATCATGGCTACGGCTGCGCGTTGCACTATAGCTCAGGTTAGAGAAGTGGTTGAGCTTGGAGGCCTGGATCCAGAGAATATTGTGACCCCGGGAATTTTTGTAAAACGGATTGTGCAAATGGGGGCGGCATCATGATTGATCTATCTAAAGTCAAGAAGCGCTCAACTGCTGATATTGCTAGGCGGATTGTTCAAGATATTCCAGATGGCGCTAGCGTGAACTTAGGCATAGGGCAGCCTATGACCATCTCAAACTACCTGCCGCATGATCGCGAGATCTTGCTTCATAGTGAAAACGGTTTACTTGGTATGGGGCCATTGGCGACTGGCGACCAAATTGATCCAGACATTGTGAATGCAGGTAAGCAGTCCGTAACCATGCTGCCCGGAGCTTCACTTTGCCATCACGCAGATTCGTTTGTCATGATTCGTGGTGGGCATATTGATATTTGTGTCCTAGGGGCATTTCAGGTTTCTATAAAAGGTGATATTGCCAATTGGCGTACCAGCGATCCCAAGGCTATTCCAGCTGTAGGTGGAGCTATGGATTTGGCCTTGGGCGCAAAGAAACTATTTGTAATGATGGAGCATCTCACTAAATCTGGTGAATCTAAATTGGTCCAAGAGTGCACTTATCCGCTGACTGCACTGGCTGCAGTGAATTGTGTTTATACAGATTTAGCTACCATCGCAGTAACACCCCAAGGTTTACTTGCTGTGGATTGGGTGGAGGGCTTGAGCTTTGAAGAGCTGCAAGAAATTAGCAACGTAGCATTGATTAACTCCCAATGATGAAATATCACTCACTATCAGTTTTCTTAGGGTTCATTCTTTTGGGTGGCGGTATTGCCCATGCCGCAGATCCTTCAAGCACTTACCCCAACAAACCCATTCATTTAATTGTGGGCTTTTCACCTGGAGGTTCAGCAGATACAGTTGGACGTGCCTTAGCAGAGGGGCTCTCAACCCGTCTTGGGCAGCCAGTGATTGTTGAAAATAAAGCGGGAGCCAATGGCAATATTGCGGCAGAATTGGTTTCGCGTGCTGCACCCGATGGCTATACGATCTACTTTCCTTCAATCGGGCATGCAGTAAATGCATCTCTCTATAAGAACTTGCCATATGACCCTGTGAAAGATTTCACAGCAATTGGCGGCGTCTTCTCAGCACCAAACATGTTAGTGGTGCCCATGAATTCACCTTATAAGTCCGTATCAGATGTGATTAACGCTGCTAGAGCAAATCCCGGTAGGTTGACCTTTGCCTCGAGTGGCAGCGGCACTTCAGTTCATCTTTCCGCAGAATTATTCGAGAAGATGGCGAAGATTGAAATGATCCATGTTCCTTATAAGGGCACTGGTAATGCCATGCCGGATGTAATTTCTGGTCAAGTTGATATGAGTTTCCCAAATTTACCAAGCGCTGTTCCACAAGTGAAGGCGGGTAACTTACGTGCTCTCGGTATTACTACTGCTAAACGTTCCGCTGCTGCCCCAGGCATTCCAACTATTGCCGAATCAGGCATACCGGGTTACGAGATGGCCACGTGGTACGGCTTGGTCGCGCCAGCAAATTTACCAATCAGCATTCGCAATCGCCTTAATACAGAGCTACAAAGTATTTTGTCCGACCCAAAATTTAAGGATAAGTTAATTGCACAGGGAGCCGACCCGATGCCGGGTACGCCAGAGCAATTTTCACAATTAATTAAGACGGAAATTGAGAGATGGCGAAAATTAATTGCACAATCCAAAATTACCATTGAATAATTTGACGACCTTCTGGAAGAGCTATGTCATTTTCTAATAATGCCTGTATAGCTGGCATCTATGAGCACCCATTGCGTATTGCCCCAAACCATACGGTTGCCCAATTGCATGCTGAAGTTGCTCATGGCGCTTTACAAGATGCTGGATTGACATTAAATGATGTCGATGGATATTTTTGTGCCGGTGATGCGCCTGGCATGGGTCCAGTTGCCATGGCCGACTATCTTGGTCTCAAAAAAGTGAGTTACTTAGATTCCACTGATCTTGGTGGCGCTTCTTATTTGGCCCATGTTGGTCATGCGGCGCGTGCAATTGCTACAGGGCAATGCAAAGTTGCCTTAATTACTTTGGCCGGACGCCCTAAATCAGAAGGCTCTAGCGGCACTCAGGTACGCAGTCACTATGCGAGTGCACCTGATTTTGCTTTTGAAAAGCCTTATTCACCAGCACCATTAAATACCTATGCAATGTGCGCTATGCGTCACATGTATGAATTTGGAACGACAAGCGAGCAATTGGCTTGGATTAAAGTGGCGGCTTCACATCATGCACAACACAACCCGAACGCATTGTTAAAAGATGTTTTAACTGTAGAGGATGTCTTGGCATCGCCGATGATTGCCGATCCATTGCACCGTGCGGATTGCTGTGTAGTTACAGATAGCGGTGGCGCTCTGTTAGTTGTTCATCCTGATATTGCAAAGACATTAAAAAAACCAGTCGTTACCATCATGGGCGCAGCAGAGTCTGCCAAAGGGCAGATGGGTGGCAAGGTCGATTTAACTTATTCTGGGGTCGCTTGGACGGGTCCGAGGGCTTTTGCGGAAGCAAAACTTACTCCAGCCCACATTCGATACGCATCAATTTACGATAGTTTCACGATTACGGTATTGATTCAGTTGGAAGATTTAGGGTTTTGTAAAAAGGGTGAAGGCGGGAAATTTGTTGAGAACGGCCAATTGATTTCCGGCAAAGGCACGCTTGCTTTTAATACTGATGGTGGTGGCTTGTGTAATAACCATCCTGCAAACCGCGGCGGTATGACAAAAGTCATTGAAGCAGTAAGGCAGTTACGAGGTGAGGCTCATCCGGCCGTGCAAGTGCCTCATCTTGAGTTTGCTTTGGCCTCTGGCATTGGCGGCGCCTTAGGCACTCGGCATGGTGCCGCGACTTTGATTATGGGGAGACTGTAATGTCAGAGCCGCACAGCTTACCGAGCCCCATTGTGAATGCAGAAAATCAAGCATTTTGGCAGGCAGCACAAGAAGGCAAGCTCATTCTGAAGCTATGTCATTCTTGTAAAGAGGTTCACTACTATCCTCGTACTATTTGCCCCCACTGTGGAAGCAATGACACTACTTGGGTGAACTCAGAAGGTCTTGGTGAAATCTATTCGTTCACCGTGATGAGGCGCGGAGTAGAGTTTCCTTTCGCGATGGCCTATGTTCTTTTGAAAGAAGGCATCTCATTGCTCACCCATTTAACGAATTGTGATTTCAATATGATTCGTATTGGGCAAAAAGTGAGGGTGGTATTTCAGGAAACCCAAGATGGTCAAAAAACCCATCTGTTTGAGCCACTCAATTAAGTTAAATCAGACTTCCCATCAATTAAAACAAATAGCATCTTGCAAGGTTTGCCGGAGCGATTACTCCAGGCGTGATTTGTTCCACGCTCTACTAAAAAATCACCTTGCTTCATGAGTTTTTCTTCTTTATCTAGAACGATGTAGATTTCACCTTCAAGCACGAGGGCGTAATCCACGGTTTCAGTTCTATGCATGAGCGGATGGCCACCTTCTTTGAAGGTAGAGGCTTTTTCTGTGCCAAGCGCGCCAAAGGCGATTTGTGCATCCGCAGCTCTTAAATTTTGAGTCCATTCACCCTCTGGGCCAAACTCGATGATGCGAACTACTGTGCCATTTTTCGGCGGCGTTAACTCTAAAGGGCGATTGGTTGGGTCTGGACCATTATTGATCTTGGCTGGAGTTTCATCGGTAATCCAAAGGTTGGTTAGATGAAAACCGACGCGCTTAGGATTGCCATGAATACTCGGGGCAGTTCCATCTTCTGTAAAAATGGCGTTGCCGTCAACATCATGTCCGGTAATAATTCTGCGTACGATTCCTTTTTGATCAACCATTATTGATTAGTCTCGCTTAGTTTAATTTTTGGAGTGCTTCTATATATTTTTCAGGGCTCAGCGGAATACCATCACGTTGGGACTCCCACATTACTTGGCCTAGACACTCCATGATGCGATGTTGCGCCTCATGCTCTGACCCCAGTTTCCCAGCAAGATTTTCTGCAATTTGTCTGATGCCTGGAGGCTGATTGATGGAGATCTGCTCACTAATGGATAAGTGCATCGATAGATGTAGGAAAGGATTGGTTTCGCCACGCTCTGGAGTGTAATCCTCAGCTAGAGCACCCTCAGGGTCAGCCAGAAGAGCGTGGTATTCCGGATGTTGCTCCATCCAATCTCCTGCTAACGTTTCCAAGGGCGTCAGGATATGTGACTCAGTTTTTTTCTTCCAGGCATCGCAGAAAAATCGACGCACATCTTCACGAGTGGGGTTAAATATCGCCACGAACTTTTCCTTTACCGGTTTTTTGTTTGAAGCTGCATAAGGGCTCCACAATGCATTGCGCGCATTCAGGGTTGCGTGCCTTGCAGGTATATCTGCCATGCAGAATAAGCCAATGGTGAGCATCCTGCAAAAACTCTTTTGGGACTCGCTTTAATAACTGCTCCTCCACTTTGACCACATCTTTACCGGGCGCCAGTCCAGTGCGATTCGATACTCGGAAGATATGGGTATCTACGGCAATGGTTGGCTGTCCAAAGGCGGTATTGAGAATGACGTTAGCTGTTTTTCTCCCGACGCCAGGAAGCGCTTCTAAAGCTTCACGGTTTTGGGGCACCTCACCTTGATGTTTTTCCAATAGAAGGCGACAGGTTTCTTGAATGTGCCTCCCCTTAGAGTTAAATAAGCCAATGTGCTGGATATAAGGTTTGACACCTTCCTCTCCAAGTTCTATTAGGGTTTGTGGCGTATTGGCAATTTTAAAAAGTTTGCGGGTACCTTTATTCACCGAAACATCTGTTGCTTGCGCCGATAGCAAGACTGCAATGAGTAATTCAAAAGGAGAGCTGTACTCTAGTTCTGTTTCTGGATGGGAATTATTGGCTTTGAGCTGTTCAAAGAAGGCCCGTCGCTTTTCTAGATTCATGACTGCGACTTTGCTTTTGCCGCTCTTTCCATAGCCGCAGCAATAATGGCACGCTTACGCTCTTGCTCCTTTTTATCTTCATCAGAGGAGGGGGATTCGGCATTAATAGCTGCCAGTTTCGTTGCCACTTTTTTAGCTAGACGGTCATCGTTATCACGACTTTCACGATCAAGGCGCAGTGCTCTAGAGTGATATCGATCACGTGCCTCATCTGCTAACGCTTGTGACCAGGCGTTCCACCCAGATCTTTTCTCAGTGACGTCAACCATCGTGATGCAGTCAACAGGGCATGGTGGGATGCAAAGGTCACAACCAGTACACCAGTCTGGCAAAACAATATGCATTTGTTTCGAGGCACCAACAATCGCATCGACAGGGCAGGCCTGAATGCAGAGAGTGCAGCCAATACATTTTTGTGGATCAATAAAGGCCACAGGCCTTGGACGTTCTAGCCCACACTCAGTATCAATACTCGAATTCAGTGCAAAGGCATCTTGCGGGTAGATTGGCTCCAGTAGGGCGCTGAGTCTTGCTATACCTTCAACTCCACCAGGCGGGCAACGATTGGGTTTGGCCTCTCCTGATGCCAAAGCTTGTGCGTACCCCCTGCAATCAGGGTAGCCACATTTAGTACATTGTGTCTGGGGAAGAAGATCCTCTAGGCGATCGATTAGTTCATTAGCCTGTTTGATCTTCATTGCGTATCAGACTCTGAAAAAATTAGAAGCCACAAGGGCTTCTAATGATTACGGATTATTTGGCATCCAGTTTAGGAAGTCTTGCTTTAGTCTTTCGCTGGGCCGGTTGATGGTCACGAACGAAGGATTTTATTTTTGGATAAACCTTATCTCTCCAGCGACGACCTGCAAAGATGCCGTAGTGACCAGCGCCCGCAACTTCATAATGATCTTTATTTGTTTTTGGAATTCCAAGGCAAAGAGCATGTGCTGCGCGAGTCTGGCCGCTGCCAGAGATGTCGTCCAACTCCCCTTCAATAGTAAGTAAGGCAGTTTTCTTAATGTCTTGTGGTTTGACTAATTTTCCAGCAACTTCCCATGTGCCATGTGGCAATGAGTAGTCTTGGAATACTGTTTTGATGGTATCCAAGTAGTACTTGGCATCCATATCTAATACTGCGTTGTATTCATCGTAGAAGCGGATATGTGATTCAGCATCTTGTTCATCGCCACGCACTAGGTTTTGGAAGTAATCCCAGTGAGATTGCATATGATTTTGAGGGTTCATCGCAATAAAGCCAGTGTGTTGCAAGAAACCAGGGTAAACCTTGCGGCCTGCACCAGGGTAGCCAGGTGGCACCTTATAAACCACATGACTCTCAAACCACTCATATGATTTTTGATCCGCCAAATTGTTTACTGCAGTTGGCGATTTACGTGCGTCGATCGGGCCACCCATCATGATCATTGATGCAGGAGTCTCTTCTCCCGCAGAAGCCATTAGGGAGATTGCGCCCAAGGTAGGTACAGTCGGCTGACATACGGAGATAACGTGTAAGTCTTTTGCGCCAATCAATCGAATGAATTCTTGAATGTACTGAACGTAATCATCCAGACTGAAGCTGCCATCTTCAGCAGGAACGAACCGGGCATCCACCCAGTCGGTAATATAAACCTTGTGATCCTGCAGTAATGTCCGAACGGTATCGCGTAATAGTGTCGAGTGGTGACCAGAAAGAGGGGCAACCAGTAGCACTACTGGATCATCTTTTAATTTTTTAATGACCTCAACATCATCAGAAAAACGTTTAAAGCGAATGAGTTTGCAGAAAGGTTTGGCTATCGTGGTCATCTCATGAATAGCAACTTCGCGACCATGAGCCTGCACAGACCGAATACCAAACTCAGGCTTTTTATAGTCTTTACCTAAGCGGTAGAGCAATTCATAGCTGGCGGCTAAACGCTCAGAGCCAGGTACCTTTGAAGCAGGATTTGAGGCATTAATAAAAGCCTCAGAAGCAGCGCGAGCCCATGAACTAACGGGTTGAAGTAATGCTTTTTGAAACTCGTGCAATTGGTATAGCATGGTGCCTCCAGTAAATCAGTGTAACCGCTTATGACGCTAGAACGCGGGCGATAGCTTTCGCCACCTTATCAATATTTTTGGTATTGAGTGCAGCAACGCAAATACGTCCAGTTGAGAGGGCATAAATGCCATCTTCTTTTTGCAGGCGTTCAACTTGTTCGACAGTTAAGCCGGAGTAAGAAAACATTCCTCGTTGCGCTTCGATGAAAGCAAAGTCTTGCTTAACACCAGCGGCGGCGAGTTTTTCAACGAGTGCATGACGCATCGATTTAATTCGATCACGCATTTCAGCCAATTCATCTTCCCAGAGTTTTCTGAGTTCTGGAGAGTTCAATACAGTAGCGGTAATCGCTGCACCATGAGTAGGTGGGTTTGAGTAATTGGTACGGATGACGCGTTTCAATTGAGAGAGCACGCGAGTCGATTCATCTTTGCTTTGAGTCACGATAGATAGGGCGCCAACACGCTCCCCGTAGAGTGAGAAAGACTTCGAGAATGAGCTCGATACAAAGAAAGACATGCCAGATTCTGAAAATAGACGAACCGCAATGCCGTCTTGCTCAATGCCAGAAGCAAAGCCTTGGTAAGCCATATCCAAGAAAGGAATTAACCCTTTCGCTTTACAGATCGCAATGACTTGGCGCCATTGCGCTTCAGTAATGTCTGCACCAGTTGGGTTATGACAGCAAGCATGCAACAAGACAGTAGTGTTCTTTGGGAAGGATTCTAAGGATTTCACCATGCCGTCGAAATCCACGCCGCGAGTTTTGCTATCGAAGTAGGTGTACTCGATAACGTCAAACCCAGCAGATTCAAAAATACCGCGATGGTTTTCCCAGGTTGGATTGCTGATAGCGCAAGGCGCATTTAAATTGAGGCGCTTAATAAAGTCAGCTCCAACGCGCAGAGCGCCAGTACCACCAAGGCATTCGGCCGTCGCAACACGTCCGTCTTTAATCAAAGAAGAGTCTGCACCAAACAGCAGATTTTGAACGGCGCTGTTATAGGGATTTGGACCTTCGATAGGTACGTAACTACGTGGTGAGCGTTTGGCAACGATGCCTTCTTCAGCTTGAATCACCGCCTTTAAAAGAGGTACCTTGCCTTCGTCGGTGTAATACACGCCCACACCGAGGTTCACCTTATCTGGACGTTGATCTGCAACGTAGGCTTCTGTGAGGCCAAAAATAGGGTCTTTTGGAGCTAATTGAACTGTGGCAAACAAGGTCATTTGGATGTCGTATGAGGTGGTTAAAAGGGGCTTTTCATTTTATTTAACGTTAAATCCTGTTTAATTTGGCTAAAATTGCTAGGTTTTGAGACCAGACCCAACTTTTTTCCAATAAAAACGGCAAAATCATCGTTTGTACAAAATTCTCTGTGAAAAAACTCACAGGTGAAATGATAGCTGAGATGCCCCCTAAGTTGCCCAAAACTGCTCCAAAACCCCAAGTTGCTGATCTTCCAAAAACCCCTGTGGCTGATCCCTTGGGCGAGGCAGGTCACGACCTAGATCCAGCTAAGTTTGTTACATTTCCAGATTCCCCGTTTCAGTTGTATCAGCCATTCCCGCCAGCAGGCGATCAACCGGCGGCAATTGACGCCCTAGTAGCCGGAATTGATGACGGTTTGACCTTTCAGACCCTTTTAGGGGTTACTGGCTCAGGCAAGACTTTCACGATGGCCAATGTGATTGCTAGAACTGGGCGACCAGCTATCGTTTTTGCCCCGAATAAGACCTTGGCAGCGCAGCTTTACAGCGAGTTCCGGGAGTTTTTCCCCCGTAATGCAGTGGAGTACTTCGTCAGTTACTACGATTACTACCAACCTGAGGCATACGTCCCTACGCGGGATTTGTTTATTGAAAAAGATTCATCCATTAATGAGCACATCGAGCAGATGCGATTGTCTGCTACGAAAAGTTTATTGGAGCGGCGCGATGTCATCATCGTAGCAACAGTGTCCGCGATTTACGGCATTGGTAATCCTGGCGACTATCACAGCATGGTGATGACTTTGCGTCCTGGCGACAAGATGAGTCAGCGCGATATTTTAATGCGCCTGATCGCCATGCAATACGACCGCAATGAAACTGATTTTAAGCGTGGCGTATTTCGGGTGCGAGGTGACACGATTGATATATTCCCAGCTGAACATAATGAGTTAGCAGTGCGAGTGGAATTGTTTGATGATGTGGTCGAAAGCTTGCAATTCTTCGATCCACTCACCGGAAGAATTCGCCAGAAGATTCCTCGCTTTACTGTTTACCCAAGCTCTCACTATGTAACACCGCGCGAGACAGTTTTAAAAGCGATTGAAACTATCAAGACTGAATTACGTGCTCGCTTAGATGAGTTTGTCAAAGACGGTAAGCTAGTTGAAGCGCAACGCCTTGAGCAACGTACCCGCTTTGATCTAGAGATGCTCAACGAGCTGGGCTTTTGCAAAGGTATTGAGAATTACTCCCGCCATCTCTCAGGCGCCATGCCTGGTGAGGCGCCACCTACCTTGGTGGACTACCTGCCGAATGATGCATTGATGTTTTTAGACGAAAGCCATGTACTTATTGGGCAGCTTAATGCGATGTACAACGGCGATAAATCACGTAAAAGCACTTTGGTTGAATTTGGTTTCCGTCTGCCTTCTGCGATGGATAACCGACCACTCAAGTTCAGTGAGTTTGAAACCAAAATGCGTCAAACGGTCTTTGTATCTGCTACGCCTGCTGATTATGAAAATACGCACACTGGTCAAGTAGTTGAACAGGTGGCAAGACCAACTGGTTTAGTGGATCCTGAAATCGAAGTGTTACCAGCTAGTTCGCAGGTTGATGATTTGTTGGGGCAGATTCATGAACGCGTCAAAGTTCATGAGCGTGTTTTAGTGACGGTGCTCACAAAACGCATGGCAGAGCAATTAACTGACTACCTATCCGATCACGGTGTGAAGGTGCGTTATGTGCACTCCGATATTGATACGGTTGAGCGTGTGGAAATTTTGCGAGACCTCCGACTTGGAGTGTTCGATGTTTTGGTGGGTATTAATCTATTGCGCGAAGGTCTGGATATTCCGGAGGTTTCTTTGGTGGCGATTTTGGATGCCGACAAAGAAGGGTTCTTGCGCTCTGAGCGCAGTTTGATTCAGACGATTGGTCGTGCCGCTCGTAATATCCGCGGTAAAGCCATTTTGTACGCCGATCGCATTACTGACTCCATGAAACGAGCGATGGGAGAGACAGAGCGTCGTAGGACCAAGCAAATTGCCTTTAATAAGCTTCATGGTATTGAGCCAAGAGGTGTTACCAAGCGCATCAAGGACATTATTGATGGTGTCTATGACGTCAATGAGAAGCGCTCAGAGATGCAGGTGGCTGAGGAGAGGGCTCGGTATGAGGATATGAGCGAGAAGGACCTGTCGGGCGAAATCAAGCGCTTAGAGAAGCAAATGAACTCTGAGGCCAAGAATTTGGAGTTTGAAAAGGCTGCTGCCACCCGAGACCGCCTTACAAAGGTCAAAGAAATGGCTTTTGGAGCGCGTTCCCGGGATTCCCTTTAGTTTTTTGGGATAATTCCTGAGCGGATTAGTAGGGTATATGGTATAGTTGACTGGAATAGTCGGGTATTACCTATTCGACTGTTAGCTGTCCATAACAATCCATTACCAAGGTGACATATGAGACTTACAACTAAAGGCCGTTTTGCTGTAACTGCAATGATCGATTTAGCCCTGCGTGAAACGCATGGTCCTGTAACGCTGGCTGGAATTAGCCAAAGACAAAAAATTTCGCTCTCTTACTTAGAGCAGTTGTTCGGTAAATTACGCCGTTTCAATATTGTGGAGAGTACTCGCGGTCCTGGAGGTGGATACACCCTGGCGCGTAAAGCGGATGAAATTAGCGTAGCCGACATTATTGTTGCTGTGGATGAGCCTTTGGACGCAACCCAATGTGGTGGCAAAGGCAATTGTCATAGTGATGAAGAAAATCATGGCCTCTGTATGACGCATGACCTCTGGACAAATCTCAACTCCAAAATGGTTGATTATCTGAGCTCAGTGTCTTTGCGTGATTTAGTTCAGCAACAAGAAGGGCGCGGTATTGTGCTGCATGATCTGCGTCATAAGAAAATCAAAATTGAAGGCGTGAAGTCTGAGAGGACTGCGCCAGTAGTAGCAGCAAAAAAAGAGATTGCTCCCAAGAGACCTCTTGTGAACTCCATTTTTAATCTGGCTCAGCAAAGCTAAACACCAGCAAGCCAATTTTTATAAGTAAATCATGAACGCACCACAAGACATTCCAGCGCAGCCGGTTCCAATGTTTAGTCCTAAACACTTTCCGGTGTATATGGATTATTCAGCGACAACACCGATTGATCCACGCGTGGTGGATAAGATGTTGCCTTATTTGCGTGAGCAGTTTGGCAATGCCGCTTCCCGTAGCCACGCCTATGGATGGGCTGCTGAAGAGGCGGTCGAGTGGGCGCGTTCAGAAGTAGCTCAATTAGTGCATGCTGACCCAAGAGAGATCGTATGGACTAGCGGCGCTACCGAAAGTATTAATTTGGCATTAAAAGGTGCCGCCCATTTCTATAAAGATAAGGGCAAGCACATCATCACCGTGAAGACTGAGCACAAGGCTACTTTAGATACTTGTCGTGAGCTGGAACGTGAAGGTTACGAAGTAAGCTATCTAGATGTACTGCCCAATGGCATGATCGACATTGAGCAGCTCGAAAAGGCAATGACTCCTGGCACCATCATTGTGTCAGTGATGTTTGTGAATAATGAGATTGGTGTTGTGCAAGACATTCCGCGCATTGGTGATTTGTGTCGTTCACGGGGCGTGATTTTTCATGTGGATGCAGCGCAAGCTACCGGCAAGGTAGAGATTGATTTAGAAAAGCTGAAAGTGGATTTAATGAGTTTTTCTGCTCACAAGACTTATGGTCCAAAAGGGATTGGCGCTTTGTTTGTGCGTCGTAAGCCACGCATTCGGATTGAGGCGCAGATTCATGGTGGTGGACATGAGCGCGGTATGCGTTCTGGCACATTGGCCGTTCATCAAATCGTTGGCATGGGAGAAGCTTTCCGTATTGCCCGTATTGAAATGGTTGAAGAGAACAATCGCATTCGTGCCTTGCGCGATCATTTATTGGCTGGCTTGCAAGATATTGAGGAGGTTTATGTCAATGGCGACATGGACCATCGCGTTCCACATAACCTCAACATTAGCTTTAACTATGTTGAAGGCGAATCGATGTTGATGGCCTTGAAAGACTTGGCGATCTCATCAGGTTCTGCTTGTACCTCTGCTTCATTGGAGCCTTCTTATGTATTGCGCGCCTTGGGTCGTAACGATGAATTGGCTCACAGCTCAATTCGCTTTACATTGGGACGCTTCACAACTGAAGAAGAAGTGGATTTCACGATCAAGTTGGTAAAAGAGAAAATTGCCAAATTGCGTGAACTCTCACCATTATGGGAAATGTTTAAAGATGGAATCGATCTGAGCACGATTCAGTGGGCTGCACACTAAGAATATTGAAAAGATAAAGAGAAAATACCATGGCATATAGCGACAAAGTAATCGACCATTATGAAAATCCCCGCAACGTAGGTTCATTTGCTAAGGGTGATGACAACGTAGGCACTGGTATGGTCGGTGCCCCCGCATGCGGCGATGTGATGAAATTGCAAATCCGCGTAAATGATCAAGGCGTGATTGAGGACGCGAAATTTAAGACCTACGGTTGTGGTTCTGCGATTGCCTCTTCATCTCTTGTGACTGAATGGGTTAAAGGCAAGACTTTGGATCAGGCTTTAGAGATTAAGAATTCTCTGATCGCTGAAGAATTGGCGTTGCCGCCTGTGAAGATTCACTGCTCGATCTTGGCTGAGGATGCCATCAAGGCAGCAGTTGCGGATTACAAAGAAAAACATCCAGCGAAATAAGTAAAAAACTAACGACATCATGGCAATTACCTTAACTGATAAAGCAGCGCAGCACGTTCAACGCAATTTAGATAAGCGCGGCAAGGGCTGTGGCTTACGCTTAGGTGTTCGCACCACAGGTTGCTCTGGCTTAGCTTATGAATTGGAATATGTTGATGAGTCCGCTCCCGAAGATACGATGTTTGAGTCCAATGGCATTAAGGTCTTCGTTGACCCTAAGAGCTTGGCTTATTTAGATGGTACAGAATTAGATTTTGTACGTGAGGGTTTGAACGAGGGATTTAAGTTTCAAAATCCAAACGTAAAAGATGAGTGTGGTTGTGGCGAATCCTTCCGCGTCTGACGATTACTTTCGTTTTTTTGGTTTAAATCAGCAATTCAACCTCGACTTGTCTGCCTTAGATCAGACTTACCTTGCGATACAGAAGGAAGTGCATCCTGATCGTCATGCTCGTGGCAGCGATACCGAACAACGACTTGCAATGCAAATGACGACTTTTGCTAATACGGCATATCAAACTCTGAAGAACCCAATCCAGCGCGGCCTTTATCTATGCAAATTGCATGGTGTAGACGCTAAATTGGAAACAAATACTGCGATGCCTGCTGCATTCTTAATGAAGCAGATGGAATGGCGCGAGAGCTTGGATGAGCAAGCCGAAGACCTGCCCAGCCTTGAAGTGCTGATGGACGAGGTCAACCAAGTCAAACAAGAAACCATTGCTGAAGTGGTTCAAGCCATTGATGCTGCTAAGAACTATCAGCGGGCTGCCGAGTTATTAAGAGGTTTACTCTTCATTGATAAGTTTGCTATTGAGTTGGATGACGCTATCTCGGCTTTGGCTTAGCTTTACACTAACAGACCATGGCCCTATTACAAATCTCCGAACCCGGTAAGTCTCTCGCCCCGCATCAGCGGCGTATCGCTGTCGGCATTGACTTGGGAACCACGAATTCCTTGGTTGCGATCGTCAGAGACGCATTACCTAAAGTATTGCAAGACTCCCAAGGAAGAGAATTGCTTCCTTCCGTAGTGCGTTACTTGCCTAACGGAAGAACTAAGGCTGGTTTTGAGGCCTTAGCAAGCGTCGTTTCAGATCCAAAGAACACGATTGTTTCAGTAAAACGTTTTATGGGGCGTGGTTTGAGCGATGTCGAGCATATTGAAAGTGCTCCCTACGATTTTGTAGACGAGCCTGGTATGTTGAAGTTAAGAACAGTTGCCGGAGACAAAAGCCCAATTGAAGTTTCTGCAGAAATTTTGGCGCGCTTGCGTCAATTGGCTGAAGACTCTGTTTCCGATGACATCGTTGGTGCAGTGATTACCGTCCCTGCTTACTTTGATGATGCACAGCGTCAAGCCACTAAAGATGCAGCAAAGTTGGCTGGCATTGAAGTGTTGCGTTTATTAAATGAACCGACCGCAGCCGCAATTGCTTATGGTTTAGATAATGCCTCTGAAGGTATCTATGCTGTTTATGACTTAGGCGGTGGTACCTTTGACATTTCCATTTTGCGTATGAGCAAGGGAGTATTTGAGGTTCTCTCTACCGGCGGCGACTCTGCTTTGGGTGGCGATGACTTTGATCACCGCTTGTATTGCTGGGTAATTGAACAGGCCAAACTTCCACCATTGTCGGTGTATGACCATTCTGCCTTATTGCAATCTTGTAGACATGCCAAAGAGTTGCTGAGCCACAATCCTTTGGCACGCGTTCACGAGACGCTAGCAGATGGTACGGTAGTGAATGTTGGCGTGAGTCAGGCCCAGTTCTTTGAGATTACTCAGCACTTAGTCAGCAAAACATTGCTTGCTGTAAAAAAAGCCCTGCGTGATGCGAGTCTCAAGGCTGATGAGGTTAAGGGTGTTGTGATGGTGGGTGGCGCAACGCGCATGCCGAATGTCCAGCGCGCTGTTGGTGAACTATTTGGCACTAAACCTTTAAACAATTTAAATCCTGACCAAGTGGTTGCCTTAGGCGCCGCGATGCAGGCTGACCTGCTGGCTGGTAATCAAAGTAAAGATGATGAGTGGCTCTTATTAGATGTCATCCCACTATCTCTTGGTATTGAAACCATGGGCGGTTTAGTAGAAAAGATTATTCCTCGCAACACACCGATTCCGGTTGCACGTGCGCAGGATTTCACAACCTTTAAAGATGGTCAGACTGCGTTAGCCATTCAGGTGGTGCAGGGTGAGCGTGAGTTAGCTCAAGACTGTCGCTCTTTGGGTCGATTTGAATTGCGCGGTATTCCACCAATGGCCGCTGGTGCAGCAAGGATTCGGGTGACTTTCCAAGTGGATGCTGATGGTTTGTTATCGGTGAGTGCCACGGAGCAGGGCTCTGGAGTGCAAGCTTCGATTGATATCAAACCTTCCTACGGTTTGACTGATGCTGAAATTACTCGCATGCTGCAAGATGGGTTTGCTTCTGCCAAAGAGGATTTACTGTCTAGATCTTTGCGTGAAGAGCAAGTAAATGCGCAGCGTTTATTGGATGCCGTACAGACCGCATTAGATAGTGACCGTGCTTTGCTCAACAGTGAAGAGCAATCGACCATCGATCAGGAGATGGCAATGCTGCAAAATATCCTCAATGAAGAAACCGATAGCGCTGTGGTTCGCAAAGCTGTGGACCGCGCAGCCAAAGCTACCGATGAATTTGCCCAGATGCGTATGAATGCAAGTATTCAAAAAGCATTGGCCGGTAAGAACGTTGCCGAAATCTAATACCTATAAAAATCCTTAGAAACCCAGTCATGACCCAGATCGTTGTCCTTCCTCATAGTGAATATTGTCCAGAAGGCGCTGTAGTTGAAGTAGCCCCCGGCACCTCGATTTGTGAGGCCTTATTGGAGAATGACATTCCGATTGAACATGCCTGCGATATGGTTTGTGCGTGTACTACCTGTCATGTGATCATTAAAGAAGGCTTTAATAGCCTCAATCCACCCGATGAAAACGAAGATGATATGTTGGACCGTGCTTGGGGTCTAAACCCCCAGTCACGCCTATCCTGCCAAGCAATTGTCGCTCGTGAAGACCTGGTGATTGAGATTCCAAAGTACTCGATTAACCACGCCAAAGAGAATCACTGAAATAGAATCCACCGCATGTTTCAAATTGGTGCATTAGGCACCTTCACCGCTCATTTTCTATAAATTGCTGATGGTTACAGGACTAATATGATTGGGTAGTTCATTTTTTAGCAGCACCTCCATAGATTTTCTTTTAAGCCATCCTTCGGGGTGGCTTTTTTCTTCTCAAGCCACGACGATTAATCTAAATGTGGGTTGAAAGTTACAACTTCATTTTTAATAACTGAAGTGATTGGGGAGATTTTTTGAGAACCCCATCAGCCTCTAGAGTGGCGATAGCTCTATATAGTGCCTCATGTGTAACTCCAATTTCTGAAGCCATTGATTTGAAATCAGACTGGAGCGTTAAGACACCTTGATTGCCTTCGGTTTCAATTAAGTGGATCAGCTTGCTTCGAATATCTTTAAGACCTAATCGTTCAGACTGCGTTCTGAGCCGCATGATCTCTTTGCTCAGAAGTTGTACCCATTTGAGTGAGAACTTGCTATCAGTGAGCGCATCTCTTAAAGATTTAATGGGAAGCGTTATAGCTTGCCCGCTTTGGGTTGCGAGGGCATCGCAATGATAAAAATCTACCAATAAACTCGCCTCACTTAAGAAGCCGCCTCTGCACCGTTGTAATGTTGTCGGCTCTCCATGACTACTGATTCTAGTAAGAGTAGCTTCGCCAGAAACAATAAAGAACATGGATTCGGGCTTTTTGCCTTGTAGGAATAGATATTCGCCTTTATCAAAGTGATATGCATGACATTGTCCCAACAGCTCTTTGGGTAGGAGGTTTTTAAGTAGCTCGGGAATATAGAGATCCATATGATTTAAATCATACGCCCTTTGGAGGATTGGACGAATAATCAAACCATACAAAGGAGGTTGCTATGGAAATAGTCAATTTAACGGTAAGCGGTATGACTTGTGGGGCCTGCGTAAAGCATGTTGAAAAAGCCATCAATTCCATTGCTGGAGTGGAGAAGGTTGAGGTGGATCTTGCCTCAGGTTCAGTAAAAGTTGAGGGCGATATCTCACAACAAGTGAATGAGATTATTGCGGCTTTAGAGGAGGATGGCTATCCCGCAAAAATTAGCTCAAGCGAATCAAGTGAAATGAAAAGTGGTTCTTGTAAGAGCGGCACAAGTTGTTGCTGTCACTAAATAAACGAATAAGGAAATCAAAATGAAAACTGTAAACAAATTCTCAATCGGTATTGCGGCTGTTTTAGGGCTCGGTTTAACTATCGCTTCTGTACATGCTCAGCAAGGCCCAATGGGTGGGATGGGTAATGGCATGGGACCAGGCATGATGCGGGGAGGAATGATGCAAGGTCAAATGATGGGGCAAAACGCCAACATGAAAATCATGCGGGAGCTGATGACTCCATCTGAAAGACTTGCCATGATGGATAAGATGATTGATGCCAAGACTATAGAAGAGCGTCAAGCAATCATGACGGCTAACCATGTAGAGATGGAAAAGCGTGCCAAAGAAAAAGGTATTACTTTGCCGGCAGGACATGGCCCACAAATGATGTCTGGCAGAAGCTGCGGATAAGTGTTTAGTTAATAACAATTAAAGGAATGAGGTAAATCAAATGAAATGTAACGTTGGCGGTATTGATCGCGTACTACGCATCACTGTTGGTTTGGTATTAGTTGGCTTGGCTGCAAGTAATGTGCTTGGCGTATGGGGATGGATTGGGATTGTTCCTTTGGCTACTGGCTTATTCAAGTTCTGCCCTCTGTATCGGATTATGGGAATGAATTCTTGCGGAACAGGCTGTGGCGGTGGCGGTTGCTGTAAGTAAACGCCAATATATAAAGGAAATTGAAATGTCAAAAGA
>Ga0194059_1000099_pt1 | contig 42255 bp, 31 predicted proteins | sample SepL6211m_MetaG_FD_163426 | JGI IMG/M metagenome (GOLD analysis project Ga0194059, IMG submission 163426) | Anoxic zone freshwater microbial communities from boreal shield lake in IISD Experimental Lakes Area, Ontario, Canada - Sep2016-L626-11m | ecosystem: Environmental > Aquatic > Freshwater >...
TCTCCGCTCTGACCACCAGCCAGATCCAGGCTATCACCACGTCGCAACTCCAGGCCTTGAGTACCGCCGACATCGCTGTCCTGAGCACATCCCAGGTCCAGGCCTTGAGCACCGCCGACATCGCCGCGCTGACCACGGCTCAAGTCCAGGCATTGACCACGGAACAGATTCAGGCTTTACATACTCATGAAATAATAGCTCTAACAACAGATCAGATTTATGCATTAACGACTACAGATGTTGTTGCGCTAACTACGAATCAATTTCATGTTATGACGACTGATCAAATTGCTGCCCTGAGTACCGCCCAAATCCATGCCATGGAAACAGTTGACATTGCAGCTCTTACTACGGCTCAAATTCAGGCGCTTCATACCCATGACATAGTCGCTTTAACCACTGACCAGATCCATGCCCTGACAACGGCACAAATTCAGGCTTTCCACACACATGACATTATAGCTCTAACGACGGATCAGATTCATGCATTGACGACTGCCGATATCATCGCTCTGACTACGGATCAGTTCCATGTAATGAGTACGGATCAGATCCACGCCCTGACCACAGATCAGCTTGCTGTTATGCATACCGCTGACATCGCTGTAATACATCAAGATGGCAAGTCGGGCGCTTTTGCAGACACTTCGGCTTTCACTGGCACACAACTGGGTGCGTGGCTAACAAGTCCTATCGTGCTTGACATGGATGGCAACGGTATTCAGACATCTAGCGTTCATAGCGGCGTTAACTTTGATATAACGGGTAGTGGCCAAAAGATTCAAACGGGCTGGGTAGCAGGAAACGATGGTCTTTTAGTGAGAGACTTAAACCATGACGGCCTGATTAATAATGGTGGAGAGCTTTTCGGAACGGCTACGACACTGGCATCAGGCAAACACGCTAAAGATGGGTTTGAAGCTATGCGCGACATGGATACAAATCACGATGGCGTTATTAATATGTCAGACGCTGACTTTAAAGATCTTAAAATCTGGATTGACAGTAATCATGATGGCATCTCACAGGCAAGCGAACTGCACTCGCTACAATCATCAGGAGTGGCTCAGCTCAATCTGAATGCCACTCAGACTGCAGTTAATAACAATGGTAACTGGGTATTCCTTGATTCCAGTTACACCGCTACTGACGGCACAACACATCAAATGGCAGATGTCTGGTTCGAGAAGGGGGGGCAGCTTGACTTCACAACCATGACAACCGCGCAGGTTGCGTCTTTAACGCCCGATCAGGTTCATACCTTGTCAACTGACCAGATTCATGAAATGACTCCTTCTCAGGTGTTAGCGCTCACGACTGCCGATGTTGCTGTGCTGACACCCGAGCAAGTTCATACATTGTCAACGGATCAGATCCACGCATTGACACCGGATCAGGTGGCAGCATTCTCTACTGACAATATTTCCGCCCTGTCTCACGACCAAGTGCAGTCTTTAACACTGGATGATGTCGCTGCTCTACAGAATTTCGGCAAAGATGACGCCTTCTCGGCAGCACAACTTCAGGCAATCGTTAAACCTCATCTGTCACAAGGGTTCGATGATATTCTGTTCTCCGGCAACGTGCATGTTCATACCAACGTAATTGCAGGTTCCGATCAGATCCAGTTGATAGTAACTGGTGACACAACCGGTAAAGTTGAGCTTATGGGCCAACCTGGTGACTGGAAAGATGCCGGTTCCATGTTGGTAAATGGTGCCGAGTCCCATGTTTACAACAATGGGCACACCCAGATTGTGATTCAGGGAAGTGTGACGGCTACGGATAAAAGCCTGCTGCCTTGATAGTTTTAAATGATTGATTTAGCTTGACGCCGAGTCTTTTATCCATGGGCTCGGCGTTTTAGTTTTCAATACAACAAGCATCTAAACGGCTATAATTACTTTGACGACAGCTCGCCCGAAGTGATATGTTTGCGTCCGTAATCACCTCGCCATTCAATATAAATCGGTGCCAGTCTCTGTATTTGTTCTGCATTACAATCACAAATTGAATACCGTGCTATTTAGGCTGCATCTTTATGAAGCGAAAAAAAGTCAACAAATCTCTCCACACAATAGCACCACAAAGCAATCCGCTTGTAGTTGCCATTGAACTCCAGCAGCAGGGCAAGCTGGCTGAAGCAGAGGCTCTGTTCAGGCGGATTCTGACAGTTGCCCCCATTAATCCGGTGGCCTTGTATTCTCTGTCAGTAATTCTACTCAATTCCGGCCACCACACAGAAGCTCTGCACTATGCGACTGACGGCACGAGGGCAAACCCCGATTTTGCACAACTCTGGTTTGTTCAGGGTTCCGCGCTCCAGGCCCTGCATAGAAGAGATGAGGCGCTCGTCAGCTTTGATAGTGCCCTTGCTGTAAACCCCAAATACATAGAAGTTCTCGTTAATAGCGGCGTGTTGCTGCGTGATATGCGTCGCCACCAAGAATCGCTAGAGCGTTTTCGTCGTGTTCTCGAGATTGATCCGGACTACGAGACCGCTCTTGGTAACTACGGTGTTCTGCTGACGGAGTTCAAACAAGGACAGCTTGCAGTTGCAACATTTGAGAGGCTTCTGCAAATAAATCCGAAGTATCCGTATGGCCTCGGGTTGCTTTGTTACGAACGCATGCATATGTGCGATTGGACCGGCCTTAAGGAGATTACTCGGCACATCACTGAAGGAATCCGTGAAGGTAAGGCGGTCTGCAAAACGCTCGGGTACATGGCCTTGTCCGATTCGGCCGAGGAACATTTTCTCTGCGCTAAATTATTTGCTAAAAATCAGCATCCGAAACGTCCGGAGCCACTATGGCAAGGCGAATGCTACAGTCATGAACGCATCCGTATTGCATATGTCTCCCCCGATTTGCGCGAACATCCTGTCGGTCACCTGATGGCCGGAGTCATTGAAGCGCACGATAAGTCACACTTTGAAACTATAGCAATTTCTCTGGGCATTGACGATAAAAGCCGCATTCGCACGCGGATGTTGGCTGCATTCGACCACTTTATCGACGCCAAGGATATGTCTTCACGACAGATTGCCGAACTCATGCGGCAGATGGAGGTTGATATTGCTGTGGATCTGGCTGGCTATACGTCGGATGCGCGGACAGAAATCTTTCTTAATCGACCGGCTCCGATTCAGGTGAACTACCTCGGTTATCCCGGAACAATGGGTTTAGATTGCTACGACTACATTATTGCCGATAAGAGCGTCATTCCGGAGAGTCATCAGGAATTCTACTCGGAAAAGGTAGCCTACCTTGAACATTGCTACCTGCCGATTGCATCCGGCATAGAAATTTCAAAACCTCAATCGCGTAGCTTCTACGGACTTCCTGATCATGGTTTTGTCTTTTGTGTCTTCAATCATGACTACAAAATACATCCTGATATCTTTGCCGTCTGGATGCGACTTCTTAACTCCATTCCAGGCAGCGTACTTTGGTTGATGTCACGAAATGATGTCTCGCAGAAAAATTTGCGACAGGCAGCACACAATCATGGTATCAGCCCGGACCGTCTTATATTTGCGTCCCGGGTTCCCATGGTAGAAGATCATCTTGCTCGTTATCGAGTGGCCGATCTGTTTTTAGATACCTGGCCGTACAATGCTCATAGCACTGCTGCAGATGCTTTGCTGGCGGGTCTGCCGGTTGTTACCTGCAAGGGTGACTCGTTTCCTGCCAGAGTTGCTGCAAGTCTTCTTGAAACACTCGGTTTCGTTCAATTAGTCACGAACACATTTGAAGAGTATTTCAAGCTGGCCAACGGCTTGGCGCATGATCCGGGGCGGCTTAAAACGTTGAAGGAAAGCCTTTCGCCGGCAAAGCTTCATGGCCATCCGTTTCTCGGCGCATCTTTTACTCGCTCTCTCGAGAAAGTCTTCTCAGCTATTGCCCTATCATCATTGAGTGTACCAAGCAGTCAGTTGGTCGTTTTGCCCGTCACTGCGAACCAAAATGGTCATATTATTGCGTCGGAACAGCAGAAGATTGTTTCGCCCAGCAAATCAGATGATAACCTGGAAATTGCTCAAGAGCTGTTTCGTCAGGGTAACCTGCCGCAGGCCGAGTTGTATGCACGGCAATGCCTGGCGCTTGACAGAAGCAGTACCACAGCAGCTGAACTACTGGAAAATCTGCACCGGGCGTATGGCATGACCGAAGCATTTGAACTTTCTGAGCGTGCATCGGAACAGTTTGACAGTCGTGACAGATTTCTCCTGATCAAGGCTTGGGGGTATGGTTTCTGGAGCGAAGTACATCATCTGGCGACTCAATTGCTGCTGGCTGAACTGACTCAGCGTACGCCAATCATATTGTGGGGCAGAAACTGCCTGTTCCGCAAGGATACAGATATCAACGCATTCAATCATTTTTTTCAGGAGATTTCCTCCATAGGACTGGATGATATCCCGCGTACAGCGTCGATATTTCCGGGGAAATGGACTTGGAACAATATATATGAAGAAAACATTACTAAGTGGGAAGGCTATGGCTCGCATCTGGCCGCCCAGTTCCTGTTTGATCGTCCGGAGACGCTACTAGTCAGTGACTTCTTCTCAACGATAGCTTCGATTGTTCCATGGATCGGACCAAGTTCAAAATATTATGGCCTGACGGATGATGCTCTGTATGCAGAAATGTTCCAGAAATATCTGAAACCAATCCCAAGTATACTTGCAAAAGTCGATGATTTTTTCACTCAAAATATGCAGGGTCGGCTTTGGGTAGGTGTCCATGTCCGGGGTTCCGACAAGGTCAATGAAGCCTCCCATATTGCTCAGACAAACGCGAAGTATTTCGGTTTCATAGACCGGATTATTGAGCTTAATCCTTCCATCGGCATATTTCTACTCACCGACTCCCAACCGACGATGGAGGCGTATACGTCACGCTACGGTGATAAATTGCTCTGTACGCATGCGTCCCGCTCGGCATCTAATGTTGGCGTTCATTACATGGACAACCAGGACAGCATTGCCATTGGCGAAGAGGTACTGGTTGACGCGTTGCTGGCGCTCAAATGCGATTACTTTGTGGGAAATATGGAATCTAATGTATCAGTTGCTATCGTTAGTATGCGCGACTGGCCTCAGGGATTCAAATTTCTTCTTGGGGAAAAGAATATACGTAGTGAAAACCTGTTTCTGCACAAGCGTGGACACAGCAGCAGTCCGGCGTGCCGATTATGCAGTTCGCCAACGACGGCGGATTTTTCCAAGCAAATTCTTTTCAAGCACTTGATAACCTATTTCAAATGCAGTGTTTGTGGTTCATTACAAACAGAAGAGCCATATTGGCTGGATGAAGCCTATTCGCAAAATGCAGAAATATTTGATACAGGCAAAGCGTCGCGCACTTTGTCCTTTTATCTTATTTTACGCCCTCTGTTTTCAATTCTAGGAATACAGCTTGCTGATCGTTGCGCTGATTTCGGTGGTGGGACAGGATTATTTGCACGACTAATGCGAGACGTTGGATACAACTTCTATACGTATGACAAGTATGGAAGTGGTGAATTTTGTGCGGGCTACTCTTGGGAAACCTTCGACCGACCGGTTAAACTGGTTACCATTTTTGAGTGTGCAGAGCATTTTGCAAATCCATCCAGCGAATGGGACATCATTTTTTCCAGCGGCGCCGATTATATTATTGGAACTACAGGGATATATTCAGGACAAGGCGCCGACTGGGCCTATCTGTCTCCAGAATCAGGCCAACACATTTTCTTTCATTCAACGGCAGCGATAGCTCATGTCGCCTCGAAGCGTGGTTGGCATGCTTACCTCCTGGGGAGCTATTTTCTTATGGCCAGATTCCCGTTATCCAAACAGGCAGGCGCTGAATTGTTGGAGTGGAGCAGGAATTCGGGCAGAGCCTACAATGATAGTTTTCAGGTCTGGTTGAAAAGCCCGTTTGAATTCGCTTCGATTGATAACCAGCGGATGGCGGCATTGGCTAAACTGCGCAGTTCTTTTACTAGAATTGCTATTGATGGAGTTTTCTTTCGATTCGCCTCAGGTATTTCCCGGATGTGGAAGAGCCTTCTATCGGAATGGTCGGCCAATGGATTCGGTGAATTTATCGTTGTCATCGATCGCGGCAAGACTGCTCCTCGCTTTGCTGGCATTCACTATGTAGATGCGCCTATGCACAGTTACTCTGATCGCCAATCGGATCGGAAAATGCTACAGGAGATCTGTAATAGGGAGAAAATCACTCTTTTCATTTCGACCTATTACACGACTCCGCTCACTACCCCTTCTGTTCTGATGGTACCAGATATGATCCCGGAAGTTATGGGTTTCGACCTAAATAGTGAGCAATGGAAAGAAAAGCATGACGCAATACGTTACTGCCAAAATTTTCTGACTATCTCCAAATCTACAGCCAATGATCTAATCAAATTCTTTCCGGCAATTTTATCAGAGTACGTTGTAACGGCTCATTGCGGCACTGACTTTCGCACCCAGTCTGTTGAGCGGATCGGTGGTTTTAAGCTTAAGTATGGCATTGATCAGCAGTATTTTCTGATTTCCGGGACAAAAAGCGACTATAAAAACGTAATACTTTTTTTCAAAGCTTTTGAACTATTAGGTGAGCGGCGCAATGACTATTCAATTGTATGTACGCACTCCAGGCCGCCTCTGGAATCAGAATTTATTGACTGTGTGGGAGATGCGAAGGTTCACCTCTTAGTTCTTACCGATGACAATCTCCAGTGTGCCTATTCTGGTGCTATTGCGCTGGTATATCCGTCAAGGTACGAAGGTTTTGGTCTGCCGGTTCTTGAAGCCATGGCGTGTTCCTGCCCAGTGATTACGTGCAACAACAGTTCAATAGGCGAGGTTGCTGGTGATGCGGCTATTTACGTAAATCCGGATGATGTTGAGGGGATGAGGAATGCACTATTAGCGGTGCAAGAAGAGGAAATGCGAAACGAACTGGTAAAAAATGGTTTGCAGCGAGCAAAGGGATTTACCTGGCGCAAAATGGCTGACCTGGTGGAAAGTGCTTTGGTAGGCAGTTCCAAACAGGAAAGTGTCCAATAATAATCTCTATTTGATCTGGAGACAACTTTAATGTCTATCCTGTTTATTTCAAATGCAAATCCACATAAAGTAAACTACTTGACTCCTGCGGAAGGCAAAATCTATCTTGTTGCAGAGCCATATCGGTTCGGCTCAGTAGCAGAAAGATCCGATATTATATATGGGCCCCCGGGAGAATTCTCTCTACCCGAAATACTGAAACAAAATGGCCGAGAAGATATTGAGATTGTCATCTACCAAACTGATCCAGCATGGTCTTTTATCCCCTTAAATTTGAATAAGGTCACTGATAAGACTGTGGTCATTTTTGGTGATATGCACCATATGGCGCATCCGATTGTGAAAGCATTGGCCTACGCCCAGCGTGAGCGCCCTTACGCAATCTCATCAGCTTTTACCAGACAGCACCTGCATTGGTTTATGGCCGCAGGATTTACTAATTTTTTATGGGAACCTTCATTTTTTGGATCGTATACGCAAACTGCTCTCAATAGCTTCAAAAACAGGAGTGAGTGGTTTACTTTTTGTGGTTCTACAAGTTCTCACCCACGACGGGCAAAGCTACTGGAATGTCTGAAAAGTAATATACCAGATTTCGGTAAATATGAGGTGACACGTCAGCAGATGGGTGAGATTGTTAAAAACTCGTGGCTATGCTTAAATAACAGCCTGAACAGTGATTTCAATATGCGCTGCTTCGAGGTTATCGCTGATGGAGGGTTGCTCGTTACAGATCGTCTATCAAGATATTCTGGGTTTTTTGATGTTTTTACGCCTGGCTACAATTGCCTTATATATGATTCCCCGGAAGAGTTAATTGAAATAGTTGAATCACGGCGTTTATTACGGCAAGTTGCTCCGGTAATTGCCGAAAACAGCCATAAGCTCTATTGGAGTCAACATGAGCCCACTATGGCTTGGGGGCGATTCATTGATGCCATTCGAAAGGGCAGTTTCTCCGATTATTTAACATTGGATGATCGGGCTTCCTCATCAATTGAGCGCGAAAAATGGCTTAGTGTGAGGATTGCCATATACGAAATGGCTCAGGAAATTCATCGAAATTTAGAGAGAGTTTTTGTTGATTTGTCCGCTGTTGCCCTTCCGATTGTTGGGTCAGATCTGGATGACTTGCCGCGGGTGTTTCCACTGTCAGTTCGGAATGAGGAAAGAGATGGCGATGCAGTTTTTTTTGTGGGAATGGAGGATGAGCAGACAGCAGCCGTTTATACGCATCGGATGCTTTTGAAATAGTAAATTTGATTTTCCTCCAATAGTTACCCGATCTTCTTACCTTTATCCAGGTTGCTTTATGGGCGGCGCGCAAGAATCCAGCACTGCGCAACGTTACACTCTTCATTCGCCGGCATCAATCCGTCACTTCCCTGTAGTATCCGGTAATCCGGCCAGGTGTGATGTTCAAAAATGTAATGAATGTACTTTTCGCATCCCCAATACCCCAACTCGATAACTTCAAATCCACAGCTGATAAATAGAGTGCAAAGCCCGATTGGTGTATATCCATAAAAGTGGTTTGGCATCATATGCGGGATGTTGATAGTAGGTACACAGGTGTAGACATGGCCACCCGGACGGAGGTGATTCTTAATACGCTGGAGTGCGATTACTGGTTGATACAGATGTTCGAGTGTCTGACCAAAGACCATAAAATCGAAATCCTTCTCGTCGAGATCAAGCCTATGCAAATCATTCTGTCCGTTTTGGTAAGGAATATTGCGAATACTCCTATAATCCAGCAGTTCAAGTTCAGGATCGAATCCGGTCGCAAGCAGTTTGTTGCCGCACGCTAAATTGTGTTTAGTAATCCATTCTTCAAATTCGATGATGCAGGGTACGCGTGGAAAGTCCATGTCTTCCCATCGCCAGAGTCGTTGTGGATTCTGCATCGGGAGCCGGACATGCTTTTTTGCATAGTCTGCACCCTTCAGCACATGCCGCTCGTAAATCATCTGAATATACGGTTCGTTGAGTAGTAAGATGTTCATGGCACTTTCCCATGAGAAACTAAAACAGAATACGTTTAAATACGCAATAACCGCATCTTAAAGTCAGATTCCCATAAACTAATTTATAGCTGCTATCAGAACGAAGCTTCATAAAATTTGTGTAGTTTTTTATAGATAATACATAATTTAGCACGATATACTTAGCGCCATAAACTTTATTCAAATCTGCTTCACCGGTAAATTGGCTCCCGTCAATGACAACCAAATCAAAATTTGAGATCCCATTTGCTGTCCGTATGTAATCTATTGAGCATGGTGTTAAATTATTATTATTTAAATAATTTTTTTCATCCCGATAAGTTTTGACCAGATCGCATAAATTGATATGATTCAGGTTTGTCTTCACGCTTGTGTAAAATGACTCCAATTCTTCTTCTAATATATAGCTATCAATAGAAACCGAAGATCCCAGAAAGTACCTTGCATTATTATTAGGGCGACATAGGGCTTTAAACTTATCTTTATCAGGTTCGATACAATAAACCAGCACTTCAGGTTTCCTGGTAATTGCAGAAAGTATTGCATGGGTTGATCCAGAGCCTGATGCTGCTCCAATATCAAGGATAGTTGTTATGCCGTGATCATCATAAATAATTCGCTGGATTGTAAAATAGAGTTCCTGGTCGATTTCTTCTGGAAATAAAATAAAATCGGTTTCTTTAATGCCAAGCCAATCTGGCATTCTAATGCTTGAGAACTTGTCAGCGTGAGAATTCTGTTGGATATTATCCGGGAGAATTGCTTCCAAAGAACACATTTTGGGATCAGGATTCTCTTGAGCAAGTTCCTCCAGTATTATGTTTTTTGCATCGAAGGGGTAGCCTAGTTTGTTGAGAGTGCATGCTTTTAAATAAGGGATATCGGGAATCTTAAACGTCGACAGTGATAGTACATCTAACGCAGTTAATATATCGTTATAGTGAGTGCCAGAATTGGCGCTAATGCGATCAAGCAAGTCCTCAACGGCTGATAACTCGGCTTTTTGATAATTAACAACCTGTTGAGCATTTAACAGTCTATGCGGATCACTAAGATTCGCCTCGATTTGCTGAAGCCTCGGCAAGTCAACAAAATTGGATTTGTGTACCAACGTAGCAGCAACTTTTTGCGCCGATACTATGGATGCTTCTAATTCTGCGGCATCGCTGCCGTGTATGGCGCCAAGCAGCATCAATGCGTCATTGAATCTGTCTACCCGCGTTTGGTGGTAGTAGTTTTCCCAGAATGGCAGGTTCCTCATTCTCGGGGTTTTCCCCTTCCCTTCAGGCACTTTAAGCCATACAGGGATAAGCATTTTTCTGTTTGCCATTTGGGAAACTTCATCCATCCAGTTGTCATCAAACCAATAATAGAAACGATTGGTGATGAAGTACCCCAGTATGTTCAACCATTGTGCACTCGGGATCGGTAACGTCACTTGATGTGGCTCCACATTAGGATCGGGAAGAAATCCAAGTTGTATCCCGTCTTCATGATTACTGAAACTGTCTCTTAGTATCGTATCCCAGTTTTTTGTTTCGATTTGATAATCATCAACAAACGGGAAAAATATTCCAGAGTTGGTAGTGGATTTTTGCCACAGAATATTTAACATTTCCCCCATTGAACCGGTGCTTCGGCCTATGACCCAGTTGATATTAAGTTTGTATTTGTTCCAGGCGCCGGATTTTATGTAGTCGAGAGTTAATACATCATCGTCATCAACAAAAAGCCATATATCAACAAGATTTCTGTATTCAATTGTTTCATTGAAGTTTTCGAACACACATTCCAACCCGCCAGGCCTGGCTCGTGTAGGCATTAAGACGCTAATATTGTCGGGGTGTTCAATCGGTTTAGCTAGATAACGATAGCTTGGTCGCACGAAATACCTTTCTATAAACAACGAGCTCAAAAATGGCAAATGGGCCAAGTAGCAAATAAGTAACAGGAAGCAGAGTGGACATTCACTCTGAAAGTAGCACGAGTTTCAAAAAGGCTTGCGGGTATACCAATGTATAGTTCCTGCAGGAGTAAGGACGGTGTTTTTCTTCTGCTACATTATTCTTCAGTAAAATAAATAACCTGGCTGCCCAAGGTGTCAAACCGGAAAGGTACATGCAACAAGTTAGAAAGACCTGTTTTAAGCTTTTCTCGGCCTTCCGGTTGCACAAAAAACAACATGAAGCCTCCTCCGCCAGCACCGAGGACTTTGCCGCCAAGCGCACCAGAGTTCATTGCCTTCTCGTAGATATCATCAATGGTGCTGGTTGAGACTTTACTTGAAAGCTGTTTTTTTAATAGCCAGCTTTCGTTCAGTAACAATCCAAAATCGTTATATCCTGAAATATCACCGTCGAGGACTTCTGTCGCAGCATCCACGATTGATAACATCCTGGACAGTTCCTGTTTCTTGTTATCAAGTTGCCTCAATTTGTCCTTTTCAATCTCCACAGCAAAACGAGCAAAGCCTGTAAAGAAAAGCATCAAACAACTTTGCAGGTAAGCACTTTTTTCTGCGGTGATAACAAATGGGTTAACTTCAATATTGTTTTGTGAGGAAAAAACTATTTTGTTCAACCCCCCAAACGCAGAGGCTGCCTGATCTTGAGATCCGACAGCCTCCTTAATCATGTTTTGCTCTATGTGTATAGCTTCCAGAGCAAGGCGCTTTTTTGTAACCATTTTGCCTTTGAGCGCATACAGGGCGTGCAACAGCCCTACTGTAAATGCTGAACTGGAACCAAGACCCGAATGGGAAGGGAGATCGCCATCATGCTGCATTACCAGGCCATCTTGTACATTTAAAAACCTGTATGTTTCTCGAACGGCAGGATGTTCGATTGAATCAATTTCGTTGAATGCTTCCTGTTTTGAAAAAAAAACTATTTTATGCTTGTAGTCAAAGAATGGCGGAAGTTTGCGCAAGCTGACATAGCAATATTTATCAATGGTTGAAGATATTACTGCTCCACCATTTTCCATATACCAAGCAGGTAAATCGGTACCACCACCGAAAAAAGACATTCTGAATGGGGTGCGGGTAATAATCACAGCAGCTCACTTTTATCAGGCAATAACACGCCAGACGATGTAGGAATATCCTTCGTGGTACAGGTTGCCAAATGGTATTCGCTGTGCCTTGTCAATTACTATTTTGCATTCAGATTCAAGTTTTTTGAGTGAATCGTAGTACCCTGACAAATAGTTCCTTTTGTTGTGGTATAAAATGGCAAGAGCATCAACCTGGTTCAACTCGTCATACATTTCTACAAAGGGTTCGGCATTGATACAGAGTGCAGGCTTCTTATCAATAATAAAATTTAAAAATTCTGTGTGATCGGCTCCAATTTGCTCAAGCGAGTTAAGTGTGATTAAAACAGATGACTCAGGAATGACCAGACTGAAGTCGGGATTAAAATAGTCGAATTGTCTTCCTGAAAGCGGTGCATTCAGATGTGCCCCCAAAGAGTTTGCTATTTTAACAGAGCTTTCAGCCCAATCGAGTCCAAGCAATCTTTTTTCTGGGAACAGACTGTTCAGTATGGCCAGGTTGTATCCGGTGCCACACCCGAATTCAAAAATATTTTTGAAAGGTTTCAGGTAGGTGCTAAACAGATATTGTCGATAGACGGTATAAAAATTAAGCTCGAATTGAGTATCCCGAGGTTTTACATAGCGTGAAAATAACCTGGAAACAGGATATTTTGAAATGTATTTGGGAGCAAGCGTTGAAATGTCGCATCCGCTTGCAATAAAAGCGTCCAGATTCTCTTGCCAGCCATTTTCCCAATCCGTTTTGCGGACTTTTCCAGAGACTTTAAAAATGCCATCTTCAATAGCTTCGATCACTGAAGCCATTACTACATCCTGTTCTTCTTTCGGCAGCACTTCATATTGGAAGTCAAAACTTTCGATAAGATCTCCGCACTTTGAAACAACATCACTTATGGTTGTGCCAAATAATCCGGCAAAAGCAGCAGCATTCAGCATACCTTGTGTAGATTTATCGTTGCTACTGTTAAGGGTCTCGTTTAAGTTGCTCAAGTCGAACTCCGAAATAATTAACCACTATTTCCCTGGGCTACGGTCTGGAAGATTCCGTTTGATGCCATAATTTCCTGAATTGCCTGGTTTGATATAGTAATTCGTTTACTTTATTCAATTCGGAATAGGAAACAGCTAGTATCTTCTGATTTTCGCATAATACTGAAAAATCATTTTTTGAAATTTGAACAAGATCGTCGGAAAGTATTCTGAAAAAAATGTACTCTTCCATTAAATATCCAGCAGATTTAAGTATCCAGTTTGAATCAAGCTGCGAACGACTGATATTGTTAATATAAATATATTTTATTGAGTGCTTACGCAGCATATTGGTTGCGCCATACAGGCATTCTGTCTTGTCATCTATAATTGTGACGGCAAGAAGATCAACAACAGAAATGTTTTTTGCGCTACAAAGTTCGTCAATTAAATTGGAAGAAAGTGCATGCAATCTGTACAGTATCGGCTCGCTTGAAACCAGCGCCAGGTTATTATTGATCTCAGGTTTTTCATCATCAATATAGATAATAATTGGTTTAGGGCTATTACGTAATAAAGTCTTAATATGCCTGAACAGCCATTTTTCAGATGAATCGGAAGCAGTGCTGTCCATATTAAAACCCAAACCTCTAAGCCCAAGCTGCAAATCCCTTACAGAAGAAAAAGCTTTATTTGATTCGGCACATTTATCTTCAACCATGTTCAAGTATGCATGTTCAATCTTCTTTGCAAAATCAGAGGCGTTGTTGAACCCATACTGTCGCGTTCTGGCTCTTAAATTGTGGCGATAATCTGCTAATAGATTGTTGTTTTCAGCAAGCCTTGCTGCCAGGTTGATATATTCATCAGGGGATTTCGCTATAAGTTCAGGACATCCAGAAGTCATAAGAAGCGAAGCGCCATAAGATTCAGCGAATCTTTTTCCTCTATACGAAACCACGGGGACTCCCTGCCACAGCGACTCCGCAATTGTATTGCCGCCATTATACGGCCAGGTGTCAAGTGATATGTCTACATCTGCATAGCAATTTATAATTTCATTACGATGCGCTCCGCCTCTGATTATCAGTCGGTCACTTGCGATGCCCAGTCGTAAAAACTGAGTTTGCAGGTAGCTTTGATTATCAGGTTGCGACAATTCGTTATTCCTAATATAAATCCTTGAGTCAGGCACAGCTTTAAGGATTTTTGCCCACCAAGAAAGAACTACAGGATTGATTTTACCATGACTGCCAAAACAACCAAATGTTATATAACCATTTTTTAACGCTGGAAGTTCACTTGGGTCTGGATGGGGGAAGTCTTCAAAGTTAAAGCAGAAAAATGAGCCTGGAAGTCGATAAATACGCTCTGTAAAAAATTTGTCCTCATCAGTATTCAATGCGAAGCCATCAGCAAAAATATAATCAACATTCGGTACGCCCGAGGTACCCGCATGATTGAGGTATGATATTTGTATCGGTGCACATCCTTTCGCCAGAGCGGTAAATCGGTGTCCGGGACTGAACCCGGTACACTCGACCAGAATATCAACTTTATCATTACCTACAGTATGAAGAAACTGCTCATCAGAATAGCCGCCAACTACTCTAATATTATCGGCATACGGTACAAAGCAAGCCTCAAGGGGATGTGGCGAGTAGAGGTTAATGGTGAACTTGTTTCGGTCATGATATTTCAGCAGAGGCAACAACTGATGCTTCATTGTAAATGAATTCCAAAAAGAGCAGTGATACCCTATGACCACCTTTCTCGCCCCGTCGTACTGGATACAACTGTTTTTTCTTGTCAGGGTACTTGCCGGACAAAATTTATCTGCCCATTTTATATGTGCAATCAACAAATCATTACTAGATAGTGAAGGTGATTTCAGCATCGCCTGAAGCATGCTGGAGTATTGATCATTGCTAAGTTCATCGTCCGAGCGTTGCCACATTTTTATGGATTCATCTATCAAGCCCCTTGGTTCAAGTAACTCTGCCAGCAGTACATTCCTATGCACCGTGTCAGTTTCGGACGATTGTAATTCCTGGATTGCAAGGTCAATCTTATTGACTCTTTTGTAGAGTAATGCGACAAGGTACGAATAATCAGGAGTATTTGAGCAGGTTCTCGCAAGATAGTCAAACGCAGCCGCAATGTCCCCTTTGGCCACATAAACATTAATATTAGAAATTATTTCATTTCTTATTTCCATACAGTTATGTTCCTTGACTTTTTAGTAAGGTATTAAACCAAGCAACCGTCAAAAGTTGGATAGTTATCCAGGTGAATGGCCTTGCCTTGTGGATAGAGGCCAAATAATTCTGGTCCTAAATGTATGCCCGAGCTCTCTTTTAGAGATAATGCTCTTCGGTTGATTAGTATGAGGCTGCTATTTTCCCATTTATCGTTTAAATTTAGTGCATTATCTGGAATAGAGCCAGGAACAAGAAAGTAAATGCAGCCTGGATTGAGGACGGTGGTTGATAGCGCCTCTAAATCAGAAGCGCTGAAGCAGGTATTTTCTTTTACTACTATGACCCAGTCCTTAAAATCCAGCCTTTCGAGCTGATTCAATGTCAGTTCTAAATCTTGATGTACAACTTTAGGTAACGTTCTTTCACCGCAATAGAAAACTGCTATCTGTTTGGGGAAAAGGCTCATATTTTTTGCAGAGATGCGGCTATTACTATCCTTGTTTGGAATATGCCATACGCCGATAGTTTTTTCATAATTTGCGCTGTTATCATATTGACTTAACATATAGTTATCGAAAAGAAGATATCTGCCGCGCCTGATTTTTGGACTTTCTACGGCTTTTAATAGCTCAAGGATTCTATGCGATATAATATCGCAATTTTTGTTGCCCTCCATAACAGGTACATCAAGGGCAGCAGAACAATATTCACACCAGTTAAGTTGCTCACCAAAATCTGCAGGTTCGCGTTTCCACCATCCTTTCTCTATTGGCCAGCCGCCTGGACCATCAAAAAGCATGTCAAACGCAGCCGCCACCTCACAAAAAAAAGCACCTTTTGGAGTAATACTTCCACTCCAGCTATTTTGCAGCCAACAATTATCACGCAGCTTTATCCAGTCATCATCTGGAATGCCCAGATCCTTTCGGGAAATCAGCAAAGCCTGATGAACTCCTGGGTGAATGTGATCGTTAATAACCTGATGTTCAAAGACATCCTGGATGGTTTCAAAATTATCGTAGTATTTTGGTCCAAGAGCTGTCCATAGCCCTCTTCGGCTTTCGGATTTGGATATGCGTGGAAGTTGGGACTTGATAAAATTTCTTGTTGGAGTCCTTGAATGTATAAATCGTTGTTTCGGCCCTCTGTTGTCAGCAAGATAATTGACGAAACGAACAAAGTCCGGATGGAGAGTTGGCTCGCCACCCATAATTCCTGCGGTATATGGGTACTCTTCTAACGAATCAACCGCTTTTGTAAATGTATCATAGTCCATAAAAAACGGTTTTTTGTGGTGTCCGCAAAAGCGTGTACAGTTCGAGCATTGATGAAAACATGCATTTGTAATATCAATTTGTATTGTTGTAGAAGATCCTGGAGATCTCATTATTCCTCCAACTTGGCAGTTTTGTCGCTAAATGATTAATTGAGAAAAACTCCGGTCTCATCTCTGCGGGAGATGATAGGGTTCTTGTTCGGCCACCAGATATTAAGCCTGGGATCGTTCCAAGTGTATGTAAACTGACCTTTTGGGTTGTAGTAGGTGGTTTGTTTGTAGTGAAATATGGTTGATTCGCTAAGCACCAGATGACCATTGCCATGTTTGGGTGGAACCAATACCTGCCAGCGGTTTTTATCAGAAAGAGTAAATGACTGCCATTTACCGAAAGCCGGTGATTCAGGATCACAGTTGACTACTACAAAATAAAACTTTCCATGCAGGCAGGAGATCAATTTCCAAGTCTCTCCGTCGCCGTGTATACCCCTCAATACATTACGGGTTGAAATCGAGATATCATCCTGGACAAATCTGCAGGCAATCCCCATCGCAAAATATTCTTCTTCATTGTATGTTTCGACATATTCTCCACGAAAATCTTCAAAAATTGCTGGTTTTATCAGTAACACGCCTTCCAGTTGGGTTTGTTCAACTTCCATTGTACATTCTCCTGGCTGTGAGATAATCTGCCTCAAGCAACTCTTTTTCTGAAATATATATCTGCATAATAGCGAGATAGAAGTGGATCTTCCTCATGAACCAGATCGAAACCTTCAGCATCCAATAATTGAACCACAGCATGTCGGAGTTCGGCGCTATGGCGTTCAATTACAATCCTGTCAGATATTGACAAGGTTTTGTTGCCGCCGGATAAAACCTCAATCTCCATCCCTTCAGTATCAATTTTCAGGATATCTATATGGGAAATATTGTGATAACGACAGAATTCATCAAGGGTTCTCTGATTGGTTCTGCAATGTGAAATGAATTCTTCGCGCATCCACGATCTTGGAACAGTCCTGATACTCCGACCCGAAATCGCGCCCGCATTGGGTAAATACTCAAAGTCGATTTCTTTGCCAGAATCTCCTATGGCCAGATTGAATACTTCAATTCCGTGGATACTGTTGAGCCTGATGTTTGTCAGAAGCGTGGCATGCTCAATCGGATTAGGCTCAAGACAATAAACATGACAGTCGGGGTTTTCCAGTTTTGCGCGAAGGGCATATAAACCCTGATTGGCGCCAACATCCACAACCGTCACTGCTTCTTTGCCAATGAAATCCGGAAGAAGCCTGTGATCGTTGTCGCGAAAAACCTCCTGATATACTTCCAGGGCTCCTACTGCTGAATACGGGAAAAACTGGAGTTTCAAGCCTCCAAGCTCAAGTATAAAAGGCTCATTCTCCTGGTTGAAACTGTTCGTGGCGAGCATCTTCTCTCGCCAGAGAGCAATTTCTTTGATTTTATTGACCGTGGCATCATTTCTTGCCTGGCTGGTTAGCCACTCAATGTCGAACGAAGGTTTGCTATCTATCAAAATATTACTCCTTCTGGGCTGCTACGGAGCAGGCTGTCACAGTTCGCCAAGTTCCTTCAGTATGGTCTTTCTGATTCCTTCAACATCCAATCCCAACAGCCCCCTGATATCGTCGAGGGTGCCGTAGTAGCAGCAGAATTTGTCTGGGATGCCGTGGTATTTGACTTTTGCATTGATGGTTGAACTGATTGCTTCAGAAAGTCCGAAGGCATCATGTACCACCAGTATCTGTGTCTCCGCATAGCGTGACAACACCTGTGCGTCGAGCGGCTTGATCGTATGGAAGTAGAGCAGGTTGACATCAAGCTCCTGGCAAGCTTCATGGACATTTTTCAGGATTGGACCGGCAGTGGCTATTGTTAAAGGTGCTGAATCACTGTGAAGCACTATATTCGCTTTGCCAAATTCCACAGGAAGGTCGAGATCATGCTCATCGGCGGGAATCCTGAAGTAGGAGGCATTACCATTTGCATATTGTGATTCTATCAGTGTGCCCAGTTCTTTTTTATTCCCGGGCTGCATGACTTCCATTCCCGGGAGCATGCGCATCAACTCCAGATCTGTATAGCAGTGGTGTGTAGCGCCATCCCAGGCATAATCAAAGGAGCCCCCGCAGGAAACAATATTGCCTCCAGCCCTGTTATAGCACATATCAAGCTTGACCTGCTCATAGCATCTTTCTGTAATGAAGGGGGCAATAGTATGCACAAAGGGATGAAGCCCCTGAGAACTCATTCCGGCTGCCATCGAAACCAGCGTGTTTTCGCATATCCCCGCATTGTACAACCGGTCAGGAAAACGATCGGAGAAATTCTTCAATAAATAGACGCTGATATCTCCCAGTAACAAAACTACCCGTTCATCTTTTTCGGCCAGCTTTAACACAATGTCTTTAAAGTGGTTTCTCATGGTAGCTCTCCTAATAGCATTTCCATTTCATCCTTGGAAGGGCTTCTTCTATGCCAGGAGAAAACCTCCTCTACTAAGGTCTTGCAGCCAAAACCTTTTTCGGTATTAGCAACGATGACTTTCGGGCGTCCGTTGGGAGGAGTAGTCAGAGCAGCATTGATCTCATCCACATCATGCCCGTTTACCTCGAAGGTCTCGCAGTCAAAAGCCTTGAACTTCTCGACTGCGTTGGTAATCGGCAAACAACGGGATTGTGAGCGGTTGTTGTCAAAAAGCACGTACAGGTTATCAAGTTTAAGGTTGGCGGCAACCATCAAGGATTCCCATACACTGCCCTCATTCGTCTCACCGTCTCCAATAAGTACAAAAACCTTTCTGGGGGATTTCTTGATTTTGAAGGTAAGGGCAATCCCGGCAGCAACACCACTGCCGTGACCAAGAGATCCGGTAGACCATTCCACCCCTGTGACACTATTTCGATCGGCATGACAACCGAATTTGGAGCGGAACGCACCAAAACCATAGACTTCCTCGATAGGAAAGTAGCCGGAACGAGCCAGCATACAGTAGTGGGCTAAGGCCGCATGACCCTTGCTGAGGATAAAGATGTCACGCTCGTCACATTGTGGATTGGCGCAGTCGTGACGCATGGTTGCGTAAACCGATCGCAGCATCTCGATGACCGAAAAGCAGGTAGGGATATGGCCATGTCCACTATGCTGCGAGATATGGAGTATATCTTGGCGGACGGTTTTACATAACGTATCCATTTCAGTCTCCTAAAAGTTTTCTTTTCAGTTTAATCGCAGTCATCTGCTGGATATGTTCTTTTGCCTCTAACCCGAATCTTCGTTCAATCATGTCCAGATACTTCGGGTTTTTGAAGAAGGTATCAAAAGCGTAATCTCTGAACTCAAGTACCTGTGCAGCAGTTAAATGTTCTGTAGGAAGCGGCTTAAAGTCATACCCCTGAGAGGCATAGCCGAGCCAGGTGTCGGGCAATTCTACCCCTTTGGCGAGACTCTCCTCGTAAAGTTCGGAGCCTGGAATTGCCATGGCACAGAAAAAGCTTGGAAATACCGGCATGAGCTCCAATGCAAGATTCAGGGTGTCCTGCATTGATTCATAGTCGTCACCTGGCAAGCCAAACATAAAATTGGCACAGAAATCGATCCCTACGCTGTGGGACTTGTTTACCGCATTGCGCACGGTATCTATTCCGTATGTATCTTTTCCTACGTTCGCTCTGATTCGGCTACTTCCGGTTTCTATGCCCAATTTTAGCCAATGAAAGCCAGCTTTTTTCAGAGTAACCAATTGCTCAATGGGAGCTTTATCAAGGACATCGACACGCGCAAAGGCATTGATGTTAAGATCATAACCGCGGTCAATTATCCCTTGGGCAATAGTCAGATAGTGTTGTGGGCTATAGACGAACAGCTCATCGTGTATGTTAATATGCTTGACTCCATAATCATTTACAAGGATGTCAATCTGTTTGAGTACCCATTCCGGGCTCCAGGAGCGAAGCTTACGTTCACCGTAGGTTGTATGGATTGCACAAAAACTGCATTTGTATGGGCAGCCGAGACTGGTGAAAATGGAGGCGTATTTGGTGCGTTCGCTGAAATCCCGCAGGCACATCCAACTAAAAGCACGATAGCGATCCATCGGGAGAAGATCCCATGCCACATCAGGAAGATCGTGAGTCAGGTCTTTGATATTTTCCGGTTTGGCGCCAGGTATGATTTTATTTCCATCCCGCCACCAGAGACCTGATATTTGAGAGAATTCCTTTCCTGCCAGAATTTCTGCAAGGGCTTGAAAGCCTTCGCCCTGAACCAGAAAATCACAAGCTTCCTCCCGCATTGTTCGTTCTGGAAGAGCTGAAGGGTGCCAGCCCGTAATAACTAATTTTGATTCAAGTTTTGACTCCTTTATTTTTTTGCAGAGATCGCCAACTGCAACCATAATAGGAGCTGAAACATTAGCCTGCTGGCTATAACAAACAATGGCTATATATTTTGGGTTGGTCTTGATGAGCAATTCGACGGTTTCATCAAAATCCAGATTAAGGGCATTTGCGTCTAATATATCTACATTGAATCCCTTATTACGTAAATAACCTGCCGTAAGTGCCGCCCAAAAAGGAGTGTCAATCGCTGAAAAAACCTTGCTCAGTTCTTGATATACCTGCTTTCGGGTGCCTCCGACATTTACAAGGACAATATCTTTATAGTTTTCCACCGCTACTCCTTTTTCCCGTTGCCCGACTGCTCCGTTTTTTCGAGCAAAAGACGTGATAACACTGCCATCGGCGAACTTAAGTATATTTCTCCTGCAATGATCATACGTGCAGCTTGACTGAATGACAGTGTTTCAACGGAAACAATTTCAGCGTCATGGTATATGCGTGAATCAAACTCATTCTGGCTGATATCAACCCTGAATATGCTCAAAAGGACCGGCATCCTCCCAGGCATCTCAGATATTGGCAAAATAGGCACAAATCGCAACGGATCGTTGATAACAACACCGGTCTCTTCGGCAAACTCTCGCATTGCTGCTAATCTGGGTGTTTCTCCATCATCTGAATCGCCTGCCGGAAGTTCCAGCGGAGAGTCATCAATCAACGGGCGTTTTACCCGAACCATAATTATGGAGTCACCATTCAAAACTGGCAGTATAACAACCTGGGGGCGATCATATTCGATACTGAAATACGAGCCTCTCGACATAACCTTAAACCAAGGATTTTGATGTTCCAATAAAATCGGTTTAAGTGAAGAACACAGAATTTTAGGTGGTGAATCAGGCAACAATGGAATGATTTTATGAGTCATCTAGCTCACAACCTTGGGGTCAAGTCTTGAATTACCACTTTTCCCCCCCCAGCCCGGAGAGATAAAACGATAAAACGCGATAAAACGAGACATATCTATTGGTTCCTCGCTACCACAAATGGGTAGACTCTTGCTGATTGGTACTTGAAAATGATAAACAAGACTCACTATGAGAGATACCGAACTTTTCCAATTGGCCCTTGGCTTGTCATCACCATGGCAGGTTACATCATCTGAATTTAACCTCGAGCAAAAACGTCTTGATATCAAGATCGATTTTCCTCGGGGGAGCACTTTTTCCTGTCCTGAGTGTGACCAGGCTGAATTAAAAACATATGACACCGTTGAGAAAACATGGCGTCATCTGAACTTCTTTCAACATGAAGCTTACCTGACAGCCAGAATTCCCAGAGTGGACTGCCCACAGTGTGGCGTCCGCCTGATCACCCAGATTCCCTGGGCTCGGCGTGACAGCGGTTTTACTCTCTTGTTTGAGGCAATGATCATGACCTTGGTAAAATCCATGCCGGTCAAAACCGTTGCTTCATTTGTTGACGAGTATGACACCCGCATTTGGCGTATTGTTCACCATTATGTTGATCAAGGCCGAGAGCAGGCCGACCATTCTAAAGTTACCCACGTCGGAGTAGACGAAACCTCCAGCAAGCGTGGTCACAACTACGTAAGCCTTTTTGTGGATCTTAAAAAAGCCACAATCCTTTTTGCCACCGATGGCAAAGACGCCTCGACAGTTAAACGTTTTCAGCAGGATCTAATCGCCCATAAAGGAGATCCGGATTCAATTACAGAATTCTGTAGCGACATGTCACCAGCATTCATCAAGGGCGTTACAGATTATTTTCCGAAAGCCCATCTGACCTTTGACAAATTCCACATCATGAAAATCATCAATGAAGCTGTTGATGAAGTTCGGCGACAGGAACAGAAGGAACGACCGGAACTGGCTAAAACTCGCTATATCTGGCTAAAGAACAAAAACAACCTGAAGAAAGCACAGATTGAAACCCTTGAAAAACTGCAGGTCAAGAAGCTCAATTTAAAAACCAGCCGTGCCTATCACATCCGACTGAACTTTCAGGACTTTTTTGCACAACCGATAGAGACCGCCGAATTTTTTCTTAACAAGTGGTATTTCTGGGCTACCCACAGCCGACTGCAGCCAATTAAAGAGGCCGCATATACAATCAAGCGACACTGGGACGGCGTACTTCGCTGGTTCCATTCCAGAATCAATAACGGAATGCTGGAAGGCTTCAACAGTCTGGTACAATCAGCTAAAGCCAGAGCGAGAGGATACCGCACCAATCGAAATCTCATCGCCATGATTTATCTGATTGGTGGAAAACTCAATTTCGGATTACCCACGTAGAATAGCGAGCAGCCTATCTATTTTTACTATCTCAGTCAAGCCAAAGCAAGTTCAGCCAAACGTCTTTTCAGCTCAACATTTTCTTCTGCCATACGGTCATTTTCTGCAATATACGTTCTTTCTCCGCAGTTATACGGTCTTTCTCTTCTGAAATAATTTTCGTCTTCTGCTCCAACGTGTCTATCGAGCGCGGCATCTCTTTCAGATCGTCGAGCATCCCATTTTCAAAGTCCATCCGCTTTTTCATTTCAGTGTTCTTCACTTTCCAAAATATGCTGCATCGCCAGCAGCAACTCCGGAATTTTCTTTGCCACAATATCCCAGACAAGCTCGTAATCAACGCCAAGGTAATCGTGAATCAAGCGATCTCTCGTCCCTGCCATTTTACGCCATTCTACAGCGGGATACCGTAGACGAAAGTCATCCGGAATCTGTTTGACCGCTTCACCTATAATCTCAAGACTTCGCACAAATGCTCGCTTTAATGTTTCATTCTCCAGGAAGATATTGCGGTCAGTAGAAGAGAACACTGTCAAGAGATAGTCGCACTCGACGATTATGTGCCGACAGAAGTTAATGGATGGTTTCATAATAAACATCTTTGTCAATGTAAGGTTTGAGAAACGGACTTATTGATTCCGGTGTTAACAGATCAATTTTTCGCCCAAAGAGATCCTCAAGGAAAAAACTTATTTCTATGAAGTTATCGTAGGTTTTCATGCCTTGATCGAACTCGACTATGAGATCAATATCGCTGTCTTCGCGTGCTTCATCTCTGGCATGAGAACCGAATATACCCAGTTGTTTTACGCCATGCGCAATAAAAAATGAATTGTGCTTCCTGATGGTCTGCATTATTTCCTGGCGGTTCATAAAGGATCTTCCTGTTTGGTAAGGCCTCGCACTTGAGAGATATTCGGTGGACACAGTACAGATAAAACGAGACCGATCTGTTTTTACTATCTCAGTCAGGCCAGATCAAGTTCCGCCAATCGTCTTTTCAGCTCAACATTCTCTTCTTCCACACGGTCTTTCTCTGCTGCAATGCGCTCTTTCTCTGCAGTTATACGGTCTTTTTCTGCAGTTATACGGTCTTTTTCTTCTGAAATAATTTTCGTCTTCTGCTCCAACGTGTCTATCGACCGCTGCATCTCTTTCAGGTCGTCTAACATTCCATCTTCAAAGTCCATCCGCTTTTTCATTTCGCTATCTGAAACTGCTTTCTGCAAACGACGAATAAGATGACTGTATTTTTTGGGGTAATCGTCTTCTTTGATGTTCAGGATATGATGATACGGCTCTACACGGCTGCTCTGATCGAACACACTCAATAGGATCTCAAGTTCATTGCGGCGCTTTTGGGTCAGCTTGGGAATCTGGATGATATAGCTATCATGGGTGAGGCTTTCAATAAAGCTTTCTTTCGTTTTTATCGGTTTGCCGGTGATCAGGTCTGTATAGCAACGCTTTACTCCTACCACTCCGGCATCAGTGTGATCAAGCTGGTGCCCAAGAAAATAGATGCTGATAACGGGTATGCCGCTTTTGCGGGGGGCATTATTAATGGTTATGGTCTGGGTGTTATCGCTGTTTGCGTACTGTTCGCCAAGGTGACGACGAAAACGCATTATGTCTGTGGCAAATTTAGCTTTCTGAATTTCAATGATGACGTTTTTCAACCCCTCTTTTGTCTTTATCGATGCCGTGAAATCAATGCGGTAGACTGTCAGGATACCAGGCTTGTTGGCAATCGATTCCTTTTCAATTTCAGTGGTAAACTCCTGCGGACGAAATTTCAGCTCTTCAATTTCTTCGCTGATAATCGAGGAGATAAGAAGCTTCGCGACTTTGGCGTCTTCCATCATGTATTTGAACACAACGTCATAGATTGGATTGGCTATCTGCATATATTTTGTCCTCGATATATGAATATTTTGAGGAGATAATACCCTTTTTTCGTTAAAGGGCTCTTGAGGGCCATGACGCGGTAGTCCTTTTTGTATTTCTGTAGTGCCAGCGACCACACTGCTTAAAAAATCATGCTATCGTACAAGATGATGCTTTCCCGATTTGATCTTATCTCGCCAATAATCCAGAAGATCCTGCATCGTCTTTTCAAATGATATCTCTGGTTGCCAGCCGGTGTGGGTCTGGAATTTAGTCGTGTCAGGTACCTGGAGGTCCGCATCAAGCGGGCGCAGTCGAGCCTGTTCCGTTTCTACACGGATGCTGTCGCGACAGGTTGAGATGGAAACCAGATGTTTGAGCATGTCTGCTACAGTGCAGGAAAATGAACCTCCGATGTTGTAATAGGCACCTGGAACGGGATTAACCGTTACGAGCATGTAGTATGCCCGGACAGCATCGCGAACATCTGCCCATGTCCGCATAGAATGCAGGTTACCTGTCTTGACCACTGGCGGAATCAAGCCCTGTTCGATCATGGCGACCTGCTTGGCGAAGGTGGATTCGGCAAAAACATCACCGCGTCGGGGTCCGGTGTGGGTAAACATCCGGGTTACCAGGACTTTCTGCCCATACGCTTCGGCATGGAAACGACCAACCAAATCTGTGCCGGTTTTTGATATAGCATAAGGAGAGGCGGGGTGGAAGGAGCACTCCTCGTCAATGGGAAGCTTTTCCTGCGGGACGCGTCCAAAGACCTCGGACGATGAGCAGACATGGATTACCGGGTCTATTCCAGGACACCGCCGTAGTGCTTCCAACAGACGTTCTGTGCCTAGTATGTTTGTGTCCAAAGTTTGAATGGGGGCGGTGAAGCTGGTGCTGGGGTAACTTTGTGCTGCCAGGTGAAATACAAAGTCAGGGCGGGATTCTTCTATGGCATTGACTAGTGAAACATAATCGCACAGATCGCCATTGACAAAATTGAGTCGATCCCTACGATTGGCCCGGTCGAGAAGATGGCTGACGTTATCCAACGGACTACGCCAGCGGCACATACCGTAAATGTCCCAGTCGGTATGCTCCAGAAGAAAATCCGCCAAGTGGGAACCAACCATGCCGGTGATTCCAGTAATCAGTACATTCACTCATCCCCCTGTTGTTCTTTTGCTATACGTTGGAAAAGCTGTTGAGCTCGCTGATAATCTTCTGGTACTCCGATATCTATGAATGTGCCGTTTGAAGCAAAAGCATACAGTGATTTGCCAATATACCTTGGCAATACCTCCTTTTCAAGCGAGATCATTGTGTCTGGTGCAAGCGTATCCAAGACTGACGTGTCGATCACGTAAATACCGGCATTGATGAAGCCTGTACCTGCCTTGATCCCTTTCTCCTGGAAGTCACTTACAAGTCCTTCCTGCGTAGCTGTAACCGAACCATAACGGCTGATATCCGGCACAGCAACTGTTGTAATGGTTACAAGCGCATCTTTAGTTTTGTGACTTTCCAGGAGTCCGATTATATCTGTATCACAATAGGAGTCCCCATTTAATACCAGAACTTGTTGAGAAGTAATAAGAGGCAATGCATGCCGCAAGGCTCCGCCTGTCCCTAAGGGAACACATTCCTGAGAATAGCACAAGGACAACGTACTATATGTCTCTCCAAATTGGCGTTGAATTTGCTCTCCGAGATATCCGGTTGAAACTATAACTTGCTTGATTCCTGCATTACTGAGCTGGTCAAACAGATATTCGATAAACGGGCGCCCGGCAACCAATGCCAAGGGTTTTGGCCTGTCTGCAACAACAGTCTGAAGTCTCGTTCCCTTGCCACCTGCAAGGACTATTGTACTTATTTCAGAAATCATAATGAGAGCCACAATGTAAGGCTTGCTGTTCCGTTAATTGCCTTCACGTTAAAATCAAGAACCTGATTTTCCTCTTAAAACTCTCCCCCGTAGGTTACAAGGCGCTCTTTCATGGATAGTACCTCACTTATTTATGAAACCTTCGGAGTTGTTGGGACGTTGATTATTTGTGCCCCTCGCTATGGCAAGTGGATAGCCCCTTGTTAATGAGATGTTAAAAATGATACTGGTATACTCACTATGAGAGATACCGAACTTTTTCAATTGGCGCTTGGCCTGTCATCACCGTGGCAGGTTTCATCATCCGAATTCAACCTTGAACAAAAACGTCTTGATATCAAGATCGACTTTCCCAGAGGAAGTTCATTTTCCTGTCCTGAGTGTAATCAGGCTGACTTGAAAGCATACGACACTGTTGAGAAGACATGGCGACATCTGAACTTTTTTCAGCATGAAGCTTACCTGACAGCCAGAGTTCCCAGAGTGGACTGCCCACAGTGTGGCGTTCACCTGATTAACCAGATTCCCTGGGCTCGACTTGACAGCGGGTTTACTCTCTTGTTTGAAGCCATGATCATGACTTTTTTAAAATCCATGCCGGTCAAAGCGGTTGCTTCATTTGTTGATGAGTATGACACCCGCATTTGGCGTATCCTCCACCATTACGTTGATCAAGGTCGTGAACAGGCCGACCACTCTAAGGTTACACATGTTGGTGTCGATGAGACGTCCAGCAAGCGAGGTCACAATTATGTAAGCCTTTTTGTTGACCTTAAAAAAGCTCAAATCCTCTTTGCTACTGAAGGCAAGGACGCCTCAACGGTTAAACGTTTTCAGCAAGATTTGGTCGCCCATAAAGGAGATCCCGATTCAATTTCAGAATTCTGCAGCGACATGTCACCAGCATTCATCAAAGGCGTTACAAATTGTTTTCCGAAAGCTCACCTGACCTTTGACAAGTTTCACATTATGAAAATCATCAATGAGGCTGTTGATGAAGTTCGCCGACAGGAACAGAAGGAACGACCAGAACTGGCTAAAACCCGCTACATCTGGCTAAAAAACACAAACAACTTGAAGAAAGCACAGATTGAAACCCTTGAAAAGCTGCAGGTAAAAAAGCTCAACTTAAAAACCAGCCGTGCCTATCAAATAAGACTGAACTTCCATGACTTTTTTACACAAACGATAGAGACAGCCGAATTGTTTCTCAAAAAGTGGTATTTCTGGGCTACTCACAGCAGACTGCAGCCAATTAAAGAGGCCGCCCATACCATCAAACGACACTGGAACGGAGAGCTTCGTTGGTTTCACTCCAGAATCAATAACGGCATGCTGGAAGGCTTCAATAGCCTGGTGCAATCAGCCAAATCCAGAGCAAAAGGTTACCGCACCAATCGTAATCTCATCGCCATAATTTATATGATTGGCGGAAAACTTAATTTCGGACTACCCACGTAGAACAGCGAGCAGCCATAATCAATGATGGTAAGGCCTTAAATATCACGATTACCCACGATTAAAGCCATAAAATCATTCTTGTTTCAGATTCAAAATCGAGGCCTTTTCGTGAGGCCAGACCGTTCTTTTATTATTAGACGCAAGCCATCAATCTCATCATCAGTCAGTCCAGTATTTTTCGCAATCTTATCATTTGATTCCCCCCTCGTATCATCTCAAGAGCTTTCAGATTTAAAATCAAGGCATTTTCACAAGGCTAACCTGCTCTTTCCATTCCTGAACGGCACCTTCTGAGTAACTTCATCTTAACTGTCTGAATTTACGGTTTATGCTGTTTGTGGTTCTTCTTGTATTAAAACCAGTTTGAACCCCATTTCCTGAGCTTTTCGTTTCAGGTTTTGTACTACTCTGGTTCGATATCGTTTTTCGTAGTAATCTTGACCGGCATCGGTAAATGTGGTTCCGTTCTTTAACATACTGTAAACCAGTCGAGCCAGCTTGTGGGCTGTTGCCGTTATTGCTTTTGAGGCTCCGAGCCTAGCTCTTTGGCGACGGATATATGCTCCCAATGCGCTCTTTGAATTGATCAGGGCAAATGCCGCCATGCGTAATGCGGCAGCAGCTTTATTGGCTACCTGTTTTGTGGCGCTGCTTAATATCTTGCCACCGCTGACCTTGGTGCCTGGACAGAGGCCGAGCCATGAAGCAAAGTGTTTGGCGGTTTTCCAGCGGCTCATGTCAATACCAATCTCGGCAATAATTTTGAGAGCCGTATTGGTATCTATTCCGTTGATATCAGCGAGGTTGACGCCAGACATCCGCTGAAGTGCTTCGCCGATGTTTTTCGGTGCTTTGTAATCCGGTTTGTTGTTCTCGTCAGATGCATCAAAGATTCTCAGCTGTTCCAGGATTTGCTGATCGCAGTCATTGATCTTTGCCAAGTAAAAATCGTAGAGCTCAACCGCCTGACGAAGGCTGAATAGATGCTCTTGCCGATAGTTCCCTTGAAGGGATCGAGCAATGGTCTCTTCGCTGTTTTTGCACCGGGGATCGCGCATGGCAGACAGTATTTTCGTGTCTCGCTCGCCGGCAAGGATGGCCTTGATGATCCGCATACCGGTTACGCCGGTAATGTCGCTCACGACGTTATGCAACTGAAGATTCATCTGGGCAAGAGCCTTCTGCATACGCTGGATATGGGATGCTGAACTTCGTACAAGTGTTGACCTCTGTCGCACATATGCCCGAAGGGCACAGACCTGGTCGGCAGGGCGGAAGGCACCGCGAAGAAGACCATAGGTGTGCAGTTGCTGGAGCCACTGGCAATCGAGAACGTCGCTCTTTCTGCCAGGAACGTTCTTGACATGTCGGGCGTTTACCAGCCTGACTTCCAGCCCATAGGTTTCAAGGATTTCAAAGACCGGTATCCAGTATATACCGGTGGACTCCATAGCGACGGTGGTAACGCCACAGGCGGTCAGCCACTGAGCAAGGCGTTCAAGGTCATCGGTAAAGCTGGAGAACTCACGCACTGACTGTTCGTCCGTCCCTTCGGGGACGGCCACAAAGTGGCTCTTTGAGCCAATGTCGATGCCAGCAGCATACGGATTCAAATTCTGCAAATGCTTTGGCAGCTTGATGCTCTTTCGCTTGATCGGCTTTTTCTGTTTCATAACCCGGCCTCCGAAATATGATCGGCACGACCGGAAAGGGGAGCTGTCGAATACGGCTCTCTTCTGAACGGGATAGCAAATGCTTCACCAATGACAAATACGCCAGCTCCCGGACCACGCTAAATATCGGGCATTGAGCACCAGTGGTGTTGCGGCCTCCTCATCCCGGCTGCCAACAACAAAAATAGCCGATTATGAACCGTGACGCAAGTTACTCGCCGACAAGGCGCATCCCGTTAGTGGGCGTGGGACGCTAAAATGAGCCTTGTCACTTTCGTAATCAAGGCTCAGAAATAAATAAGTGGATGAGGACCGTGCCCTTTTTACTTACATCAACCCCTGCAAAGCCCCACGAACCTCTGCATTCCACGGTTCAACCTCCAAAGCCCGGCGGAAGAACGACTTTGCTTCATTCGGACGACCGACAGTAACACTGATATGGCCGAGACTGGCCAGGGTCTCAATGTCTCGCGGTTGCTGCTGGAAAAGTTCCAGATAGATGCGGATGGCGTCATCAACCATGCCGAGTTCTGCAAAGTAGAGATCGGCCAGGTTTTTGCGGTAATTTCTGTTGGCAGGCTGCAACTCCACCGATCTTTCGTAGGCACTCCGCGCCCCTTCAACATCGCCGCGACGGTAGCGGATAACTCCAAGATCATTATGATAGAGTGCACTATTACTGTGATTGCGGACCAGCTCTTCCAGCAGAAGGTGCGCCTCACTCAGTCGATCCTGCTGTACAAGTTGCTGTGCTTCAGCATAGATTTCGTCAGCAGTGCGACTTGCAGCAGGCGCTGCATAAACCGCCCGTTCCGCACTTACCAGAGCGGCGAGAGATTCGCGGGCTTCACTGTTCCATGGCTCAATTTTCAGAATGGTTTCAAGGAACGTCCGGGCGCTGTCAGTCTGACCTATTTCAAGACAGATGCGGCTTACCGCCTTCAGTGTTTCAATATCGCGCGGCATGCTGCCGAGAATATTGACATAGAGCTTCATGGCTTCTTCGGTTTCACCACAGGCGATATAAAGCAGATCGGCCAGGTTCTTCTTAAATACCTGATTGGCTGGTTGCAGCCGTGATGCCTCTTCGTGGTGATGTCGAGCTCGTGACAGGTCCCCCCCCTGCTGGTAAAGCACACCCAGGTCGTTATGGGCAACGGCATAAGCGGGATAACTCAAAATGATCTTTTCCAGGGCATGAACGACTTCTGTCGTTTTTCCGGAATGTGCCAGTTCCAGCGCCTGTCGGTAAAGAGGCTCCGGAGCCTGAGGTGGTGCCTGAGGTTGAGGCTGAAACGCAGGAGCCTGCGGGGCAGGAGCAGGAGAGTGGCGCACCGCAGGAGTTAAAAATTGCTGCTGTTGGTCGGGAATTTGTGCTGGCGGTTGCGGTGCCGGAAGCTGTCCACCCAACTGCTGCAGGGCCTGGCGGGCCTGGTTGTTCACAGCATCCAGCTGCAGAGTACGGGTGAAATACTGGCGGGCCTGCTCGGGGCGACCGATCTGGCTGCTGATCGTGCCGAGGGCGTTGAGGGTTTCAACATCAAATGGGTTATCTTTCAGAATATCAAGGTAGGTATGAATGGCATCATCCGTCCAATCGAGTTCGACGAAATAGAAATCTGCCAGGTTTTTTCGATACGTGATATTAGACGGTTCAAGCTTGTGCGCCTTTTCATAATGCGCGAGCGCTTTCATACCGTTGCCGCTCCGGTAGTAAACCACTGCCAGATCGTTATGTGCCTGGGCAAAATCGGGATATATCTTCAAGAAGTTCTGAATCTGGCGGAGAGTCTCATCTGGTTCCATATCACGGATTGCCGAGGCGATCCGCTCATAAGTGGCCCGGCCTTCAATGACGACAAGACCATGCAGCGTCAGATTATTCATAGTATCTCCTTGGGTGAAGGTAATTATTCAATTATCGTTTCTACAATAGTCGCTTATTATTTGCAATGGATTCATTGTCAAACAGCAAAAGGGACTCATAATTTGAATCCCCTTTGCTGTTACACCGGGATGGTGATGAATAAATCAGAATGCTTTGGCAGCGTAACCGTCGATCTGATCACCCGTCGTGTCCATCTGCCTCCCTGATGCGTCCTTGCCGGAAAACTTGAAGACCAGATGCGCCGGATCTATCGTAGCATCTCCAGCGGCATTCTGTTGCACCGTGAACGTCACACTCGCCTGACGGGTTGCCGGGTTGTAGGTAACGGAGAAGGGCCGTTTGGGAATAGTGACTTCCGTAGATTTCACCGGCATCGAATTGTTATAGTAACCACCTTCGGTACTCTTGGCCCTTGCTATTTCCCAATTGGCCGGATTCATGATTGAGGCTATGTCCATTTTATTATTGAACTGTATGGCCACAGATACCTTCTTGCTGGCATCAGGGGCTTTGAGAAGTGTCGGGTCAAGCATCCAGAGCGGGCTTCCGGCCCTAAGCAGTTGGTTGAAACTGCGGTTGTTGGACGCGTCCATAAAGAGCATTTTAGGTTTATTGAGGAGGAAACTCAGATCATTGGCAAAGCTGGATTTTTTTGTATCCAGAATTTTCAGTTGCTCCGTGGCCTTGTCGGTCTCACCCATTGCGACATAGGCGGCACCGAGCTCGTAGTTTGCCGCAGGAAAATCCTTCTTGAGCGAGAGTGCATTTACCAGTTTTTTGGCAGCGTCCTCCGGGCGCCCCATCTTGTTATAGAGCACACCCAAGCTATAGGGGACGTTGCCATCACGGGGGGATACTTTGGCTACTTTGTTGAATTGGGCTTCAGCTTCGGCAAAACGGTCGGTCTGGGTGTAGAGGATGCCGAGAGTATAATCAGCCAGCGGATTAAGAGGATCCATTCGGGCTGAAATTTTGAATTCTTTTTCAGCATCTGTATTCTGCTTGGCCTGGAGATATGCGTTAGCAAGGTTATTATGAGCAGTGACAGAGGTACGATCCAGTTGCACCCCTGTTTTAAAGTATCTTATTGCTTCGGCAGTATTCCCTTTACCCTGGTAAATTTTACCAAGGCTGGCAATGGCATCACTGTTTTGCGGGTCAAATGCCAATACCTTCTTGAATTCCGTGATCGCCTCGTCGGTCTTTTTGGCATTCCAGAATGTAGCTGCTTTATTGAGGGCATACTGGGCAACCTGGCTGCGCTGTGCCTGCACGTTGTCGTAAATACCGGCAAAGGGATCCGTCCCCGATGATGAAAACATATCCGCCATATCATACTCCCTGTTCCACTGCGGTCAAAACGGCAGTCTTGTCATTTACACCCTACCGCTTTCCTTATCGGATAAATGTATCCTTTGTTCAAGTACTATTTCAGGTAATACAAACAACAACTGAGCCTGACTGAAACGTATGCTACAAGCCCCTGACCTCCACCGCCACATCATAAAGTGTGCTCCCCCTCCCGCCATCGGTAAGTCGTTGTGACGTCAGGGCGTTGACGCCGCGGTCACCGGGGATAAACTCCCGCCACCAGACTCCTTCGGTGACAACTGTTCCAACCGGTACCCGCTCTGAAATCCGCAGAGTGAAGCGAACCTTCCCCCGGTCATTATGAACAGACACCCTCTGCCCATCGGTCAGACTGCGTGCTTCGGCATCGAGCCGGTTCATCAGTAGCTCCATGCAATGTTGCTTCGAACGCAAATCATCCTGCTCATAAAAACTCGAGTTGAGCGCAAACGGGGTGGTTGCAGGCTGCAGGCGCAACGGGTAGCCATCACACTCGGCGTGAGTCGGCAGCGGGCGCGGCAGCGGCTCTGTTTCACGTCCGTTAAGAATCTCAATCTTTCCCGACGGAGTCAACCACTGGTGCTTTGGCGCGGAGAGCGGGGTCAGGACCATCGGCTCCCCCTCCCGTAACCGCTCGGTGACGGCAGCACTCCGCCAGCGGTTTTCTTCACCCAGCAGCAAATCGACGAGTTGCTCTGCTGACAAGCGGAAAAATGGCTCATCCCACCCCATTCCGGCAGCCAGCAGGCTGAATACCTCCCAGTTGTTTTTTGCTTCGCCCACTGGACTGATAGCCGCACTGCAGCGCTGGGCATGATAGCTGCCATAACAGCGATAGAGGTCAGGATGTTCGAGCGAAGAGGTCGCAGGCAGGACGATATCTGCATAACGGGCGGTATCGGTCAGGAAGCGTTCGTGAACGACCGTGAACAAATCCTCCCGCTCCAATCCTCTTATGACGGCATTCTGGTCAGGCGCTATTGCAGCCGGATTGGAGTGGTAGACATAGAGCGACATAACTGACGGATCAGCCAATTCCGTCAGCGCGTCGCCAAGCTGGTTCATGCTGATCAGTCGCGGCTCGCCCGGCAGGAAATCCTCTCGCGTCACCTTCTGCAGCGGGAACGCACCCCCGGTCGAAGTACCGATGAAGATGCCGCCCCCCGGCTTTCTCCAGGCACCGACGGCTGCCGGCAGGCAACTGATCGTACGTACCGTCATAGCACCATTGCCATAGCGCGTCAGACCGCTGCCAAGGCGGATAAGAGGCGCCTCTGCCCTGGCATACTCACGCGCCATACGTTCGATGACCTCAGCAGGAAGGCCACAGATCTTCGCCATCAGCACAGGGGAACAATCGGGCAGAATCTGTGCCGTCAGCTCCTCGAAGCCGAGCACATTGTCTGCGATGAACCCCCTGTCCAGCAAGTTCTCCCGCTCAATGACATGCAGTATCGCCAGTGCCAGAGCGCCGTCACCTCCGGGTCGTACCAGAAACGCTTCATCAACGGCGTCACAGGTCGGAGTACGATACGTATCAATGGCCCAGAGACGCGCGCCATTCCTGCGGGCCGCTTGGGCATCCCGCATGGCATGAATACTGGTGGCGACGGCGTTGATCCCCCACAGAATCACCAGATCACTCTGCTCCACCTCGGCTGGGTCCATAGCCGGAGTCTCCCCCATGATAGATTTCCAACCGGCTTCCTTGGCCGGCGAGCAGATGGTCCGCTCCAGTCGCGACGCGCCCAGTTTGTTGAAAAAAGCATGCCCGGCATTGCGCTGCACCAGCCCCATGGTGCCGGCATACGAGTAGGGAAGGATCGCTTCTGCTCCGTGGCTGGCGATGATCCGCTGCCAGTGGCCACAGATTAACGAAACAGCTTCGCCCCACGAAATTGGCTCGAATTCTCCGGTCCCTTTTTTTCCGACGCGGCGCAGCGGTGTTGTCAGGCGTCGGGGGGAGTGAACAGTATCTTCATAGTGCTTCATTTTAGCGCAGAGCAGGCCGCGCGTCACCGGATGGTCCGGATCACCGGCAACAGCCGTTGCACGACCGTTTTCGACAGTGACAAGAAGTCCACAGGCATCGGGGCAGTCGTAAGGACAGACGGAACGTGATGTGACCGGCATGGTAGAGGCTCCTTGCACTTCTGGAATTGGACCGGACTATAGCCTATTTCAAAAAACATTTGCAGATGAAATCGTTTTAGTGCAAAAACAAACGTACTACAAATGGCAAGAGGTGCATCAATGACTCCGCAACCTGAAATTCTCCATTACGCCGTTACCGTTGTTGGTAAAGATCGGCCCGGTATCGTGGCCGCTATCACCGGTGGTCTCTACACCCTTGGCTGTAACATTGCCGATTCCAGCTGCACGATGCTGGGGGGCGAGTTTGCCATGATCCTCATAGTCTCTATGAAACGCCCGTTCAGTAAAGCACGGCTGGTTGAAGAGCTGAAACCGGTATGTGATCAGATTGGCATGTCGCTCGGAGTTCGGACTCTTCATGCTGATGAGATAGTCCGGCAGGAAAGTGACGGTGAAATCTGCATGATCTCTGTCTATGGCGCCGACCAACCGGGCATCGTGTACCGGGTCACGAAAGAGTTGGCCGCTCGTGATATCAATATCACCGACCTCAACACCAAACTGATCGGTACGGCTGAAGAACCGGTATACGTATTGATGCTGGAGGTGGCGCTGCCGGAGAGTGAAACTCCCGAGAGTGTTGAACAGGCCTTGGCAGCATTGAAAAATGAGCTGCGTGTGGAAATAGGCGTGCGGGTCATAACACCGGTGGCCTTTTAACGATGCCGATTCAGCCTGTTTTACGCTATCCGCATCCGGTGTTGAAAAAGCTCTGCCGTCGGGTTGAAAAAATTGACTCGAGTATTCACACCCTGGTTCAGGATCTGGTCGATACAATGCGTGCGGGACCCGGTTCGGTCGGAGTTGCTGCATCTCAGATCGGCGTCACGCTGCGCGTCTGTGTAGTTGATGTATCCAAGAACCGTCACGGCAAAGAGAACAACCACGGCCTGCTCTGTATGATCAACCCGGAGATCACGAGTCGCAGCGGCTCAGCTACCATGCGCGAGGGATGCATGAGTGTACCGGACTACACCGGAGATGTTGACCGGGCTACCGAGATTACCCTGCAATACTGCGATCCAGACGAAACCGTTCACATAATCACTGCCAGCGGCTTTGAAGCGGTCGCAATTCAGCACGAAATGGATCATCTGGACGGCGTTCTTTTTCTGGATCGGGTAACCAGCATTAAAACCGGGCTGTTCCGACGGAAGAATTATTGAGGAGTGAAACCATGCCGGAACTTTTGACCGAGAAAGAACAAAAGGAACTGCTGAAGATAGCCCGCGCTACTATTGTCGAGTATGTCACCAACCGGTACATCCCGGACATAGTCACCACATCACCTGGTCTGAATCTTCACTCCGGCTGTTTTGTCACGATAAAAAAGCAGGGGCAGCTGCGTGGCTGCATCGGCAATTTTGTCTCTGAGCAGCCACTCTATCTACTGGTTCAGGAAATGTCGATATCAGCAGCTACCCGGGATCCTCGTTTTTATCCGATGAAGAGAGAAGATCTCGCCGATTTTACCATTGATATCTCTGTTCTTTCGCCACTGACCAAGGCCGCCTCACGTGAGGAGATTCAGGTTGGAATTCACGGCATCTACATCGTCAAAGGGAGTTGTCGCGGGGTGCTGCTGCCCCAGGTGGCAACCGAATACGGCTGGAATCGCGATCAGTTTCTGCAGCATACCTGTATCAAGGCTGGTCTGCCGGAGGATGCCTGGCAGGAGGAATGCGACATCTATATCTTCAGCGCCCTGGTTTTTGGGGAGGAGTCTGTGTCAGGCCTCCAACCAACTCTTTAAACTCTCCGTCAAGGGGTGCCGTTACTCTGACTGCCGTTTTCTTTGCATTCTGAAACGTCATCGCAGCACAGTGCAGCATCATTCTCCCTGCCGCCTGGCCGCCATAGGACGAATCGCCAATTATCGGCAGACCAACCGATGCAAGATGCACCCTGATCTGGTGAGTACGACCGGTCAGCGGCTTTGCTTCTACCAGTGATACGTCACCGGATGATGACACGGTGCGAAATTCGGTCATTGATGGCTTACCCCCCTCAACAACTCCATACCGGGCTGAAGCAATCTTGCCAATGGGCGCATCTACAATCCACCGTTCCTCTGCTGGGCGACCTGATACTACTGCCAGATAGAGCTTTTCTATCTGTCCTTCCTGAAACTGTTTTGAGAGCCGGGCGGCAGCGGACCGGTCTTTCGGGAACAGCATCGCTCCCGACGTACCGCGGTCAAGGCGGTGGACAACCCGGGCAGGTTCAGCGCTCCCCCGAGCCTTAAAATATTCCGAAACCCAGTATTCAAGGGTTCCTTTCAGCTGATAGGGGGTGCGCTGGCTATTGATCCCGGCTGGCTTGTTGACCGCAATCAGTTCCTCATCGTCATAGAGCAGCGCCTCCGGCGGCAGGTGCAGCTCGCGAAACTCCCCCGCCCCCATGATGCCGATCTCGACAACGTCACCTGTTTTGACGCTCCGTGACGCCACGCGCACGAGAGCAACGTTAACGGTACAGCCACCCCGGTCGATGATACGACGCGCCTCTGATTTACTGACACCTTGACACATGGAAGCGATGGCATCATCGAGGCGTACGTTGTGCTGCTCGCTCCCTACTGTTTTACGTACTATCATACTGTTTGTAGTACCCTTTTTCGCTCCCAAAGGCAAACAAATCCTTTGTGGCAAATGCCGCCCGATTCTGCTAACCTCTGCCCCATGACAGAAACCGTATCCATACCTGTTCTGCGCGGACCGGTACCACTTGCGCACCTGTTTCTGCACAATTTTGTGTGTGACGGCCATACGGCGGTTGATGCGACCTGCGGCAACGGGTATGACACTCTGCTGCTGGCCCGTCTGATTGGTACTGGCGGCCATGTCTTCGGGTTTGACATCCAACAGCAGGCGCTCGTTGAGACAGATCGGAGATTGACCGAAGCGGGACTTGCACATAAGGCGACGCTCCTTCTGGCCGGCCACGAAAGCATGGCAGAGCATGTCAGGGGACCGGTGCAGATTGTACTGTTCAATCTCGGCTACCTCCCCGGGGGGGACCGCACCAAGATTACCCTTCCGGAGACAACCCTCGCCGCCCTGGAACAATCGCTGCACCTGCTTGCCCCGAAAGGCGTCGTTCTGATAACGATTTACCCCGGTCACAGCGGCGGCACTGAAGAGCAGTCCCGTATCGAAAGCTGGGCTGCAGGCCTCGATTCGCGAACCATTCACTCGTGGCGCATGTGTCAGACCAACACCTGTCCGGGTGCTCCGTATCTTCTTTTTATCCAGAAGGTGCCCTGACATGTGTCACAATAATTCAATTCTCCTTTGCTTTTTCCTGTAATTGGTATATGTTTTACGATCATTTTTGATGATTTAAAGGATTCTCGTGATTCAGGCACTTGGACATACAACGATAGAAACAGTGCGCGATCTCGGGCGTACGGGGTGGTTTCTCCTCTATTCGTGCTACATGATTGTCCGGCGCCCTCCAAGCATGGTGCATGTCCTCAAACAGCTCCGTTTTATCGGGACAAAATCGCTGTTCGTTATTGTACTGACGGCAGGCTTTACCGGTATGGTCCTCGGTCTGCAGGGCTATTACACCCTGGCAAAATTCGGTTCCGAAGGGATGCTCGGCACGGCAGTGGCGCTCTCGCTGATTCGTGAACTCGGACCGGTGTTGTCAGCGCTGATGGTAACGGGACGTGCCGGCAGCGCCATTACGGCGGAAATCGGCATCATGCGCATCACCGAACAGATCGACGCACTTGAAACAATGGCACTTGACCCTTTTAAATACCTGGTAACCCCAAAATTCATTGCGGCAATGATTTCCCTTCCCCTGCTCTGCGCCATCTTTGACGTCATCGGCATCTACGGTGGCTGGCTGGTTGGAGTCAAGTTGCTCGGGGTTAACCCCGGTGCATATTTCTACGAAATGGAGAAGGCGGTCGTCTGGCGTGATGTCTATTCCGGGTTTTTGAAATCTTTTTCTTTCGGCGTCATCATTGCGTGGATCGGCTGTTATAAAGGGTATTACGCTGGACATGGCGCTGAAGGGGTTTCCAAGGCCACGACGGAATCAGTGGTACTGACGTCGGTCATTATACTTATCTGGGACTATTTCCTTACTTCGGTGCTGCTCTGATATGATTTCACTACGCAATGTCCATAAGTCATTCGGCAGTCAAAAAGTACTCAACGGCCTTGATCTTGATATCCCGGATGGCAAAATTACCGCGATCATCGGCCCGAGCGGCGAGGGGAAGAGTGTCCTCCTTAAACATCTGATCGGCCTGCTGCAGCCGGATAGCGGTACTGTCGAGGTTGATGGCGAAAGTATTGTCGGTGTACGCCGCTCCGAGTTGAACCGGATTCGTGAAAAGTTCGGCATGCTGTTTCAGAACGTGGCGCTGTTTGACTCAATGACCGTTTTTGAAAATGTCGCCTTCCCGTTGGAGGAAAAGACCGCTCTTTCCAGACCGGATATCAGGAGTAAAGTTGTATCTGCTCTGGAAGATGTCGGCTTAAAGAACATTGAAAACAAATTTCCCGATGAGCTCTCCGGTGGTATGAAAAAGCGCGTCGGTCTGGCTCGTGCGGTGGTACTCAATCCCCGCATAATCCTCTTTGATGAGCCTACGACCGGCCTCGACCCGATAATCAAGCGGGCGATCCACCAGCTCATCAAGGACACCCACGCAAAGTTCGGCTTTACGGCGGTGATTGTTTCGCACGAAATACCGGAAATTTTTGATGTCGCCCAGCATGTTGCCATGTTGTATCGCGGCAGGATTCTTCAGTTCGGTACTGCAGATGATATTATCCATTCAACGGAACCGGCGATCCATCAGTTCATCAACGGCAGTCTGGACGGACCGATTCAGATGGTTTAGTAACAGTCCTATGCACAAAGAGGTATGAAATGAACATGATAAAACTGGAAGTGATGGTTGGCACGTTTATGCTGGTTGGCATACTCTGCCTTGGTTATGTTTCAATCAAACTGGGCAAAATGGAATTCGGCGGCGGCGATTTTTACGCAGTTACTGCCAGCTTTGATTCCGTATCCGGACTGAAACCGGGAGCGCGGGTCGAAGTCGCCGGGGTCGAGGTCGGTAAGGTTGACCGGATTGTTCTTGATGCAAAGAGCGGTGATCGGGCGCTGACGTACCTTAAAATCAAGAATGGAGTGAACATAACCGACGACGTCATCGCGTCAGTACGCACGAGCGGGATCATTGGTGATAAATTCATCAAACTCAGACCGGGAGGCTCCGAAAAAATGCTGAAAAACAATGGCAAAATCCGTGAGACGGAGTCGGCAATTGACATCGAAGAGCTGGTCAGTAAATTTATACATGGCAAAGTCTGATAGCATTTTATCGCAAAGGAATGTAGCAATGAAATCAGTTTTATGTATCTGCATAGCAGCCTGGTCGCTGGTTGCCGTCGTAATCCTCAGTAGCAGTTCTGCCGCCGAGCCCCCGGTTCTGGCACCACCGATTGTTTTAAGCCTGGACGAATGCGTCCGGGTGGCGTTGAAAACGGCGCCTGAACTTGGCGAAGCTGAAAGCGACATCGCCCTGGCAACCAGCAGACTGGATGAAGCCAAGTCGTATCGTTTTCCGCAAATATCGATCACGGCACTTGCCGGACCTGCGCCGACCGCCTCGCAGTCCGATATTTCCCCGCTCGTAAAAACCGACATACCCTTCAGCATCAACTCACTCACCTGGTTTACCAGTACCGATGCCACCATTATCCAGCCGCTCTACACGTTTGGCAAAATATCCGAGAACATGAAGGCGGCAACTCATGGAATCGAGGTAGATCGATCCCGTAAGCAGCAGCGGGCTAACGAGATCGTCCTGAAAGTCCATGAATACTATTACGGCCTCCTCTTGGCCCGGGAAATGAGAGAATTGGTCCTTGAAATTGAAGAGATACTTATCAAGGCGCGTGAAAAGGCGGGCAAGCTGCTGGAGCAGGGCTCCGATTCGGTTGATGAAGTGGATCTCTACAAGCTGGATGCCTTCTCCGGAGTTGCAACAAAATATCTGGAAGAGGCGAAGAAGGGAGAGGCGCTTGCTTTGGCGGCCTTGAAAGCCCGCATGGCAATGCCTGCCGATGCCAATCTGGTGACCGCGACGGAGCGCCTCGTCATTGTTGACGTTGAAATCCCCCCTCTTGAAAAATATGTGGAACTGGGTAACTCGAGGCGACCTGAGTTCAAGCAGATCGCAGAAGGGCTTATGGCACGTACGGCGCTGGTTGAAGCGGCTAAAGCGAACTATTATCCCGATATTTTTCTTGGTGGACTTTTTTCGTGGGCCTACGCAGATAACCGTGACCGCATAAATAACCCGTATATCAATGATCCATTCAAGCACCTTAACGCAGGTGTTGCTCTTGGTGCGCGCTGGAAGCTTGATTTCGGCATAACCGGAGCAAAAGTAGCGGCTGAACGTGCTCAGTACAACCGCCTGCTGAGCACCAGGGAGTACGCCGCGACCAATATCCCGCTGCAGATAAAAAAATATTACCTCGATCTTATTGAAGCACGCAATAGTGCCATCGCGACACGCGGCGCCTATTTGAACGCAAAAAAATGGACCGTCACTGCTGTTGCAAACTTTGACTTTGGCATGGGCCCGGCCAAAGATATTTTTGAAGCTCTTCAAGCGTATTCGAGCATGCGCTCCGACTATTTCAGGTCCATTTAC